>Ga0123335_1007377_pt1 | contig 12309 bp, 9 predicted proteins | sample BiotimSIPDNA_2_FD_89707 | JGI IMG/M metagenome (GOLD analysis project Ga0123335, IMG submission 89707) | Anaerobic biogas reactor microbial communites from Washington, USA - Biogas_R2 time_0 SIP DNA | ecosystem: Engineered > Bioreactor > Anaerobic > Unclassified | place: Washington, USA... | reverse complement strand
TATCATAGCTGGCAGCCTGAATGCAGCGCGCACAATCAGCATCTTTTTCCAGCCGAAAGCCTTCCATAAAGAATGTCGCCGGCAGATTACACTCCTCCAGCTTTTTTAATAAGCCTTCAGAAGCTGGTGGGTTGGGTGATCCATCAAAGCTGAGGTAAAAAGTTTTTTCCATTATTATTCCCAGATAATGTTTTACTCATGCCTAAAAAAATCTTTCCGCCATTATACGCAACAATGCGATGAATAACCCGATCTTACTATAATACTCCACATGATCTATCATTGGCAAACACCTGCCCGCAAACCTAAACCAGACACAAAACGATTAATTCGCTGCTCACACTTATCATCGTATCGACCGGGATGGTGTTTTCCATACAGAATGAAACGCTGAGTTAACTTCAATCTGATAAAATAGTAAAATCTTCAAGGCTTTACAACCGCGGTGATGACAGAATCCATATTAAATCTCATTCCCTCAGAGGAGCAATACTTAAACTGTGTCCGCTGCGGGCTCTGTCTCGCGGTTTGCCCAACTTACCAGCTATATAAAAACGAAGCGGATTCTCCCCGCGGTCGTGTCGCTTTGGCACGCAAAAACCTCCAAGAAGAATTAGCCCTCAACCAAATTTTGATGGCAAGGTTGGATGGTTGCCTGTTATGTCTGGCATGCGATGAAATCTGCCCGGTAGGTATCAAACCCGCTCAACTCGCCATGCAAATGCGTGCCATTACCGAAAGCAGGCGCCCTGCTGCCTGGAAAAAAACAGTTTTTCGGAAAATCGTTGCGAAACCCAAAAATATGGCAATGTTAACCCTGCCATTAAAAGTCTATGAAAAGTTTGGTTTACGATCCTTCGCGCAGCGAGTCAGATTGAACCGGTTGCTTCCCCAAAGAATCCGTGATCTGGAATACTCGCTACCGCCCCGCTTTTCCACTCATACCAGCAAAAAGCTGCCGGTTTTTTCCCCGGCGAGAACGCAAAAGAAATATGAGGTTGGTTTTTTCCTTGGTTGCGCACAGGATCTCCTCTTTCGTGAAACCAGCGCCGCCACCATCCGTGTACTCAATCATAATGATTGTGATGTCACCACACCGCGAAATGTAGTCTGCTGCGGGATGCCGGCGGATGGCCATGGATTGCATGACTTGGCTCTTGAACATGCCCGCCAGAATATTGCTGTTTTCGAGGAAAAAAATTACGATTTCATTGTCACGGATTGTGCCACCTGTGGATCCAAATTGCGCGGTTACGCCATTATGCTCAAGGATGACCCGCAGTGGCAGCAAAGGGCTGAAAATTTTTCCAGCAAAGTACGCGACATCAGTGAATTTTTACTTTCCATTCCACTTAAAAAGCCTTCCGGTGAAATTCATGCCAGCATCACCTATCATGATCCCTGTCATCTTCGCCGCGGTCAGAATGTCTGGCAGCAGCCGCGTGAACTTCTCAAGTTCATTCCCGGCATCGAATTGCAGGAAATGGAGGAGGCAGGCACCTGTTGTGGATCAGGCGGCAGCCATCTGATCAGCCACTACCCAACCTCCAGCGCCATCCTGGAAAAAAAAGTGGAAGACATTCTGAAAACCGGGGCAACAATGGTTGCATCAGGTTGTCCTGGCTGCCAGATGCAACTCAATGCGGGGTTGCGTAGAAAAGGACTCGCCATTCAAGTCACTCACCCGATCGTTCTTCTCGATCAGGCATATCGTTTGCCGGAGGAACTACACAAATGAACCCAGTCATCATCAACCAGCTTGAAAAAATTGTCTCCCCATCGGGGATTCTGACCACCATCGAGGACCGCGCAGTGTACAGCTATGACAGCACTTTTCTGGAGGGCATGCCTCAGGTTGTCGTTCTCCCGCAATCAACCGGACAGGTAGCTGAAATTGTAAAAATCGCCGCGCGTGAACGGATTCCCATCATTACCCGTGGGATGGGCTCCGGTCTGGCAGGCGGTTCGGTTCCTGTTCAGGGAGGCATTGTCCTTTGTACGACCCGCATGGACAGGATTCTTGAATTTGATCAGAAAAATGCCACCATCCTGGTTCAGTCTGGTGTGGTTACTGCCGATCTTCAAAATCATGTCGCAAAATCCGGCTTTTATTATCCACCCGACCCTTCCAGTGTTCGTCATTCCACCATTGGCGGAAATATTGCCTGCAACGCCGGCGGACCTCATTGTCTAAAATATGGTGTCACTGGCGATTATGTTCTCGGGTTAACAGCCGTCATGGCGGATGGTGAGATTTTGAAAACAGGCACAAAGGTAATCAAAGATGTTGCCGGTTATGATCTTAAATCACTGCTAACCGGTTCGGAAGGCACATTAGCCATCATTACCGAAGCGCTTTTAAAAGTAATCGCAGGACGAAAATTTGTAGAAACCGCACTGGTCGAATTCTCCAGTCTGGATGATGCCGGTCAGGCTGTTTATGAAATCCTTCATGCAGGCCTGCTGCCTTCAACGATCGAATTAATGGATCAAACCGCGCTGGAATGTATTGAAAAAGCAATGAAAATCGGTTTGCCAACCGGTGTTGCCGCGGTATTGATCATCGAAACGGATGGTGTCGATCAGGAAGCCACTAGGCGGGAAATGGAATCAGTGGCATCTGTCTGCCGTCAATTCAGCGGAGCAAACATAACCATAGCGATTGATGATACACAACGTGAACATCTCTGGAAAGCGCGTCGTTCTGTTTCACCATCCCTGGGCAGGCTGGCGCCCAATAAACTGGGCGAAGATATTTCGGTTCCACGGGACACAATCCCCGAAGCTGTCCGCCGTATCCGCCAGATTAGTGCGAAAAACGGACTGCCGATCGTTATTTACGGTCATGCCGGTGATGGCAATCTCCATCCCAATATCCTTTTCGACAAACGCGATCCGGTTCAAATGGCAACTGTCGACCAGATGGTTGCGGAAATATTTGAGGTTGCGTTGGATCTGGGTGGTTCCATTACCGGAGAACATGGCGTTGGAATTCTAAAAAAACCGTTTCTCCACAAGGCGTTAGGCGATGTTTCCATCAATCTACAGAAGCGGATTAAAAACGCTTTTGACCCCTTGAACATCCTCAACCCCGGAAAAATCTTTTCGGATGACATCTAAAAGCACCCCGATAGTTAATTTTTCCAAGAGATGATTCCATTAAAACTGTTTTTAACCATGTGTTCCCGATAAAAAGAATTTATAATTCTTACAGGAACTTTTTAGGAGATTCTTATGATCCCGCTACGTGACCAGATTAAAACTCACATCACACCTATCGTCAACTATATGCTGATCGCAATTAATATCTTTGTCTTTTTTTTGCAATGGTCTGCAGGCTCTAATCAGGAAGCACTTGTATTCCAATTCGCGCTGATCCCGGCAGATTTTACCGCCGGCGTAGATGTCGGTGCTATCCGCAATATTTTCACCAGCATGTTCATGCATGCCGGACTTGCTCACATTGCCGGTAATATGCTCTATCTCTGGATTTTTGGAGATAATATCGAAGACAGCATGGGTCATGGCAGATATCTTCTCTTCTACCTCATCGGTGGATTGGTTGCCTCATTAACCCATATTTTCACCAATCCGGACTCACAAATTCCCACTGTCGGTGCCAGTGGCGCTATTGCTGCCGTGCTGGGTGCTTACCTAGTTCTCTATCCTCAATCGAGGGTACAGACTCTCATTCCTCTGGGTGGCTTCATAAAAGTGACCACCGTCCCCGCCATCATTGTGCTTGGTTTATGGTTTGTTCTTCAGCTATTCAGCGGTGTCATGTCTATGGGTGGACCCGATGTGGGTGGTGTAGCGTTTTGGGCTCATATTGGTGGTTTTGTTGCCGGTGTTGTTCTGGCAAAACTTTTTGCCCGAAAACGCGCCCCCGGTTCCATGCCTACTTTTTAATCCCGATCGTCCCGATACTCACTTCGGCTGGCTGATGATATAAAGAATTATCGATAAGTGGATAACGATGCTAAGAATTGCCGCGATTTTAAATTGCGGCTTTCTCGTTTTATGCCGGAAAACAATCATTCCAGCCAATGCGCCAATGCCTCCCCCAATCAGTATCAGCAAATAAAGGGTAACTTCCGGAACCCTCCAACCATTCGTCTTTGCCTTCAGTTTGTCATAACCCCAGATCAGAAACGTGATGATATTAATCAGCAAATAGTATGTCATTGAATTGCTTGAACCAGATCACAGCGGAGTTCGCTTGATCTCTGCCCTTTCGGAAGATTATTTGTGCTTCATTTTCAACCAGTAAAAACCATAAGGTGCCAGTTCAATCTTACCCCAATCGAAGACGTTATATCAACACAAATGGCATCCACACCCCTGGTCAATTCAGAATTTTACTGCGCTTATCATTTCTTTTTGAACAAGCGGGGTATCATAATTCAGGTCCGGTTGGTATTGAATCAATTTGAAGGTAATCACCTTACAATGGACATTTAAATAATAATTACTGGCAGGACATAATATGGGGTTTTGTATCTTTTTCTAATTATTTAGCAATCTCAGTTAATTCCTGAGAAATCATGGTCGATCTATGGTAACATTCATCAGAATTCTTTTCAGGCAGGTAAAATGCGAATCCTAAAATCAAGTATCTTCCGTAGTTTGCCATTCTTCATTTTTATTGCACTCACTTTTGGTGGATGTAAGCCAGTTACCGAAACTGTCGTACCTACGATGAACCAGGAAACCCTGGTCGCCGCGGTTGTTCAAACCGTGAATGCTCAGAATACGGAGCAGTCCTTGTTAAACCCGACAGCCACAGCAAGTTCCACGCCTATTCCTGCCACGCTAACCTCGCCCCCGCCTACAGAAACACCGACTGAAACTTTAATTCCATCTGATACACCAACCGTTCAACCTGCTTATTCAGCGGCAGTCATCTACGTTGTTGCGTACCCGGAAGATAAACGCGAGTATGTCGGCAACGAAAGATTTAGCATCGCCCTCGGATTCCGCAATACAGGCACGCAAACCTGGGAGGCTGGGACAAATGTCAAACTGGTCAGTTTCACCGGGGAAGTTACCGTTCAGGTTGAAACCAGCGTCAATAAAACCGTCGCCCCGGGTGAAAAAGTGGAATTCAATTTATGGGCTTTTGGCTCTGAAATGTATGGAGATCATACATTTGCCTTTCAGCTTTTCACCAGCACCGGGCTGGCAATCCCGGGTGGTTACGCTACCTTCACCTACACATCGGTTTAACCGGATTGAATCCATTTTCCCCGATAAGGCACCAATCATTCTGATGACATTGCTGCCTTAAAAACACATTCAGTGTATTCAGCATCCATAAAATCATGCGAGATACCCTTACTACTTAACGCTGGAACCTCCTTCTAACTCTCACCCCATCAGTTGGTTAAAAAGCGCTGCATCCCCTGCACCAGTATAAACAAGATTACAATCCACCAGCGAAAGCTTGACCTTCCAATCGAATGGATAGTCGTTCGCCTTCAACAAACTATGTCCGTTTTATTTATTTCTTGTCTTAATTGCCTTCATAAACACGCGGAACGCGTGCGCTGACCTGGCAGGTAACCTCATACGTGATCGTTTTCAACTTTCTTGCCCACTCGTATACGCTGATCTCTTCATCTCCGCTTTTACCAATCAGAATCACTTCATCCCCCACGCTCACATCAGTCTGCACGCCTAAATTGACCATACTCTGGTCCATACATACCCTGCCAACGATTGGATAGGATTTGCCTCGAATCAGCACCCTGCCGGAATTGGAAAAAAGGCGGTTGAAACCATCCGCGTATCCTGCTGATATGGTTGCGATCCAGCTATCCTCTTCAGCGGTCCAGGTTCTGCCATAGCCAATACTCGTCCCAGCAGGAACCTTCTTCATGAAGGTAACCCGTGTCACAAAGCTCATCCCGGGTTTGAGCGGGATTGTTTGGGGCGTATCCTCACCTGGATAATATCCATAGATCATGACCCCTGGTCGCACAAGATCAAGCCAGCTATCTGGATGACCCAGAACCCCACCGGAGTTGGCACAGTGTACGCAACTAATCTTTCGCTGAATCTCTGTCTGGACATTTGCAACCACATCCTTAAACTGGTCGATTTGTCTATCGGTAAATCGCAAATCGCCATCATCACTGACCGGCAGATGCGTGAAAATACCTTCCAGATATAAATGAGGACATTTCTGTTCAATGAACCAGGCGATTTTTGGCGCATCTTCCGGTGTAACCCCAATAGTGCCCATTCCCGTATCCACCTTCAAATGGACATTGACCCTCTTTTCCAAACCCTGACAAACCGATTCAAGCTGGGTGATGTTTTCCTGATCACAAACTGTCAATGTAATCCGATTGCCTACTGCAACTTGCATTTCTTCAGCGAATGTCTGGCTGAATTTAAGGATTGGCAAACTGATGCCGGCTTCCCGCAACTGGATTCCTTCTGGTACAGTCACCACGCCCAGCCAATCCACACCCATTCTTTCCGCCATCTGGGAAACAGCAACAGCCCCATGACCATAGGCGTTGGCTTTGACAGCCAGTAATAATTTTCGGTTGGATCCAATCGCTTTGCGAATACCTTCAATATTAAAACGTATATGATCCAGATGGATTCGGGCAATGGTTTGATATAACATAAAAACCTGACCTAATTAAACAAAATTGTTGCTGAAAATTATAGCATTTCATGGTTGAATTTTAATTTTCGACCACCATCTTGTGCACATAGCCTGATGTAAATGCTGCCAAAAGCGCGCCATAGTTGGGATAAAAACGGATTTCATCTCCAACTTTCACTGGTTCCCGCGCCTCTTCCACGTCCAGAATCAGGTGATCACTGCTGCCCCCCAATACCAGAATTCCAGGGTCAAGCGGTTCAATTCCATCCACCACCACATCCTGTCTTCCAATCGCGCAAATTGCCCGTCTGCGAATACCCCGATCCGTAAACTCCGTGTAACCGCCAAAAGCATCCTGACCACGCTCGCCAATCGGAAGGGATGGCTTCGATTCCACCTCTATAACCTCTACCACCAGTTGAAATACATCCTGGTGTAAACCTTCCCATGGCGAACGGTCAATCACATTCCTGCCAAGCAAAATTGTTTCTCCAATCCTGTAATGATTTACTTCTTTGGGCATCTCATTACGATACAACACAGGTAATCCGGCACTGTTCGCGCCGGACAAAATCGGCAGTTCCAGACCTGTTACGCGCCTGCATTCGTTTCTGATTTCAACCAACTCGAGCATATTGAGTCTATTCGGAATCACACCGCCATAGCAGGCAAGATTGCATCCCAATCCAACAACTTCAACGCCATTCAATTGGGCAATCCCTCTTACAACATCATTAACCCTATCAGGCCAGACACCTTCCCTTAAATCACCGATGTCGACCATAATGATCACCTTATGGGTTAAATTCAGCGCTAATGCCGCATCAGCCAGTTTTCTTACCGTGAAGGGGGAAGAATTGAGCGAATAATCCGCGCTCCTCACCACATCAAAAGACTGACTGGGAGATGGAATTCGTAGTAATAACAAAGGTATCTGGATGCCATAATCCGACAGGTTCTTTAAATTTGAAATTCGGGAATCCGCCAGCATATCTGCCCCCGCTGATACCAGCGCCCGTGCTGCGGCAGGATGAGCGCAGGTTACTTTGGTAACGCATGCGGCTTCTCCTCCGGCATTGTGTATCCGATCAATGACCGAACGGGCGTTTTGTTCAATCTTTTCCGTGTTGATTTCCAGTCTTGGCATGGTTTTCAGCATCATTCCTCCTTAACCTGGCATGGCTGGCTGTTTTGATCAATCGCTTCAATCCATAAGCGGAATGTTTGTTTCACATCTTCCGGGTAAGCCTGAGCCAGCGTTCCCAAAGCGGAAAAGCGATATTTATCATCCAAAAGGATATTTGCTTCAGGGGGTGGCAACAAATGCTGCCCAGCTCCCTTACAAATCGAGCGTAATATTTCTTCACCGCCCCGGATGAGGGTAAGCGCGCCACCAGTGCCAATTACCCATTTAATCGCGGTCAGGTCTTTTCCCCTGACGATCTGTTTCCGTCCGGATGGCGTATACAAATCACTGATTGTGCCCGCATGTCGTCGCACCGCTACATCCACCGCCCTCTGGCAGAGACGATTGGTTAATCTAAACTGGCGTTCATTATCTGGAATCGGCACCAGGTCGGAAAGGTCAAAAACAGGAAAATCTTTTTCCTCCAGGGCGATAACCCGGGCGGCATTGATATATACACCCAGATCCCCTTCCACGGTTCGCTTTGCGGTTGGTTCCGGTTCTATTAACCGGCTCGACCATTCCATACTTCCCTCAGTAACGCTGTGTACATCTGTTGTCGCTCCGCCAACATCCACCACCAGAACGTCACCCACTGCTTCCGCAAACAATTCTGCGGCTTTTAATACAGCGCCAGGCGTTGGATAAATCCCCCATTTCGTTAATTCTTTATAACGGCTCATCCCGGGCGCGTGAATGATGTGCCGGTTAAACATTTCATGAATGATTTTCCGCACCGGTTCAATATTCAACACATCCACTTCCGGGAATACATTCGCCGCGATTTTTATTTCAGTATCAGCTTCCTGAAATATTTTTTCAACGGTCTTCGCCAATGCCTGGTTGCCTGCATAGAGCACAGGCACATTTAATCTTAATTCTGCCAGTTTCCAAGCATTGCGTAGAACAATTTCTTTTTCCCCGAAATCAACCCCGCCAGCCAGGAGAATGATATTCGGGCGGATATCGTGAATCTCCTCAAGATCATATTCATCCAGTTCCCCGGCAGTAATCTTCTGAACAATTCCCCCTGCTCCCAATGCCGCTTCCCTTGCCGCCCGTGCTGTCATCGATACCGTCAAACCATGTACCGTCATGCGCAGTCCGCCTGCTGCGGAGCTGTTGACAAATGTCTCCGGATCGCCCATTTCAACAGGATATTTATTCAACATACAGGCAATCGCCTGGTCTACCCCCAACCCAACATCACCATGGGAAATGCTGGTGGGGGCAAACCCTTGACCAATGTGCTTAAAGCCACCTCCCCTTAGCCGGTTAAATCCGTTTACTTTGGTGACAGTGGAACCAACTTCAATGGTCAATATGGCAACTTTTTCGGTCATTTTTCTGCCGGACATTAAACCAGACCACGAGATTTCAATGACTTAACCAAGGCGTTGACAACATGAATCCCTTTGGTTCCTCTGCCAAACGTCGCATCCAGCCCTGTCTCCTTTGCCATTTCCCGGTTGACCTGCGTTCCTCCGGCAATCAGAATAATTTGATCGCGAATACCCTTCTCTTTGCAGGTTTCTGCTAATTTTTTCATCTGTATTCTATGAACATCATTATGGCTGATAATCGTCGAAATCAAAATCGCCTGAGCACCGGTTTCAATTGCCGCATCCACCAGCTTATTAATTGGCACAGAAGTACCTAAATAATCATATTTGACTCCATACTTCTCGATACCGCCATGTTTGATATCCAAAATTTCTCTTAAACCAACACTGTGTTCATCCTCGCCAACAGTTGCGGCGACAACGCGTAATCCAACTTTTTTCACCGCCTCCCGTAGCTCATCTTCCGGCAGAATGATCTCTTTTTCCGGCACTTTCAGTGTTTTTACATCAATATCAAACCCGACCTTCCCTTTCACTTCCAAAAAGCAGCCTTCAGCGGGATGCATGGGGATGATATTGATCACTTCCGGATCATTCAAACCCAGTTTTTTAGCCATTTCAATACCATAAACAGGCGCCATCTCCTCTGAGAGCGGAACGAAAAATTGCGTCAGAATCGTTCCATCACCCGCCCACTCCGCTTCAGGTTTGACCAGACCGCCCTTCCGGTATGGATAGGTTGCTGCCAGCCTTTTTTCACAGTTATCTTCCGGGTCAAGCTCATCGATGAAAACAATTTTCTCCGGCTTACATAAAGTGCAGCCATCGATCGGATCGCAGGCGTGTTCAACGCCATCCGGCAGCTGATTGTTGCCAAAATGGCTGCATACTGGCGCGTAATAATCCGCTTCTCTTTCGATAATCGAGTTTGCTCCCACGCCGCCATTCCCATCCCGGGCAATTCCATCGCCGTTTCGTTCCGGATACTTTGCTGAATCAACAAAGAAACCCTTCTCCACCGCGGCAAAATAACCACCACTTTCCAAAACTTCCTCGAGAAATGCGACAGCTCTTTCCTTAATATCACGCACCATTTCACCCAAAGGGCCATCGTGGTTGATCGATAACAATTGATTAATCCCGTCCAATGCCGCCCAGGTTTGTTTTACGGTTTGCACACCCCGGATATTGTTGTAATGCCAGGGTACATTTCTGCCCTCGTCAGGAGTGATTGTCGATTGGATATCCGCGCTGGTCAACATCGAGATCAGCGTATCGATCGTATGGGTGCGGATCGCCTCCTCAATGTCCGCCTCAATATAACGGGTATTCTGTTGAGCCCTCATCTTGTATTCGGAAAAGAAATCACGCAAAGCAACTGCATAAGGCAGATCAAACCATAACTTTGGCGCAGGCGGCGCGTTCGGCGGCACTGTCGATAACCCAATCAGTTCCTTATCCATACCAACTGCCATGGAAAAAGCGCAGTTGATACCATGCTGCACCATCAGTTCCGGCATAACCAGCCAACCGGCTTTCGCTGTCGCGTTTGCATTATGCGCGCCATCGATCTGAAAAATTCCGGCATCGTTCATCAGTACTTTTGCCTCAGCGGCATCCACAAAGGAGCGGTACATGTTTACATTACGGTACAGAACGTTGTATTGCGGGTCCTGATGGGCGCCGTTAATACCTTCCTCAGCAAATAATACTGCCACCTCGGGGCCTGCCACACCGGAAACGTAGCTGTGGAAATTGATTGGTCTGCCTACTTCTCCCTCAATCAGGTCACAGGCTCTACGGCTGGCTCTGATCTGTTTCCGTGTGATCGGCACGCCACCAATCCCCTCCGGTGTTCCCTCCAGCAGCCCATCGATATGCGATTGCCCTGTGGTGCGAATCACCATGAGATGGTCCGCCCCATGCCAGGCTGCCATCCGCATTCTGCGCAGATCATCCTCAAACCTGCCGGATGCAATTTCAGTGGTTACAACACAGGCAGGCTGCGGATCAATGTGGTCAAAATATTTCGACGCCGGCAGTCCAATGCTATTTTTCAATGGTTCTGCCATATCATGGTAATGAAATGGCCCCATTTCAACACCATTTTCAGGCACATTTCGCCAGGCCCAACCTTTTCTGGAGGGGCGGTAATTTTCCAACCCTTCCAGAATTTTTTCAATATCCATTTTTTTCATCGGGTCAAGCGCTTTATATTCGTTCATCTTTAATTCTCCCCTTAAAAAAGACCCTGGAGGACATCTTTATCATCCAGGATATCCTGGGCGCAATCCCGCAGACTTTTACCGCTCTTTTGTGATAGTTTCAACAATACATGACCGGCGCCTTTTCCCAGCAAACCAGCCTCATAAATCCGATCGACAACCCCATGAGCAGAAATACTATCCACGCCCATTCTTAACAATACCGATCTTTCGATGGAAGGTGATGTGTGTGTCTTTGATAATTCAACAATTGGAGCCACCAGTTGCTGACAAAGCTCCCAGAAACGATCTTTCAGTTCTTCATCGCTCATCTTTTTTAATACTTTTTGCCTGGTTTCAAACCTGGCAATACGATCATCAATCATTTTTCCTCCGTAATTATTACAATTCATGCTGGGATATTTTCTTTTATCCAGGGGACATCTTTTTTGATTTCTTTGGAAATGAATTCAAAATCAACCTCGTCCCATTCATTGAACGGATAGCGGGAAACCGCATTCTTCAGGTAGGAGCGCCGCAACCGATCCATATCTTGAACTTTTCCTCTCACCTGATCCAATCGATCGGGTATGACAATGGTCTTTCCAGGGACATTATCCTTTGGATCCCCCCTCCGCACTTCGATTCCGTTTTCTCTGGCAAACGCAAGTTGGCTGTTATGGTGCTTGCCCGCGCCGGTGTACTCAGTTTCCTGCACCACCACAATCTGATCCTGGTCCATCTGTCTTGCCAGCGTAACCGCAGCCGTCAGGCTGGTATTTCCTGCCGGACCACGTTCAAGACCCTCCAGTTTGGTTAACAATTCGGTGATGTAAAACACTTCACCCTGCGTAACCAACTGGTACTCATCCATATAGCGCAGGCTTCGGGCTGCGTTTCTGGGCACATCCACCCTGTCCGGCCAGGTGGCAAACGGTACGCCAAAACCGGTATGCC
>Ga0123335_1007376_pt1 | contig 12312 bp, 21 predicted proteins | sample BiotimSIPDNA_2_FD_89707 | JGI IMG/M metagenome (GOLD analysis project Ga0123335, IMG submission 89707) | Anaerobic biogas reactor microbial communites from Washington, USA - Biogas_R2 time_0 SIP DNA | ecosystem: Engineered > Bioreactor > Anaerobic > Unclassified | place: Washington, USA... | reverse complement strand
TGTTTGAGGCACTGTCGCGCAGAGGTAGTAGCGATCTGAGTATCCACGCCACCTGGGCATCGGAAGGGGATTTCCTGCATCCCCGCACCTTCATCCGACACATGGCCCATCCCCTGTGGCATGGGATGGTGGCTTTTCTGACGCTGTTTTCCGTTCCCGTTAAATTGGCCGCCGCCCTGGTGACTACATTGATGAAGGCTGCCGAGTTGTGGTTGATTCACAGGCTCATGACTGCCTACCTGGGAGGGAAGCTGGGTCGGGTTCAAATTGCGCTGGCGGCCTTTGCCGTGTCCCTGGTAGCCGCCCTTTGGGTCCCCTGGGTGAATCCCCATGTCTATCTTGGCGCAGGTACACCCAACACCTGGCACAGCCCCACGCAGATGATCGCCATGGTGGCGATGTTGCTCTGTGCTCCCTATACGGCACATTGCTACGCCGAGTTTGAGCGCATGCTTCCCCTTCAGGGAGAACAGACCTGCCTGCCCCGGAAAAAGGCTGCGGTTCTGGGAGGCTTGCTGCTGCTGAGCCTCCTGGCAAAGCCTACCTTCATGCAGGCCTTTTTACCGGCCGCCTGCCTGTATTTTTTGGCGCAATGGATCCGGCATTCCAGAAACAGCCGCTTTTTTATCCAGGTGATTGTCGCCGTACTGCCGGCCGTGCTGTTCATGATCGCTCAATATCTCTATTACTTTGGCATCCTCGTCCCCTCTCAGGGAAAGATGGTGCTGGACATCTCCTGGGAGAAGCTTGGATACGGCCTGAGAACCGTGCTGCTGATTGCGGCGTTTCCCCTGGCGCAGCTGCTTCTTTGGCACCGCAAGGGCCGGGGGAAAGACCCGCTGGTCGTGCTGACCGTGTTGTTTTTTGCCGTGGGCGTGGTGGAATACCTGATTTTGGGGGAGGACGGCCGCCGGGCAAGCGACGGTAATTTCGGTTGGGGAATGATGGGTGCGTCCCTGATGCTGTGGGTAATGATGCTCATAGAATTCCTGGGGGATTGGGCGCAGGCACGGCAAGAGCAGGCGGCAGTGGAATCTTCCGGCGGAAAAGCACCGGTTTTGGTTGCTGCCGGGTTCGCTTTCAGGATTTTCCTCCTGTTGTGGCACTTGGGATCAGGAGTTTATTATGTTGTATATCTGCTGACAACGGGGAACTCTCTGTAGGGCCAGTTCATGGTTTGGGCCCTCAGGAGTTCTCCCTGCCCTTGTCATGTGTCATTTAATGGACACACACGGAGGCATGTTAATAACTGATTCCTATATCTGGTATACCAAGCCGCTTTGAGCCCATAGAAAGAAGAAAAATCTCATTTTTCTCCGTAAAAACCCTTGCATTCAATATTCGCATGCCGTATAATAGCAACGCTGTCTGTTGAGGGATGAAGCGGTAAGTTGCCGTCATGGCCATGGCGGGTAATTATCGTGGACCAGCCCGGCAATCGGGCGACGGACTTGAGACGCCGAAAGAGCGTGGGTGCTGGGGTCCCCCTTTGAGGAAACGGGTTCGCCAAAACGGGGCCACCCATGGACACGCACGGAGCGGTGTACTTGAGACGAAAGTCAAGGAGGTAAGCAAATGGCCAACCAGAAGATCCGTATCAAGCTCAAGGCGTATGAGCACAACCTGATCGATCAGTCCTCCGAGCGGATTGTGGAAACCGCGAAACGGACCGGCGCGCGGGTATCCGGCCCCATCCCCCTTCCCACGGAGAAGGAAATCGTCACCATTCTTCGCGCACCCCACAAGTACAAGGATAGCCGCGAGCAATTCGAAATGCGCACCCACAAGCGCCTTATCGACATTCATAACCCCAATCCGCGCACAGTAGACGCCATGATGAAGTTGGATCTTCCTGCCGGCGTTGAAATCGAAATCAAGCTGAACAATTAAAGCAGGAGGTACGACGATCATGAAAAAAGCGATTGTAGGTAAGAAGATCGGCATGACGCAGATCTTTACCGATGATGGCCGCCTCGTACCCGTGACCGTGGTGGAGGCAGGCCCCTGCAAGGTGGTGCAAAAAAAGACCCTCGAATCCGACGGCTACAGCGCCGTGCAGGTGGGCTTTGACACCTTGCCCGAGTTCCGGGCCAAAAAGCTGGTCAATAAGCCGATTTCCGGCCATTTTGCCAAGGCCGGCGTGGCCCCCGCTCGCCATTTGCGGGAGCTGAAGCTGGACAACGCAGCAGAGCTGGAAGTGGGAAGCGACATCACCGTTACCCAGTTTGAAGCGGGCGAAAGAATTGATGTGTCCGGAATCTCCAAGGGCCATGGATTCACCGGAACCATCCGCCGCTGGAACCAGCACACCGGCCCGATGGCCCACGGCTCCAAGTATCATCGCGGCGTGGGCTCCATGGGTGCGAACTCCGACCCCTCCCGCGTGTTCAAGAACAAGCACATGCCCGGCCATTACGGCGTGGAGCGCGTGACCATCCAGAACCTGGAAATTGTCAAGGTGGATGCCGAGCGCAACCTGCTCCTCATCAAGGGCGCGGTACCCGGCCCAAACGGCGGCTTGCTCCTGGTGCGTAACACCTGCAAGGCGTAACGGCGCCTCAACCGTCAGCCCACCAAAACCCTGATTGAAGGAGGAAACATACCATGCCAAAGACTGCTCTGTATAATATGGAAGGCGCGGCCATCGGCGAAGTGGAGCTCAGCGACGAAATTTTCGCCGCCCCCGTAAACGTCGCCGCTATGCATTTGGTTGTGCGCTCCATTCTCGCCAATAAGCGCCAGGGCACCCAGAGCGCCCTCACCCGTGGCGAGGTTCGCGGAGGCGGCCGCAAGATCTACCGCCAAAAGGGCACCGGTAACGCCCGCCACCACAGCAACCGCGCTCCCCAGTTCAAACACGGCGGTATCGTGTTTGCCCCCAAGCCCCGGGATTATGTGATCAACGTTCCCAAGAAGGTCCGCCGCCTTGCCTTTAAGAGCGCGTTGACCAGCAAGCTGAACGCCGGGGACATCATCGTGGTGGACTCCATCCAGCTCAAGGAAGCCAAGACCCGCCTGATGGCAAAGTTCCTGGATGCCCTGAAGCTGGACACCGCCGCCATGCTGGTGCTTCCAGGCCGGGATGAGAACATCGTTCGTGCTTCCGGAAACCTCGCGAAGCTCACCACCAGCTATGTGAACACCCTCAACGTGTACGACATTCTCAAGGCCGGCAAGATCATCCTCACCCAGGACGCCCTCAAGGGTGTAGAGGAGGTATACGCATGAAAGATCCCCATGATGTGATCCTTCGTCCGGTGCTGACTGAGGCCACCTACGAGGGCTTCCCGGACAAGAAATACGTGTTCGAGGTCCTCAGGACTGCCAACAAGACCGAGATCAAGCTGGCTTTGGAAGCCATCTTCCAGGGCATCAAGGTGGACAAAGTGAACACCTTGCGCACCCTCGGCAAGATCAAGCGGCAGGGCAAGACCCAGGGCCGCACCCGTGAAATCAAGAAGGCCTATGTGACCCTCAAGGAGGACTCCAAGCCCATCGAGTTCTTCGAAGGCATGGCCGAGTAAAGCAGGGAGGACAAGAAGCAATGGCTATCAGACTTTACAAGCCGACCTCGCCCGCCCGCCGTTTTATGTCGGTGCTGACGTACGAGGAGATCACCACCAACAAGCCCGAGCGTTCCTTGCTGGAGACAAAGAAGAAGAACGCAGGCCGCAACAAGCAGGGCAAGATCACCGTTCGCCATCAGGGCGGCGGCAACAAGGTCAAGTACCGTATTATCGACTTCAAGCGCGATAAGTTTGATATCCCGGCCAAGGTGGCCACCATCGAGTACGATCCCAACCGCAGCGCCTTCATCGCCCTGCTGCACTACGCCGACGGCGAGAAGCGCTACATCCTGGCTCCCCTGGATTTGAAGGTGGGAGATATCGTGGTAAGCGGCGAGACCGCCGATATCAAGCCCGGCAACACCCTGCCCATTCAAAACATCCCCGTGGGCACGCTGATCCACAACGTGGAAATCAAGCCGGGCCGCGGCGGACAGCTGGTTCGCTCTGCGGGCAACTCCGCACAGCTCATGGCCAAGGAAGGCAAGTATGCCCAGGTGCGTCTGCCTTCCGGCGAGGTGCGCAAGGTTCCCATGAACGCCATGGCCACCATTGGAACCGTTGGCAACACCGATCACGAGAACGTCCGCATTGGTAAGGCGGGTCGCAAGCGTCATATGGGCTGGCGTCCCACCGTTCGCGGCGTGGTCATGAACCCCTGCGATCACCCCCATGGCGGCGGCGAGGGCAAGAGCCCTGTGGGTATGCCTGCTCCCGTTACTCCCTGGGGTAAGGTGGCGCTGGGTCTGAAAACCCGCAAGCACAAGAAGTACTCCAACACGATGATCGTGAAGCGCGCGGGCAAGTAAGCCCAATAGCTACGGAAAGGAGAGAGCCCCAATATGAGCCGTTCCATCAAGAAAGGACCCTTTGTCAGCGAAACGCTGCTCAAGCGGATCAGAGAGATGAATCAAACGGGCAAGAAGGCAGTGGCCAAGACCTGGTCTCGGGCCTCCACCATCTTCCCGGATTTTGTGGGACATACCATTGCCGTCCATGACGGAAAGAAGCATGTTCCTGTCTATATCACCGAGGACATGGTTGGCCACAAGCTGGGTGAGTTCGCCCCCACCCGGACTTATCGCGGCCACGCCGGTGAAAAATCGACCGCCAAGAAGTAAGCGGAAGGAGTGAGTCCCAATGGCAAGTAATTCCCAAAGGAAGGCAGAGGCCCACATGGCGTCCCGTGACACTCGCCCTTCCGCCCATGCCCGGTACGTGCGCATTTCCTCCCGCAAGGTCAAGATTGTTATCGACCTGATTCGGGGCAAGAATGTGGACGAGGCTCTGGCCATTCTCATGTACACCCCCAAAGCGGCATCCCCTGTGGTGCATAAGCTGCTTACCAGTGCCATCGCCAATGCTGTCAACAACAACGAGATGGACCGCAAGGCCCTCTACGTGGCCGAAGTGTACGCCAACCCCGGCCCCACGCTGAAGCGCTTCGTAGCCCGCTCCCGCGGCAGCGCGTCACCGATGCTCAAACGCACCAGCCACATCAGCGTGGTGCTGGACCAAAAGTAATCCAAGGGAGGTTTATCAATGGGTCAGAAAGTAAATCCCCATGGTGCTCGCGTTGGCGTCATTTTCAACTGGAGCACCCGCTGGTATGCCGGCAAGAAAGATTTTGCGAACAACCTCGTGGAGGATTACAAGCTCCGCAAGCTGCTCAAGGAAAAGTATTATTCCACCGGCATCAGCCACATCGATATTGAGCGGAGCTCCGGCCGCATCACCGTCAACATCTTTACCGCAAAACCCGGCATGATTATCGGCCGGGGCGGCGCTGGCATCGAAGCCCTCAAGCGTGACATCGAAGCGTTCCTGGGCAAGCCCGCCAATATTAACATCATGGAGATCAAGGTGCCCGACACCAATGCCCAATTGGTGGCAGAGAACATCGCTCAGCAGTTGGAAAAGCGCATCTCTTTCCGCCGCGCCATGAAGCAGAGCATGCAGCGGGCTATGCGGGCGGGGGCCAAGGGCATGAAGACCAGTGTCAGCGGACGCTTGGGCGGGGCGGACATTGCCCGGACCGAGCACTACCACGAGGGTTCCATCCCCCTGCAGACCCTCCGCGCTGATATCGACTATGGCTTCGCGGAAGCCAAGACCACCTATGGCCGCTTGGGCGTCAAAGTTTGGGTCTATAAGGGACAGAAGCTGCCCCGGCCCAAGAAAGCGCCCGCCGCTGCCAAGAGCGAAGGAGGCAACTAAGCGATGTTGATGCCTAAGAGAGTCAAGCGCCGCCGGGTTTTCCGCGGTCGCATGAAGGGCAAGGCCATGCGGGGCAACTTCCTGGCTTATGGCGATTACGGCCTGGTAGCCACAGAACCCGCCTGGGTCACCAGCCAGCAGATCGAGGCTGCGCGTATCGCGCTCACCCGTTACACCAAGCGTGGCGGCCAGGTCTGGATCAAGATTTTCCCCGACAAACCTGTTACCGAAAAACCCGCCGAAACCCGTATGGGCAGCGGAAAGGGTTCCCCGGAGTACTGGGTGGCAGTGGTTAAGCCGGGCCGCGTGCTCTTTGAGATCATCGGCGTGCCCGAAGAGGACGCCCGTGAGGCGCTCCGTTTGGCCGCTCACAAGCTGCCCATGAAGACCAAGTTCATGAAGCGTGAAGACAAAACCGAAGCGGGTGGTGAGGCAGAATGAAGGCAAAAGAGCTTGTGATCATGAGCAGGACCGAGCTGGAAAGCAAGGTGGCTGAACTGAAAGCGGAGTTGTTCAACCTTCGTTTCCAGCTTGCCACGGGCCAGTTACAAAACACCATGGTCATCCAGAACGTGAAGCGTGATATCGCCCGCTGCATGACCGTCCTTCGTCAACTGGAACAGAAAGAGGCCCGCTGAGGGCGTAGACTTTTAAGAAGGAGGCAGCCGCTTCAATGTCTGAACAAAGAGGACTTCGCAAAACCCGCGAGGGCTTGGTCGTAAGCGACAAGATGGACAAAACCATCGTAGTGGAAATCAAGACCCGCGTGCGCCATCCCCTGTATGGCAAGATCATGAACAAAACCAATAAGCTCAAGGCCCACGATGAGAACAATGAATGTGGAATCGGTGATCGGGTACGCGTCATGGAAACCCGCCCCTTGAGCCGCGACAAGCGTTGGCGCTTGGTTGAAATTCTCGAGAAGGCCAAGTAACCATCAGGGGCTGAGCCCACCCAGGGGCTGTCCCCTGGAACTCCCCACCCGCTCCGGTCGGATTCATTGACAAACGGATGCCGGGTGCAGTGGGTAAAAAATACCATTCATCTCCGTCCCCCGCGCATTGCGCGGTGATGGATCCAGGGCAAGACCCTGGTGGGTGCAGAATAAAACCTGTTCACCCTCGGAGGATCCCAAACAAGGAGGGAAAAGACCGTATGATCCAGCCGCAAACGCGACTCAAGGTAGCCGATAATTCCGGCGCCAAGGAAATCATGTGTATCCGCGTGCTCGGCGGTTCCTTTCGCCGGGACGGCTCTATCGGCGATGTGATCGTCGCCAGCGTTAAGAGCGCCAATCCCGGTGGCACCGTGAAAAAGGGCGATGTGGTGAAAGCTGTTATCGTGCGCATGCGCAAGCAGAAGCGTCGCCCCGATGGGAGCTATATCCGCTTTGACGACAATGCCGCCGTGATTATCAACGACCAGAAGATGCCCCGTGGCACCCGTATCTTTGGACCCGTAGCCCGTGAGCTTCGTGAGAGAGATTATATGAAGATCGTCTCACTGGCTCCCGAAGTGCTCTGATGGAGGATGACGAGACAATGAATAAAGTTCATGTGAGATCCAAGGATCAGGTTGTCGTCATCTCAGGTCCTGAAGGCATCAAGGGCAAGCAGGGTAAAGTGCTCAGCGTGGATACCAAGAATGGCCGGGTGGTAGTGGAAGGGGTCGCTTACATTACCAAGCACCAGAAATCCCGCCGTCAAGGCCAGCCCGGTGGTATCTTCCAGAAGGAGCGCAGCATTGACGCCTCCAACGTAATGGTGATTTGCCCCAAGTGCGGCAAGGGTACCCGCGTATCCCACCGCATCATGGAAGTCACCCGGGATGACGGAACCAAAAAGATGAAGTCCGTTCGTGTGTGCAAGCGTTGCCAAGCGGACATTGACTGAGGGAGGGACGGCAAATGGCGACAAGACTCATGGAAAAGTACCTGAACGAAGCCGTGCCTGCCCTGATGCAGAAATTCGGCTACAAGAACATCAATCAGGTCCCCAAGCTTCATAAGATCGTGATCAACATGGGCCTGGGCGACTGCAAGGATAATCCCAAGGGATTGGAACTCGCCGTAGCGGAGCTGGCGACCATCGCCGGCCAAAAGCCGCTGGTAACCAAGGCCCGCAAATCCGTGGCGAACTTCAAGGTCCGCCAGGGCATGAGCATCGGCGCAAAGGTAACCCTGCGGGGAGTGCGTATGGAGCAGTTTATGGACAAACTGGTCAACGTGGCTCTTCCCCGGGTCCGCGACTTCCGCGGTGTAAGTGACAAGGCCTTCGACGGTCGTGGCAACTACGCCCTGGGCATCCGCGATCAGCTCATTTTCCCCGAAATCGAGTATGACAAGGTGGAAAAGATCCGCGGTATGGAAATGATTTTCGTCACTTCGGCCAATACCGATGAGGAATGCAAGGAATTGCTCCAACTCCTCGGCATGCCGTACGTTCAGTAAGCAAGGGAAGGGAGAAAAGACAGTGGCCAAGACAAGCATGAAAATCAAACAGGCCAGAACGCCCAAGTTCTCGACCCGGGCTTACACCCGGTGCCGCCTGTGCGGACGTCCCCACTCGGTGCTTCGCAAGTACGGTATTTGCCGTATTTGCTTCAGAGAGCTGGCCTACAAAGGCCAAATTCCCGGTGTCCGCAAGGCCAGTTGGTAAGCGGGAAAGAACGGAAGGAGGTTCTATCATGGTTGTGAATGATCCCATCGCCGATATGCTGACCCGCATCCGCAATGCCCAGGTCGCAAAGCATGACGCCGTTGTGATGCCCGCGAGCAATGCCAAGAAAGCGATTGCGAAAATCCTTCTGGCGGAAGGCTATGTCAAATCGGTTGATTTTTTGGATGATGGCCCCCAGGGGAGCATCAAGATTGTACTCAAGTATGTCAATGGCAAGCAGCAGCCCGTGATTGCGGGACTCAAGCGCATTTCCAAGCCCGGACTGCGGGTGTACGCCCGTTCCGAAGAACTGCCCAAGGTGTTGGGCGGCTTGGGCATCGCCATCATCTCCACCAGCAAGGGTTTGATGACGGACCGGGAAGCGCGCAAGCAAATGATCGGCGGGGAAGTGCTCGCCTACATCTGGTAAACCGACACGCAATGGAGGTGGAAACACAATGTCTCGAATCGGAAAACTTCCGATCACAGTCCCTGCGGGCGTGACGGTGCAGGTGGATGAGCATAATGCCGTGACGGTCAAAGGGCCCAAGGGCACTTTGGTCCAGGCGGTTCACCCCGATATCACCTTGAAGCAGGAAGGCGGCGTTCTCACGCTCAACCGCCCCAGCGACGCCAAGCCCCACAAGGCCATGCACGGCCTGTATCGTAGCCTGGTCCACAACATGGTGGTGGGAGTCACCACCGGCTTCTCCAAAACACTGGAATTGGTTGGAACCGGCTTTCGTGCCCAAACCGATGGGTCCACGCTGACCTTGAATATCGGTTATTCCCATCCGGTGGTTTTTGAAGCCCCGGAAAACGTCAAGTTTGAAACCCCCGCCCCCACCAAGATCGTGGTATGGGGCATCAACAAGCAGGTGGTAGGCAACCTTGCCGCCGATATCCGTGCCATGCGCAAGCCGGAGCCCTATCTGGGCAAGGGCATCAAGTATGACAACGAGCATATCCGCCGCAAGGAAGGCAAGACCGGCAAGTAAGAAGAAAGGGAGTGAACGCAAATGTACAAGAAGCGTGACCGTAACGCAGACCGAGTCATCCGTCATGCCCGCGTACGCAAAAAGATCAGCGGCACCCCGGACATGCCGCGTCTGTGCGTCTATCGCAGCCTGAACAACATCTACGCCCAGGTGATTGACGACACCAAGGGTGTAACCCTGGCCGCCGCCTCCACGCAGGAGAAGGACGTGCTGGCCCAGCTCAAGGATGTCGACAAAAAGGGCGCCGCCAAGATCGTCGGCAAGCTGATTGCGCAGCGTGCGATGGAAGCAGGCGTCAAGACCGTGGTCTTTGACCGGAGTGGCTATGTGTACACCGGCCGTGTGGCCGAGTTGGCCGCTGCCGCCCGCGAAGCCGGCCTTGAATTCTAAGAAGGAGGACGAACGCATGCAACGCATGGAACAGGTCAGCGAATTTAAAGAGAAGCTCGTGGCCGTCAACCGTGTTACCAAGGTTGTTAAGGGCGGCCGTAACTTCCGCTTCTCCGCGCTGGTCGTGGTAGGCGACGAGAATGGCCGCGTGGGCGCGGGCATGGGCAAAGCCGCCGAAATTTCCGAGGCGATCCGCAAGGGTGTGGAAGATGCCAAAAAGCATCTGATCCGCGTTCCCATTGTCAATACCAGCATTCCCCATGAGAGTGTCGGCCTTTTTGGCACCGGCAAGGTCGTCTTGCTGCCGGCTCCCGAAGGTACCGGCGTCATCGCTGGCGGCGCGGCCCGTGCCGTACTGGAGCTGGCTGGCGTGAAGGACATCCGCACCAAGAGCTATGGCACCAACAACAAGATCAACATGGTCAAAGCCACCATTGAGGGACTTCGTCAGCTTCGCTCTGCCGAGCAGGTTGCCAAGCTCCGTGGCAAGACCGTGGAAGAAATTTTGGGCTAAGGAGGAAGGCGCGCATGAAACTGCTCATTACGTTGAAAAAGTCGCCCATCTCCAGCCTGCAGGTCCACAAGGATACCGTGGCAGCCCTTGGCCTGCGCAAGATCGGCCAGACCGTGGAGAAGGAAGACAACCCCAGCATTCGCGGGCAAATCTTCCGAGTGCGGCACATGGTAGAAGTCAAAGAGGTCCCCGGTACGGCGGAAAAGAAGCAGGCTCCCAAGGCTGAGACGGTTGCCAAGGAAGCGGCCCCCAAAGCTGAGAAAGCTGTCAAGGAAGTGGCCCCCAAGGCTGAGAAAGCTGTCAAGGAAGCCGCCCCCAAAGCGAAAAAAGCCGTGAAGGAAGCAACCGCTGATATGTAAGGAGGGAAACCCCAATGAAACTGCACGAATTAGGGCCCGCCGCGGGTTCCACCACTGCACCCAAGCGCCTCGGTCGGGGCGTGGGTTCGGGGTTGGGCAAGACCTCCGGTAAAGGCCACAAGGGTGCCAAGGCCCGTTCCGGCGGCGGGAAGCGCCCCGGTTTTGAGGGCGGCCAGATGCCCCTGTACCGCCGCGTCCCCAAGAAGGGCTTTACCAACATCTTCCGCACAGAGTACGCCACGGTGAACGTGGGCCAATTGGAGATCTTTGACAACGGCGCGACGGTAACGGTGGAAATGCTAAAGGAAGCCGGGCTGGTCAAAAAGACCCTCGCCGGTGTGAAAGTCCTTGGCAACGGCGATCTCACCAAGAAGATCACCGTGCAGGCCGCCAAGTTTACCAAAAGTGCACAGGAAAAGATCGAGGCCCTCGGCGGGAAAGCCGAGGTGAAGTAAGATGCCTAAGACAATGAGCAAGGTGGGTATTCTGGCTTCCTTGCGCAATGCCTGGAAGGTCCAGGACATTCGCAAAAAGCTGATTTACACCTTTCTGATGCTGGTGCTTTTCCGCCTGGTGGGCGTTATCCCCGCCCCCGGCGTGGACTACGCCAGGGTGCTTGCCAACATGGGCAGTGCGCAACTTCCTCTGCTGGACCTGCTGAACATGATGACAGGCAACAACTTCTCCAATATGACCATTATGGCCATGGGCATCTCCCCCTACATCAACTCCAGCATCATCATGCAGTTGCTGACCATCGCCATTCCTGCGCTGGAGAGGCTGCAAAAGAGCGGCCCCGAGGGCCAGAAGAAGATTGCCTCCATCACCCGCTACGTGACGGTTGGCTTGGCCATCATTCAGGCCATCGGTCTGGTGTCCAGCCTGGGGTATATCAAAGCCGGATGGTTTAACACCCTGTTGGTGGGCATGAGCATGGCAGGCGGTACCGCTCTGTCCATGTGGATTGGTGAACGCATCACGGAAAAAGGCATCGGCAACGGAATTTCTTTGCTGATTTTCGCGGGCATCATCAACAACCTCTACATTGGCTTCTTCAATCTGGTTTCCAGCGCTCTGGGCGCAAATTCCCTCACCCCCTGGCTGACCCTGCTGGCAGTGGTGATTCTGGCCATGGTGATGATCGTCCTGGTCACCTTCGTGGACATGGGCGTGCGTCGCATCAATGTGCAATTTGCCAAGCGGGTTTCTGGCCGGAAGATGTATGGCGGCCAGAACTCCATCATTCCCATGAAGGTGGTCAGCGTGGGTGTGTTGCCTCTGATTTTTGCTTATTCCTTCATGGCCTTCCCAGGCACCATCATTCAGTTGGTGGGCGGTACCGACAGCGGCATTTACGCTTGGTGGAGCCGGTACATGAACGGCGGCTCTCCCTGGTATATGCTGGTGACTGCGCTGCTGATCATCGCTTTCACGTACTTCTACACCTCCATTTCCTTTAACCCTGAGGATATTGCAAAGAACATCCAGCAGCAGGGCGGTGCAGTTCCCTCGGTGCGTCCGGGCAAGCCTACCGTGGATTATCTCAGACGCATCAACAGCCGTCTAACCCTTTTTGCAGCCCTATTTCTGGCCATCCTGGCCACCGTGCCC
>Ga0123335_1007369_pt1 | contig 12318 bp, 12 predicted proteins | sample BiotimSIPDNA_2_FD_89707 | JGI IMG/M metagenome (GOLD analysis project Ga0123335, IMG submission 89707) | Anaerobic biogas reactor microbial communites from Washington, USA - Biogas_R2 time_0 SIP DNA | ecosystem: Engineered > Bioreactor > Anaerobic > Unclassified | place: Washington, USA... | reverse complement strand
CTTATAGTCGACGATGTCGCTTGCCCAGACTCCGCTCCAGATGGCGTCAGGCGTGTTGAGTTCGCGTAAGTGGGCTGCGTTGGCTGATCCTGAAATTATGACTTGCGCGATGTGCATTCCCCAAGGGTCACCGTCGGTTAAGATGAAGACGGGTAAGCCAAGTTCGTCGTGGAGTCGCCGGATAAAGCTTCGGGTTTGTCTTGGCGCTTGGCCACCGCATGAGATAAGCAGCGCGTCGTGTTTGCTGTGTACCCGTTCCTCGATGAATCTGGTGAAGAGTGCACCTTTCTCGATGGCTATAACTATTTTTGCGCTTGTTCTCTGGAACTCCGAGGAAGTTACGGCTGGGCCGATAAGCACGCCGTCGGGGTGGCTGGTTAAGTTTACGCTTTTGCCTTCGTATCCGGGAACGGTGTAGCCGATGTCTAAATCTCCGAATATGGCGCTTCGTTCTTCTGGAAAGATGCTAAAGTCTTCTCTTGCGAAGCCTGTAAGGGTTTCAAGATCGGTAATGAGGTTGTTTGATTCCTGCTGGTCTTGGAAGGTCATTTCGTATGCTTGTGAGGAGTAGTAGACATCTCTTAAGGTTGAGGTTTTGCGCTGAGTAGTTAGTTCGTTGCTGAAAAGTGCGACAAAGGCGAGTTGAGTGAAGGGTTTTATGTGGCGGATGTTTCGGGTGCTTCTGCCGACGGCTTTTTCGCCGAGGATGTACTGGCGGGTGACGGGGTCATAGTTGATGTTTTCTGTTGAGCGGCTTGGCATGGTAACGGTTGGGAAGTTTCCTTCGTCTAGCTGCTTGTAGATGTTGGCGCCGAAGGATTTTAGCGCCTTAAGGACGTCTAGTCTTCGCTCTGCTACCTTATTCTTCCTCTGTTCCATACTTCTGTACACTCTTGAGTAATTTTTCGATATCCGGTTTTCTTGTTTCGCCTGCTAGTGTAGTTGAGAACTCTGCAATTTTAGGCAGGTATTTGCTGAATATGCTTAAGCGTTTCTTCTCATTATGCACATGTTCCTTTCTGGCTAGGAAATGCTGAATTTGGCGTGCGACTTCACGCAGCGCGTTTGCTTCTTCACGCCTGACTTCTGGGCGGTCAGAGATGAATTCTTTGCCAACGGTTTTGTAGGGCACTTTTGTGCTGCAGATGTGCACTACGATTGCGATGGGCATTTCCGGCGATACCTTGTAGCGTTTCCAGTTCATATTGGAGATGACTCGGTAAGCAACGTCGCTTGCTTCATCGTACAGCAAGGGGATTTTGTTTGCGAAACGGTAAATTACAAAGTTATCCCGTTTGGGTACGTTGCCGCCGTAAGCCATCGCCATCTCAACGATGAATGGGTGGCCCTCGTAGGTGGAGGGTTTTCTCTGATGCACCACAAGATACTCGGGGTTAAGTTCCTTCATGACACCTGCTTTAAGCAGCTCTTCGCCTAAAGGTGAGAGGCAGCTTGCGTCCGGTGGAAGAAAATCCTTGTATTTCTTGAGGTTCTGCATCAACCGTACGATTTCTTCGTGGGTGAGTTTCTTGGGATTTTTGTTAGCTTGGATTTTTGCGAAGTCGAGGAATTTGGTTGCGGTGACTTCTCCTACGCGGTGGAAGTGCTGCCGCAGGAATCCAGTCATGGTGGTGCATTCTGTTATTAGTATTAACCTCTGCAGTAGCTCGACGTCGACGCCGTATGGATGAGGCATGGTTTCCTTGGGTGGGTCGGGCATTGCTGTAGTTGCTCTTGTGAACTTGTAGAGTCGGCCTTTGGGGTCCACAAAAGTGAGGTTCGCGTATGGGTTAACCATAGCGGTTTGCTTGAAGTACTCGATGATTTTTGGCATCGCGCGGAGGTAGTCGCCTTCAAGCGTGAACTCGATGATTGTGCCATGCCAGTTGTCCTTGTTTATGAGGACTTTACGGTCTAAGATTATTGGTTTGTTGCGCTGGATATCAATCATCAGTTTGAAGCTGTAGATCTTTTCCTGGCCAGTGCTTGAGGTTACGCTTACTGGCTGATGAGTCGTGATTTGACCGTAAAGCACAGCCATTTTGCCGCCGAGCCCGAAGGTTCCACGGGCCTGTTTTAGTTTGTATTTGCTGCCGTAGAGCACTTGGCCGAACGCGGAGGGTATGAAGCGTGGCTGGATACCGCAGCCGTTGTCTTCCACTCGGAGCTTGTAGACCTGGGTGTCCTGTGTTGCTTCAGCTTCAAAGGATAAGCGCACGTAAATGTCAGGGGGAATCTTTTCGCTTTCTGCAGCGTCAAGGCTGTTTTCGACGGCTTCGCGGATGGCGACGAAGATGCTTCTTGATGGGTTAGATAAGCCTGCGATGTCTCGGTTGCGGTAGAAGAAGTCTGATGCGCTCATCTCTTCGAATGTTGCTGCTGACACTTGCTGCTTACACCACTTTCCCCGTAATTTTTTAGAATGCTATGTATAGTTTGTTGCTGGTTCTTTAAGTTAACTGCACTGGATTGTTAAATGCTATGTTTTTTTAGGGCCTGCTGCTCCATGCGTTTATGGTGGGTTTTGCATTGGAAATGTCAATTAATCGCCTCTCTGGCCGGTTTTGGCACGTGAACAGTCAGTAAGCTCCATTCCACCTTTAACAAATATTTAGAGACAGCCCAGATTATTGAGCATTAATTGCGGCGCTAACTGAATTAACAGACAATTGTTAAACTAGGGTATTTAGCAGGTCTACCTCGGCTATAGCCTTTACGAGACTTATGTTTTAATTTTGAAATTAGAAGAAGAAGAGAATGCCGCCCTGCTACTTCATCTTCTAAAAGTTTTTGCAGAAACAACTGTTTTTGGTTCAGCGGCTGATTCCGATTGCACGGTGGTTGTGGCGACAGTACAACCAACATAGCGGGTTATGGAGATTTCTACAAACGGAACAGCGCAAATTCACGTTCTCTATTCGGTGCCCCAGCGAGCGCCACTATGGGTACAGGCAAGGAAACATTATATGCTATCAATCCAACCGCACCGTTATGAGCAGTAATCGCAAAACGTTTGCGTTAATCCTGACGTTAATCATCACAATGTCATGCCTAACCTTACTGTCTGATAAGCCCGTAAATGCTCAAACAACCCCTAAACCGTCTGCGCCAGAATTCACCGTAAAGTTCGCGTATGCTGAACATCTGTATGAAAACAATAAGACCTATCGCACGATCGAGTTTTTAATAAAAAATCAACCTATTGATCGAAATTTGTTGCTTTTCGACATTCGCGTTAAAAAAGCAAATACAACCGATAATTGGCAGGTATTCAGAGAATTTAGTGCTGCAAATTACATGGGGTCAAACCAAACAGAGTATGACATGCTGTTAGCACTAAACCTTACAAAGATTGTTTTTGCTGAAGGCTCACCAGGGATTTTTTACTATCCCCAAAAGAACTACATGCACTTTGACTCGGGAGACCTGCGGGTACAAATAAAAGCTGTTGTGGCGAAATATGTTTTCCCTGCACCTGATAACCCATATGCAGGTTACTATGATATTAAAGCAGAAAGCGACTGGAGTAATACACAAACAATAACCGTACCAGAAAGAACTACTGCTTCTCCAAGCCCAACCGCTCCAATACCAACCATCAATACGGGTCCACATATGCCAGAAGCAGAGCCTTTCCCAACAATCCCAGTTGCAGCTGCAATAGCCATTATAGGAATTGGTTTGCTCGTCTACTACAAAAAACGCCAGAGGAGCAAGAATCTATGAAAACAGCATTAACCATAGCACTGATATCGGCGCTTCTATTAGTAACGATTGCCGGATGCCAATTTAGCAATTTGGCGGCTGCGCAAAATTATTCAAGTATTACCATCAAGGTTGACGGCAGCATAGAACCACCCACTGCACCCATAACCCAATCGGGAAACGTCTATCAATTAACACAAGACATCTTGGGCTGCATAACAGTTGAGAGATTCAGCATAGTAATCGACGGAGCAGGTCACAGCCTTCAAGGAAACGGCAGCTGGAGAGGAATACAAATCTTCAACCCCTACAACGCCTCAACCATCAACAGGTACGATGTCACTGTAAAGAACTTCGTTATTGAAGGCTTCGACGAAGCCATAGACGTTTTCGGCTACTGGGGAAACAAGATCAGCGGAGTAGTTTTAACTAATAACACAATCAGCGGCAACAACATCGGTATTAGACTATCCAGCTACGAACGATACACAAACAACATCATAGCTGAGAACAAGATTTACCAAAACAGCATAGGCATATCAATGGAAATGGGCCATACAGGCGAAAACGGCACCAATACAGTAACACACAATGTTATCGCAGAAAACGATGTGGGAATAAAATTCCTATGGATGGGCGATTATTATGGTCCAAAACCCAATCCGTTCCAAATGAATAACACCATTTACAAGAATAACTTTAGGGAGAATACCCATCAGGTCCTCAATGCACATGTGATATATGACCCAGACTGCGCAAACATCTGGGATAACAATGCGTTGGGCAATTATTGGAGCGATTATGAGGGGGAAGACAGCGATGGAGACGGCATTGGCGACATACCCTACGTTATAGACTCCAACAACCTTGACCTTTACCCCCTGACTCACCCTTTCAGTTATTACATGAACAAGCCGACAGCAACCCCAACACCATCCCCAAGCCCAACTCTAACACTAACACCTACTTCAACACCTTATTCAACCATTAACACTGGCGCACAACCACCACAAGCAGAGCCTTACCCAACTTCAGTTTTAGTTGTCCCTCTGATTCTCATAACGGCTGCTATCGCCTCTACCTTACTTTACCGAAAGCATAAAAAAACCGCCGACCTGAAGCAATGACCTTTTTCCACGCTTAGGTGTATCAAGAAACGTTGCTAGCCAGACGCTTTAGCAGTCAAGAAAGTTTTACGAATACCCTTTTATTACTAAACCGTTCATTTTCGACTATGGGTAGTATCACCAAAAGTTCCGTTGTAATCCTCATTGGAATAATGGCTATTTCGTGTATGAATATATTGGAAATAGGCTCTGCATCCGCTCAGACTTCTCAAACAATACATAGACCGTCTGTACCAGAATTTACGGCAAGATTAACAGCCACTTCCCTTGAAGTAACGATCAACAATCAACAGCTAACTGGTTCCGAAAACATAAATGTTAACCAAACCAAGCTTTACTACGGATTCCGATTTAAAGATCCTAACAGTACGCTTGGCGGCTGGGAATATGTGCCAATATTCTTTGTAGGCACATCATCCTATGGTACCTATTATGAAGCATCTGCGTTAAACCAGACGGTTGTATCGTTTTCGGTATATAACTACCCGTTTGATGCCGTTAACCATCGAACAGGAATTTCTAGGAATGGACCGGTAGATATTCAGGTTATGGCACTTATCGGAGTTGAGATTCCAACCACCGAGCAAAATGGCAGTGTCTATCGATTTGAGGGAGAAACAAGTGATTGGAGCAACACCCAAACAGTAAGCACTCCAAGCGATTCGCCCTCAGTGTCTAACGCCCCAGTTCCAGACCCTACACCAAGCCCAACCGTTCCAGAGCTGTCATGGTTGATGATTCTGCCTTTGTTTTTAGGCTTGTTTACTGTTTCTATTATAGTCGGGCATCGAAAAACAGCTAATTTGAAGCAATGACCTCTCTGCGGATGGAGTGTAATTCTCAGGCGTTAGGTCAGCTTTTTACTTCTATACTTCTTGAAGTAAACAAGTACACCAATTGAAATTAGCAGTATTACAATAGCGCTTACTATAGCTATGGTTGAGGGGCTGATGACGAGAAAATCGATCATCTTCGAATCCTGCCCGTACTGTGTTGTTACAAAGACCAGTAGGTTGTAGCTTCCGTCAGGCAGGTTACTTAAGGTTGTGTCGCCGCTAAGAGAGCTATCTGTTACTAATTCATTGCCTCTGTACAGGTAGTAATGTGCATTTGTTATGTCCCCGGTATAAGTGAACTTCAGGGGCACTTCGTTGAAGGTGTATACTGGGCTTGAGGGGGATAGGACGTTTAGGGCGGTTATGTGGTAATTTGAGTTTACCACAAAGGATCGGGAGTCAGACATGCCGTTGGCGGATGCATCAAGCGTATGGTTGCCTTCTGATAGGTCCTTGAGCGAGATAGTTGCTTTGTATGCTTTGTAATCGACTTTGGTTGGGCCGTAATCGTCGTATGTGGTGACTGCTAGGTCGGTTAGGTTTACCTGTTCGCCTCCGTCGAGGCTGTAGGAGATGCTGTTGACCGCGGAGGAATCAATGAAGGTGTTAACGGTTACTATGAACTCAACTGAACTGTTGACATAGCCGCCGGTTGAAATCACAGGGTAACTAATCTGAACGGCAGGTATGGAAGGTGTATGGGTGTGAAAGCTGGAGAAAGGCGGTGATAAGTTGATTGATTCGACTACGAGCACTGCAAATACGAGGACAGTAATGACTGCTATTATCGCCGCTGTTTTTCTCTTCATTTACAATCGGTCACTACTCTGAATTTCCTTGATATAGGCTTTTTTGAAATACCTCTGACTGGTGCGGGTGTTGTGAAACAAAAAGTGGTTCGCAACTTGGGATTCTACGGCTGTTTACCTATTTGCTCTATTGCTGGCCTATACAGAAGCTATAGAGAGGACTCTCAGGGCTACGTTCTTATGTTAGGTAGGGAGGAGGAGGTACTTCTGAGGTGGGTAGGTACCAACTTTTGCCGCTGTATATAAGGGGAGGGAGGTAGCTTGAGAGCAACAAAAGGTGACTATTTTCTGCGAACGTTACATTGCATCACTTTTGGGCAAACCAGACACTCATCCTGTATTGTGCCCGCTGGCGCGTTAAGTAGTCCATTGTAGTGTGCGCATTTTGCGGGTGAATCAAAAACCATCGGGTACTCCGTTGGTCGCACATCCACAATCTTGGTTTTCTCGATTAGGATTGTAAGTCGCGACATACAATATGGGCAAGCATAGTGTGTCTGTCTAGGAAGAGTCAATGTGTCCGTGATCACGGTTGGCTTATCGAAAGGCTTCTCGCAGTCTTTATATGGGCATCGAAGCTTGTCGCTTGAACTTTGGCTAAAAAGCCGCATATATCTTGTCTCACAGTGAATCGGTATCGTAAACTTTAAACATATACGAAAACTGAGATTTACTCCCGTTTGTAGAACAATCATACAGTACTCATATGATTAAATCCATTTCAACAACCCGTCAGCATGCCTAGTCAGCTTCTCTTTAAGAAATGACGCAATTCCACCTCTCACCCTGACAAACACGAAGCCGACGATGAGCGGGAACCCTAAACCCGCCAAAATGTACAGCCCCTCAGTTACAATAACGCCGCCAACAGAATACCTATAATACATATCAGTTGCGAAAGCTGCGAAGTCGAAGCCGCCTGCGCCTAAAAAGAGGAAAAACGCAGAAAGCAACCAGAAACCCATAAACTGATGAACCATAATATCCAACGACTTATCACTAACAAGCTTCAAGCCTTTACTTGTCCAAGATTTAGGTGTAAAAACCCTTGAAAACAACTTTGAAATCTGCAGACACAGCCAGATGCCAGTAAAGGACGATAGAAACGGCTGCAGAAAACGACCCTGAAACGATACATGCAACGCGTCATAATCCAGGTTTCCGTAGAAACTCAGCAAACTGTACTGCGCCAGTAAAAGTAAAACAGCGCCGACAACAATGTTGGTGACGGTTGCGGTGTCATGTTTCTCGAGTTTAGTTTTGTATAGATAACCGAACGCTACGAAAGGCAAGCCAAAGAGCATTCTGCTAATTACCAAACGAAGGGGATCTTGCCAGTTAACTGTGGAAATAAACGTTCCCAGAAGCCCTAAAGCTAAACAAACCGCAAAAAGGTAGTACTCGTTAGTGCATTTGCCCCAAGCAAACGCTTTGCGCATAGCTACGTAAACTAGCTGTACCAGAAAAAGCGTTAACACAAACCAAGCTGCGAGGTTGAAAACGTATTGGTCTCCGGTAATCCAAGGTTGTACAAAAAAGGAACTGAAGTCAACTACTCCGGATACCTGTAAATAGCCAACTGAAGTGACAGCGAAAAAAATTACAGCGTAAAACAGGTTCCAGAAGTAATAGGGAACAACAAGCCGCCTAAACCTCTTCTTAACGTAAACCCGCATTTCAGGCGTTGCCTCAGAGAAGTAGCCTGAAACAAAAAAGAACAATGCAACCATAAAAGAGAAAGGCGAAAAAAGCCAAAGCACCCCATCGACCACTGGCACCGTGTACAAACCGCCTAAATCAGCATGCGCTAACAAAACCGCAAACACAGCGAATGCCCGAACATAAGCCATCTTATAATTATAGCTATGCTGACTGTCCAAGAACTTGTTAAGCGACAACTTGAAAACCCCGCCGCGGATATACCGAAAAGGCGAATAATCGTTAGTTAACCCGTTTTATTTAAAACATTTATGATAAATGAATGGGAAATGGAGCCTCGAGCGGGCTTTGATCCCGCGGCCTGCTGCTTACGAGGCAGCCGCTCTACCAGGCTGAGCCATCGGGGCATCCATAGTTGCCTTTGTTAATCGCGTATTTGAGGCACTTGGTGTTTTTAAATGTCACGGCGCCACTTTTTTGGGTGTTTGTTTATTTGGTTGATTCTACATTTGCCAATATGGCGATGGTAGAGTTTGGTTGACACCGAAGCATTGGGTGAATACGAGATAATCAGAATAATACGCAAACACCTAACCCTAATGCCAGACATGCCTGTGCCATTCGGTGACGACGTTTCAGCAGTGCAGCTGCTCGGCGATGGAATGGTCGTCTTAAAAACTGACATGCTAGTAGCCGCCACAGATATACCCAAAGGAATGAGCCTCTACCATGCTGCAAGAAAAGCGATTGTTATGAACATCAGCGATTTTGCATCCAAAGGCGTCATGCCCACAGCTGCCGTTGTTGCACTCGGATTGCCTAAAACGTTAGCAAACAGAAAAGCTATCGCTGAAATAGCTGAAGGCTTAAACGCCGGAGCCCGAGAATACGGCGCATACATAATCGGCGGCGACACCAACGAAACATCTGACTTAATCATTAGTGTATCCCTATTTGGAACCGCACACCATACTGTAACCCTGCGAAGCGGCGCAAAAGCTGGCGACATAGCTGCCGTAACGGGATTGTTCGGTAAAACCTCAGCTGGATTACGCCTGCTACAAGGCAACTGCAATGCCTCCCCCAAAGACCGTGAGTTGCTGGCTGATGCTGTCTTGTGTCCAAACGCGAGGCTGCGTGAAGGTTTAGCACTCCGCGACTTAATTTCCTCCTCGATGGACTCCAGTGATGGGCTCGCATGGTCACTGCATGAGCTGGCACGGGCAAGCAAAGTCGGCTTTCTGATTGACAGGTTGCCTGTCGCGCCGGAAGTGCATGAATTTGCCCAAACTAATGGGTTAGATAATGTGGATTTAGTGTTTTACGGTGGCGAAGAATACGAGCTTGTACTAACAGTTAAACCAGAAAAGTGGACGGAAGCAGAAGCAGCAGTGAAGGCTGTTGGCGGATGTTTGATCCCGATCGGAAAAGCCACCTACGATCGCGAAATATTCCTAGAAATGAATGGTTTGAAGCGAGTTATTGAACCGCGCGGCTGGGAACACTTCAAGAGCCCTGCTTAAGCTGACGATCCAGTGTGTAGTTTATAATATTGATGCAGGACATGGCCAAGTAGGGTGTTTTTCCCAGGCTGATCTTTTCGCCGAATCTTAAAGCGAAGTCTTCTGCTCTCTGTGGCAATCCAACATGATCGCCCAGTACAAAGAGGCTGTTTTCGGGAAGATCCACTTCGTTTAGGTCTGCTCCTCCTTCCTCGAGAACAAATATTTGATGCGTTTGAGCTTTAGCTTTCATGAGTGTTTCAAAGGCTGTTTTATCGCGGGTTACGCCCGGGTGGCTTTTTCCTGAGAGCACTTTTTTGAGGATCTGCTGCCATGTCTCCATGTCTGTTCGGACGTCGTAGAGTGCTTCACCGTTGATTTGAATGTGGACAGGCGGATTCGGCGGACCATTTAGTATGGCGTGGAAGTTTACGTCTCGTCGTATACCATGAGAGAGAAATAGGCTTGTTACTATGCATTCGTGCACTATATCTAGTCTGCCTGCGTCGTGTAGACTGGTAAAGTTGGAGTCTGTTTTGCCCAACCGGGAAAAGAGGACGAATTCTCTTGTCAACAGTGTTCACTGCAGAAGGCTATGTTTAGGCTGCTTTAAAGCCCTTCTCCGCTACATTATCCTCAACAGCACGATAATATTATTCAATACTACAAAGAAGAGAAAAATCACTATACCCACAGAAGCAATTCTTAAAGTGGTAACTGCCACCTTGAAAGACTTGTCATGAACGTTTTCAGTGCTCTTTAGTGCTCTTTCTGCTAAAATGAAGATAATGCCTACTGAAACCGTTATTGCTAACTTTAAAGCAACAAAAGCAGGCAGATTTGAGTGGACTAACCCCGCGATTAATGGGTTGAGTTCTTGTGTTCCATAAAATGCTGTCCCGATCACGGTTGTTAAGCAATCCATGGAGCCCATAAAAACAAGCATCATACTAGCAAAATATTTAACGTCCGCCAAAAAACAAAAGCCTTCCTTAAAAGATGAGCCCGAAGTCGCCGATAATCCTGTTAAAGACGGTTGATTAGAAACGGTTCAGGTTCAACTTTCAAGTTATTACATGGAAGAGGACTTTTTTATATCTTAACTAAGTCGGTTGCTTAGTAAGAGAAAAAGGCTTTTCATACTCTATATGAGTATTCTCTTTACTATCCACGCATGCGCACATGGCTTCTCCATAAAGACAGTTAAACGGTTCTCGCCGATGCCCATGCAGAGTACCTTAGTGGTTTGCCACTCAATAACAGTGCTTTCCAAATCAGCTTAAACTGTTTACCAATCGTCCGACGCTTGTTCTGCGTTGCCCATTAAGCCGATGGTCATGCCTCCCATCAATGCTGCGACGACGACGCTGACCACTACTGTTACGGCGATCAGGATGATTGATGCTATGACTGGGCTTAGGCCTTTTGAGTTTTTCTTAAATTTGTTGATTATTTTGTTGTAGTTCATTTTAGTCCTATTTCTTGTTGAATTCAGATTCCGAGTAAACATATTTGTTCAACACAAATACAGTTCCCCCTGAAAATCAAGGAAAACCAAACTAAAACAAGGGAATTGAGAAAAGCTTATGCTTCTAGCTCGTCAAAGAATTCGAGAAGCAGCTTTGCAATTTTTTCGCCCAACTCAGTCTTCTGATAATACTTCTTGAGTGGGTCGATGCGTTCACTCTTGGCTAAACCCAGCGACTCGATTTCAATCATTCTCGCCCTGAAAGTGCCGTCACTGAGGGTGAGGTTGTTGTCTCGCATAAAGTCTTTAGCGTCCTTCCACTTGCCTCTTCCAACATAGAGCAGAAGCAAGCAGTCGATTGCATGGTCTTTTTCAAGCATCGCTTTGATTGAGGCCATCTTTGGTTCAGTCAGAACATGCTTAATCTTCTCTTCGTCCACATTCTTCACCATTTGGATGTCTCCTTCCTAATTAACTAATGCTAAGGCGTTTCTCAATATAAACTATATTACGAATTACGAAACATATCTTTAGACGCCTATTTCATGAGGTAACAATATTTTGCTTACTTGCTAATAAATATAAACTTATAATGCAAATTGGGGTATCGCATGCAAAATGTGTTCTTTGTTTTTGGTTGTTAGGCAACGTTTTGGGTTTGTTTGTGGCTGCCTGTGTGTATAGAAAGGCTTAACAGAGCTGCAGGGTAGTATCAGCGGGGGACGTGTGGCTGCTTGGTGTATGAGGTTCCTACTTGGAATCAAATCTACGATTACATGCTATCTTTATCTCAGAAGATACGGCTGGCGTCTTTTAAGCCGGATGTTGTGGTTGCCATCAGCAGGGGCGGTTTGATTCCAGCGCGGATTCTGGTAGATTTGCTTGAGGCGCGGCAGCTTGCCACCATCCAAATCGAGTTCTACATTGGGCTGGGCGAAACAAAGGAGCAGCCAACACTGAAGCAGGCGCTTGCGTTGCCCGTGGACGGTAAAAAAGTGCTGCTCGTAGATGACATCGCCGACTCCGGCAGAAGTCTGCAGTATGCAGTTAATTATCTGCGTGGGCAGGGTGCCTGCGAAGTCAAAATCGCGACTGTCTACTATAAAACCCAAAGCATTGTTGAGCCTGACTTTTACGAGAAAAAGACGGAACGCTGGGTTGTTTTCCCCTGGGAAGCAAAGGAAACACTGCGTAAAATCGTTTGCAGGAAGG
>Ga0123335_1007364_pt1 | contig 12325 bp, 7 predicted proteins | sample BiotimSIPDNA_2_FD_89707 | JGI IMG/M metagenome (GOLD analysis project Ga0123335, IMG submission 89707) | Anaerobic biogas reactor microbial communites from Washington, USA - Biogas_R2 time_0 SIP DNA | ecosystem: Engineered > Bioreactor > Anaerobic > Unclassified | place: Washington, USA... | reverse complement strand
GGGATTGCATCAGTTTTAATGATCTTGAAGAAATTATGTTGACTAAAATAAGATACCTAACATTGATTCTGGCGGTAATTCCCGGATGGCTGTATGCCCAGACTGAAGTAAGCCTTGTTAATTTCAGTTCCCGGAACAGTAATGAGTTCTCGCCGGTATATTATCAGGATGGCCTTGTTTATTGTTCTGATGTGCAGCATAATTCCCTTCTTTCATACAGCCGGGATAATAACAAAATGGTAAACCTGTATGTTGCCGGTATTGAGAATTCCAAACCCATTATACTGGCTAAAGAACTCACCACGCTTTTTAATGACGGCCCTGCGACTTTTAATAAAACATATGATACAATTTATTTTACACGCAATCTCAGCCTGAACCGGAAGTCTGGCGATACTTCGGGTTTCGAAAATACACTGGGCATTTTCAGGGCTGAGCTGATAAACGGCATTTGGAATAACATTACCCCTTTTGAATTCAACGGAACAGGATATTCGGTTTTTTGTCCTTCACTTGCACCCGACGGGAACAGTATCTTCTTTTGTTCTGATATGCCGGGGGGTATCGGCGGCACTGACATCTACTTCTGCAAAAGGACCGAATCAGGATGGGATAAGCCCGTAAATCTGGGGGATAGGGTGAATACCACGTCAAATGAAACCTATCCATTTATTTCCGGCGCAGGATTGCTGTTTTTTGCATCCGACGGACATCCGGGTTTCGGAGGGAAAGATATCTATTATACCCAACTGGTGCGGGGACAATGGATCGACCCGGTGCATCTGGAAGGCGATGTTAACTCCCCATACAATGATTTCGGACTGGTAACCGATGATCAGTTTATCAGGGGTTATTTTTCATCCGACCGGTTGCGCTCAGATGATATTTACAGTTTTAAAGTCCTCCCTGAGGAGTTCAGCGACTGTAAACAGATCATAAAAAATAACTACTGTTATTCTTTCTCTGATGAATTTAAAAGTGCAAATGATACATTGCCTGTAAGGTACGAATGGGACATGGGGGACGGGACCATTAAGAGCGGCCATGAAGTAAGGTATTGTTTTCCTGGTCCCGGGAGTTATACTGTTACACTCAGCCTTATTGACAGCCTTGCGGATACAGTGATGACAAAGGTATTTTATCAGGCAGAACTTGCAGATCATCAGCAGGTTTTTATCAATTCTCCTGATGCAGCCCTGGCCGGAAGTACCATACAACTCGATGGTCTTAAGTCTGATCTCCCCGGATTTTCGACGTCTGAATATCTGTGGGATTTCGGAGAAGGCTTTACCACAAGGGGGCCTCTTGTGGAAAAAACTTTTGTTGATCCGGGTGAATATACCGTTAAACTCGGGCTTCTTGGTATAAAAGACAGTTTGGACAACTATCAGAAGGTATGTGCCTCAAAAACTATCAATATTTACAACGATTACCAGCAATGGGCCGCCCATTCGGGGAAACTAGTTACTGCCGATTCAGGCAGTGTCGGACCTGATCCAGGCAACTCAACGCCCGGGGTAAAAATTTTCATTTTGGGAAATGTTGACGACAGAAGCAGGATGGAGATTGAAGAAGCCGTTAATGAATGGGAAGGATGGCAAATCAGGTTTGATAACGCAGGAATGGATTCTTCCGGTTATCAGACAATAGATCGATTTACTGATTTATTAAATACTTATCAGGGCCTTAAACTATATGTAGCAGTGCACACGGGAAACAAAGGTACTGAAGTAGTAAATATGGAGATCTCGCAACGGTGGGCATCAATTATTAACAGTTATTTATCGGCACAAAGGCTGCCCCGGGATAGTTTTCAGTGTATCGGATTCGGAGAATCGAGGCCTGAAAATGATGAAAAGCCAAAAAGAAATGCTAATTTGGTAGGAAGGTCGGAATTTATTTTTCACAAATAAATCATTCTGATGCAAAAGTTTTTTTCATTCATACTGGTTTTTTCAGCATTAGCTCCATCCCTGTTGTCCCAATCTGCACCTGCATCCGATGAAAATATCCCTTACCTGGTAACTTTTGGAGGTGAATCAAAAACTTCATGGGGCGATGATGATTTCTGTCAGATATTCTTCTTCGTCATTCCTCTTTCGCAAAAAGAACCATTCTACGTGCGCGTTTTCGACCCTGAAACCTGGGGTACCAACGATGAGGTAAAGGGACAGTTTAATACGGTTACCAGTTTTTCGATTTACTCAGGCCATGGTTGCTGGTCTGTCATGGATGCTCAGGCAATTGATCCTGTCGGCTATTACAAAAGCGGCATTCTCGCAGCTACAAAGTCGTTCGGTGCTGAACCAAATTATCATATGAAATACTATAGTTTTGGGCCGTTTAACCCATCTGAGGGTGAATTTATTGAAAAATTCGGTGGAAGGATTTTTAAAATAATTGCACAGGGAATATCCGGAGATGACGGGAATCTCTATAAATACTTTTTAAGTACCAGTGCTGAGGAAAATATACCTGTGGAAGGAAGTAATTTTTTTACCTATGAATATACCCTTAGGATGTGGGACGATCCGAAAGAAGTTTCACAGATCTATCCATTTATTGACGATAAAACAATCTCCATCGAAATTTCAAATTTTGACTGGGATTTTGATGGTGCCATCAAATTGATCTCCGTGGCTAAAAACGGCATCGAATGTGATATTTCCGGGGAGGACAACTGGGTAGTCAACAAGTTTCCTATCGTTGAAGAGGAGAAAAACACCAGTATTGAAATCCGTTTCATCAAAAACCAAAAAGTAAGGATTGTTAAAAACAATGTGGTTATTGTTGTCAGGAACCAATACGGATTGTCACTTCCATTCTTTGTGGTGCCGATAGGAGGCCGACCTGTTTATAAGCCTAAAATTCAAATGAAGGAGATTCAGTAGCATGATGTGCCTTTTAAAAATCAGATTCCGGATAACCACGGGTATAGTGGCCCTGGTTTTATTGCTGTTATGCAAAGCGTCTTTATTTTCCCAGCAATATGCGATCCGTAATTTTTCGGAAGGACTTGCACAGCCTTTTGTTTATACCATTAATCAGGATAGCAGGGGATTCTTATGGATCGGTACGGGAGAGGGTTTAACCCGATACAACGGGATGGATATGAAGGTTTATACAACCGAGCAATCACTGGCACATGATTTTATCAGCTGCAGCATGCGCATCGGGAATGATATCTGGTTTGGGCATCAGAATGGAAAAGCAACCAGGTTCGACGGGAAGATATTTGATACCATACCCACAGTTTTTAAATCGGGCATCACGGATATAGAAAAAAATGCTGACGGTACCGTATGGGCATCTTCATACGCCGATGGATTATCCCGGCTCGGTGGCGATGAAACCGGCCGCCTGTATCGTACTTCTGATCTTAATATTACTGCGTTTAAATTCTCAGGTAATAAGGAACTCATAGCCGGTTCTGTAAGCGGCCTCTTCCTGTGCAACATTGATAGTTCCTCATACGAGATTACGATAACAAAGCGCTTTGAGCAGATATCCGCCGTGAAAATTGTTGATATAATCGATGATGTGAACGGGAAAGGCCTTCTTATTGCTACGGAAGATGACGGCATTTATTCAATGATATCCGAAGATGGGAAATATCATGTAACTGTCTTGAATGTTGGAATGGATTTGAAAGGCATCAGGGATATTCTGCTTGACAGTAAAAAGAACCTGTGGGTAGCAACTTTTGGTAACGGGTTGGCAAAAATCAGTAACGTTGACGATAGTAAATATCGCCAGATCAGATGGTTCGATATTACATCAGGGATGCCAGGCAAAAATATGAATACGCTTTTCGAAGATATTGAAGGCAATATCTGGTGCGGAGGCTATGGTTCCGGTTTGGCACAGCTCTATGAGAAAGCTTTTATTTTTTATAATTTCGATCCGGAACGATATGGTAAATCGGTCTTATCAATTGCCAACTTAGGTCCACATACATTTATAGGTACCGAAAAAGGTCTGATAAAAACAGATTCTGTTACAGGCGGCTTGGTACAGTTTTATTCCACATCCCATGGTCTTCCTGCCGATGCTGTTACCGCATTATATCCCGATTCAGAGAACATGTTATGGATTGGTACCGGAAGTAACGGTGTTTACCGGTTGTCAGATAAAGGCTATTTACAGAAGATAAATACAGGGAAAGGCACCCTTGAAAACTCAATCACTGCAATTACAGGCAAAGACGATGCCATATGGATCGGAACAAAAAAAGGTCTTATCGAAGTAAGCAGAAAGACAGGGCTCTTTACCTGGCATACCCTGGAAACCAGTGGTTTGCCCCATAATTACATTAATCATATTTATATCGATTCAAAAGGCGTGGCCTGGGTAACTACACTAAGCAACATATTGAGTTTTATTGATAATAACAGAACAGGCAAGATAGAAATCATCTCAACCAAAGGCTATTTGATACTTGGGCCGGTTACCGGCGACAAAAATTCTGTTATCTGGGTAGGTTCAAACGGAGGGGGGATCTTTCGCGTAGATTCCGATTCCATTTTAGACATTACTGCTGTTGATGGCCTTTTTTCAGACTATTGCTATTCATCAGCACTGGATAACAAAGGATATTTATGGGTAGGGCACAGGGGAGGTCTCAGTAAGATCAAAACTGATGACCTTTCTGTTATAACCTATCAAAAGTATGCCGGCATAGATCCGGGGTGCGATCTGAGCAGAAATGCCATTGTAGCCGGCAATGATATGATGTATTTTGGTTCTGAAAAGGGACTCTTTGTTTACAGCCGGGAAATTGATGAGAAAATTTCTGTCCCGCCACTATTAAGTATATCATCAATAAAGGTTGATGATTCGGAAATTGAATTGAATAATAAGATTGTTCTGCCGCCGGGTAATCATAAAATAGAAATCAGTTTTCTGGGGGTATATCTCAGGGGCCCTGAGGATGTGATATACCATTATCAGATGACAGGCATAGACAATGAGCCTGCAATAACAAAAGAAGGCAAAATAGTATATCCAAACCTGGGAAGCGGAAAGTATACTCTTTTCCTTTCAGCTTCTACATCAGAGGGGGTGCGTACCACAAACCCTGTTACCATTCACCTCTTCATTAAAACCCCTGTATGGAAACAATGGTGGTTTTATATCGTCGTTGCCATATTAATTGCTTCTCTTATCTATGTGCTCATAAGGAGGAATAACGACAAACTTAAAAGGGATAAGGAAATTCTGGAAGCAAAGGTTAAAGATCGTATTGCTGAAATTGCTGAGAAAAATATACTGCTCAATGTAAAGCGCAAGGAGATTGCAGAAAGCAACCTTGAACTGGAACGCTATAAAAATTATCTTGAGCAGCTTGTTGAAGAAAGAACGCACGAATTGATTGCCGCCAAAAATAAAGCTGAAGAATCGGAAAAATTGAAAACGGCATTTCTGCAGAATATGAGCCATGAGATACGCACCCCGATGAATGCCATACTGGGATTTCTTTCTTTCCTTGATGAACCTGATGCTGAAACACGTAAAAGTTATATCAGTATTATCAACAGGAGCGGGCAAAGGCTTTTGAATACAATCAACGATATTATTGAAATTTCAAAAATAGAATCGGGAGAAGTATCTGTAAATTATGTTGAAACAAATATAGAGGAGGTAATGAACTTCCACGATGATGCAATAAAGGAAGAAGCCTCTAAAAAAGGTCTGACCATTAAGCTGGCTCCAAAAATTACAGGGAAAAAAGCCCTTGTTGAAACTGACAGGCAGATTTTGGGTAACATCCTGCGATACCTTATTAATAATGCACTGAAGTTTACCCATGAGGGTTATATTGAAATTGGCAACTATCTGAAAGATAAAACGATGGTTTTTTATGTTAAAGATACGGGAGTGGGGATACCTGCCGACCGACAATCAGCCATTTTTGACAGATTTGTGCAGGCTGAACTCAGCAACACAAGGCCGCATGAAGGTTCGGGGCTCGGGTTGTCAATTGTGAAGGAATATCTTTCCATGCTTAATGGCAGCATCTGGCTGGTATCTGAAGAAAATAAAGGAAGTACATTTTTCTTCTCTGTGCCTTATCTTCCTGTTAATGAAAGCGCTAAACCGGAAACAACAAATTCTGAAATTAAAGGATCCGGACAGTTCAGCACCATCCTCATCGTAGAAGATAATGATAACAGCTACCTGTTTTTTGAAAAATTGCTGAAAGGGGCACCTTACAGACTTGTTCGTGCCATAAATGGTTATGATGCCGTAAGCATTGTGAAAGAGAACAACGAAATTGCCCTGGTACTCATGGATATTAAAATGCCCGGACTTAATGGTTATGACGCTACAAAGCAGATCAGGGAATTCAACAAAAAAGTCCCGATTATTGCACAGACAGCATATGCCATGATGGGGGATAAAGAAAAAGCTTTCGAGGCGGGTTGCAACGATTACATTACAAAACCAGTAAATCCTAAAAGGATAAAGGAACTTATTAAAAAATATATCTCCTGATTTTCACACAGGATTTTTGATTGGATTTTTCCATCCGGTCATTACACTCCTTTGAACCTGATCCTGAAAATCGCTCCATGATCGTTTGCGAAAGATACATCCGCATCGACCTGATCTGAAAGTATTTTAACAAGTTTTAAGCCCATGGAATTGGTATTCCCGATATCAAAGTTTTCAGGCAGTCCCTTACCATTGTCACCAATCGTCATTTCATAATGATCCGCCCTGCTTCTGTTCATGACAATCTTAATTTCACCTTTTCCATCGTCAAACGCGTATTTGAAAGAATTCGAAACAAGCTCTGTAACGATTAGCCCCAGAGGTATTGAAATATCAACGTCTAATTCAATGTCTTCACACTGAATGGCAACGCTGACGTCAGTATCTGGCTTTTTGAAAATGGTAGTCAGGATTTTGCCAAGCTGATCCAGGTACTTCCTGAAATCAATACTTTTCAGACTTTTTTCCTGATACAATAGTTGATGAATTAGTGCCATGGCTTTTACCCTTCCCTGACTTTCCATCACTGCATCCTTAACCCTGGCATCTCTGAGGTATTCGGTCTGAATGTTTAACAGGCTTGATACTATCTGCAGGTTGTTTTTTACCCTGTGGTGTATTTCCTTCATTAATGCGGCCTTATCATCATCAGATCTTTTCTTAAGCTTATAGTTTCTGTAAACAATACCGATGATAACCAGCAACAAAAGGCAAAATAAGATGATGGAATTCCTGATCAGCTTTTGCCTTTTCAGAATTTCAGCGTTCAGCATCCTTTCCCGGGCTTGCTCCTGTAGCATGGTTTCCTTTTCCTGGTTAAAAGCATATTCAAGGTCTTTTGTAGTGATAGTCCTGATATTTTCAGCATTCAGAAGACTATCGCTATAGGTCTTGTACCGGACCATAAATTGATAGGCTGCTTTGTAGTTGCCCTGTCTTGAATTCACCTCGTGCAAACCGTTTGTCGCGTTTTTAAGTATGGAGATATCATTTAACGCTTCTCCGGTCTTCAGTGCTTCCGAAAATTCTGACGATGCCCGGCCAGGTTGGTTAAGCTTCAGGTATGAAACTCCCAGTGAATTACATAATCTTGCATACTGCTGTTTCATTTTTTTGCCTTCACATATCTTTTTGCCTTTTCGCAGATAATCGACAGCTTCAGAATATTTACCCTGCTCGTTTAGCAGATCTCCCATATAATTATAGGCAATAGCAGCTTTACCATATTGCTTATTTTCCAGACATACCTCAATGCTTTTGCTGAAATATAAATATGCTGAATCGAACTTGTTCAATCCCTGATAGGCACTTCCGATGGTATTATAAAAGGTCATCTGACCTTGAATTTCAGATTCATAGCCTTCTTTAATGGAATTCAGCAGATCAATGGCCTGCCGGTATTCTTTTAATTCAAGATAGAGGGTCGCAATATCAAGTTGGGTCAGATATACCAGGGCGGGTTTGTCGACCTTCTTCAGCAGATTAAGGGCTTCGAAATAATATTCAAGTGCCATTCTTACATTCCCCATAGCCTGCATCAGTGTTCCTTTCAGATGAATACAGTGGCTGAGACGAACAGTATCTTTTGAAATCCGGATCATTTTTTCATTTTCCTCAAGTACGATGAGACTTGAATCCCATTTTCCCAGGTAACGGTAAATGATCGACATATTGTTCGCTGCTGTTATATAGCTGGTTGTATCACCAGATGCAATGGAATGATCGCGCATAAACCTGATGAAGTATAAAGCTGAATCATAAACCGATTCCATGGAAAAAAGATTGGCAAGGTTACCATACGATTCAAAGCTGAATTTATGTTGCGGATATTTTTCAATCAGTGCAATGGATTTTTTAAACATGATCTTACCTGAATCAATACTACCCGCCCTCTTCAACATACATCCCATGAGGAAGAAGGCAGATTGTTTGCCTTGTATGTAATTAAGTCTTTCTGAGGCTGACAATATCTTCCCTGCCAGCGTGTACGAATTGTCCTTATTCTCCCTGAAGTTATCATGAACATATCTGATACATTTGTTTATGGCTGCGGTATCATTTAATTGAGCAAAATCAGACTCCTGGCCGATGGCGGCGCTCATATTCAGCAACAGAATAAATGCTGTAACTGATAATTTTCTCATCTGTGTTGAGGATTGAAGAACGAATTTAGGAATATCCAACGAAATAAATATTTTTTATTTTCAGAACCGCATAACAAACTATCTTTGAGAGACAGGTTGAAATATGGAAATATTCGGAAAAAATTCAATAAATCCCATTGTGTTTTTTTCAGGGAAAATAGCTGGGTACATTGTATGGGGATTATTTTTTCTTATTGCTGCCGGCATAATCCGAACCAGGGAAGAGAGGCATTTCCTCCTTAAAATTTCAACTTATGGTCTGGGTGTGGTTGCTCTCATCATTATTACAATTAGTCTTATTAATCTGGGAAAATCTACAAGATTCGGTTTACCTACTACTTATACTAAATTTAAGAATATGGGATTGTATAAATATAGCAGGAATCCAATGTATGTGGGATTTTTTTTGCTCACCATGGCATCTGTTATTTATATCATGAATATTTTTGTTTTTATTCTTGGTCTGTATAGTATTATTGTTTATCACTATATCATACTTTCTGAAGAGAAATTTCTTGAGGAAAGATTCGGTGATGACTACAGACTGTATAAAAAGCTGACAAAAAGATACTTATGATAATATTATATGAAAAAACGTCTTGATTTCGGGAACCTGGTAATCATTGTTATAACATTGATCCTGTTTATAGTTGCCCTGTTTGTGACAGGTTTAACAAAAGCTATTCTGCTTGAAGCAGCTGTGTTCTTAGTCTCCTTAAAGATCATCCTCATGAGCCATAAGATTTCTCTCACTGAAGATAAAATTCTCAGGGAGTTGAAAGAGATTAAAGAGGATATATTAAAGCATAAACAGTAATGGATTTTCTTCTATGAATGTACTTCTGTGGATAGGTTTTTCTCAAAGTCTTTTTGCAGCACTTCTCATTGCTACCAAAAAAAATAACAGTATTTCCGACAGGGTACTTACCACATGGTTATTTCTTCTGGCTGTTTCATTCCTGTCGAGCTTACTTTCAATCAGACTTTTCGGTTTTCCCCTTCTCAACAACACTTTTCTACTTTTCAACCCTGCATTTTATCTATATATCAGATCGTTGATTGAAAAGGATTTTAAAGCCCGCTGGATACAAGCTTTTCACCTGATACCTTTTATTGCATTTGAAACCACGGTACTTACCATGAGAATCCCCCTGACATTCGATTCCCTCCTGGGAGGATTTGAGGAAAGAATGTTTGGCATATTCTTCGTCTTAACTTCCCTGGTATCCTGGTTAATATATCTCACCACATCTATATTGCTCGTAAACCGGTTCCGCAGAAATCTTGAAAATGAATATTCAACTATCGCAACGGAAAAATCTCTCGGGTGGGTACTGTTCATTTTAATATTCTATGTGGTTTTTTGCGTCTTCATTGTTATTCTTGGTATATACTCGTTTTTTGCACAGTCGGAAATGGCCATGCTTTATGCTGTTAATTTCTCTGTTTTATTGCTTCTGGTATATATTCTCGCGTTTTATGGGCTGAGGCAGGGAAGGGTATATTTTGAAAATGAGCAAATAAAAGTTTCAGAGAAATACAGATATTCGCCCTTGTCAGCAGTAAAAAAGAAAGAGATAAAAAATAAGCTGATCGACCTTTTCAGCACAATGAAACCTTATCTCGATGCTGAATTTAACATGAACAAGCTGTCTCAAATGTTAAATATACCAAAGCATCATCTTACAGAAGTATTGAACACTGAAATAGGAATGAATTTTTTTATGTTCGTCAATAACTATCGTGTAGGTGCTGTCAAGGAGAAACTCGATGATCCTTTAAATCCATATTCAATCGAAGCTATTGGCTATGAGTGCGGTTTTAGTGCAAAATCGTCTTTCTTTACCACCTTTAAGAAGCTTACCGGTTTAACCCCTCTGGAATATAAACAAACCGTATCAGGAAATACCTGAAAAGTTCAACTTTTATAATCTGAACCAATACATCCGGTTCAACTTTTAAAACCCGAACCAGCTTGCGATCCGGAAGGTTTAATTTCGACAGTATGAATTTAAAATTGAGATCGCATTATGAAGCAGGTAATTTTATTTTTTCTCATGCTGTCGGGGCCATTCTTGCATGGACAGGGACTATTTGACAGCGTAATAAGTGAAGGGGCGGAACAGGGAATATCCAATCCGGCTGAGTTTTCCGGATATATAAGAGGGTCGGCATTTGCAGGTACTGATGCCTATGATTTTTCTAACATGTTCGCTGAATCGGGATTTCGCGTAAAGTTTAATTTAAGCAATGCTTTTGCCTACACTGATGTCAGGCTGAGGAGCGGAATACAATATGGTGAAGAAGTGCTGAAACTGGAACTGAAGGAAGCTTATGCCGGCTTCAGCAAAGATAGGATTGATGTGTTTGCAGGGAACCAGATCGTAAGCTGGGGGCGTACCGATGGCTTTAATCCTACAAACAACATTACCCCTGCCGACTATTTCTTCCTCACCTCGGATCCTGATGATCAGAAAATGTCAAATTTCATGATCAGAACAAAGATACGGCCTGCACACTTCACTGATATTGAACTGATCTATATACCTGTTTACAGGCAGTCGGTTTACCGGTATGATCTTTTTGATATGGGAGAGAATGTTAATTTTCTGGATCCTATATTGCCTGAGAAAACTTTTAAGAACGGTTCGTTGGCTGCACGTGTAAATGTGGAACTTGGCAAGGCAGGATTTTCTCTTTCATGGTTCCGGGGCTATGATCCTTTCCATGGATTCAATACAAGTCTTATTCAATGGGCGGATACAGTGCCTTTAATCGATTATGCCTCCACTCCGTATCTTAAGAACACTATCGGAGCTGATTTTGCGATAACAGCAGGATCATTTATTATCAGGGGTGAAGGGGCTTACAATCTTACCGAAAACTATGAGAGTTCCATGCATATCCCTTTTCCTGATCTCCAATATGTAATAGGGTTGGAGAAAGATATTTCAGGCGTTAAAACCATTGTCCAGTATATCGGTAAATATGTCCCCGGCTGGGAGGAACAACATACTCCTGTTCTTACCGATCCTTACAACCCTTTGGCGCAGCTGCAATATGCCAATGATCTGATACTTTACGAATCGGAATTTTTCAATCGTAAAATTTTCAAACAGGAAGAACAAACAAACCATGCTGTTTCAATGACCCTGAGTAAAACTTTCGCTTATGAAACGATAAGCGCCGGATTCACAGCGTATTATAATATTACTTCCGAAGAATATATGATCAGACCTGATATTTCATGGAATATTTCGGATGCGCTTTCTGCAAAGGCCGGGTATTCGTATATGGCAGGACCGGATAAGTCGGTTTTCGATTACTCATCTCCGGTGATGAATGGCGTGTTTGTGGAACTAAAAGCAAGCTTCTGATATGAGGAAAAAGGAAATATTTGTCATCAGGTATAACTGGCTGGTTATCGCATTGACACTGTTTATTGTTGGAGCTGCACTGATACCTCTGCTTCGTACCGAAATCAATCCCGATCTGAAATCTTACATGCCGTCAACAATGCCGGCGAGTATCAATAACGATAAGATTGAAGAAGTTTTTGGCATCGATGAGATGCTGATCCTCCTTTTTGAAAGCGAGGATGTACTGAATGAAAATACCCTGAAGCGCATCAGGTCGCTCAGCAAGGAGTTCAACAGGATGGACGACTTCAGCATGGTTATGTCGCT
>Ga0123335_1007362_pt1 | contig 12327 bp, 7 predicted proteins | sample BiotimSIPDNA_2_FD_89707 | JGI IMG/M metagenome (GOLD analysis project Ga0123335, IMG submission 89707) | Anaerobic biogas reactor microbial communites from Washington, USA - Biogas_R2 time_0 SIP DNA | ecosystem: Engineered > Bioreactor > Anaerobic > Unclassified | place: Washington, USA... | reverse complement strand
CACCAAAGCCCCGCACATCGACTCAGCGAGAAGCAATATCATCGGCATTGGCTCCATAACCTTCAGGTCTGCGCGTCCTTAGCCGGCGGCATACCCGCCACATAGAAAACGTTAGTGTCAGACAAAATTAAATCAACAGCAATATCGGTAGTTTATTGTTGGACAGTTCCTTAATGTCGGAAAAACGCCCGCCGGCTGCGACCGGCGGGGTGGAAAACGCCGCAATTCCCCCGCGAGCGCAGTTGCGGGGCGTTTCGATTCACCGACGTTATCAAGCTGACTCTCACTAAATGGCGGTATGCAGCCTGTTTCCTGACGAGATATGAATTCGAGCCATCTTGCGGTTCTCGCCGCCGGAGATAAACTGTTGTCATGCCGTTTTGGCCGAATTGGCGTGCAAAATATCCAGCATGAGAGACATCGTATGTGCAAATTCAAGGCGTTTCAGGTCGTAGTCATTTTATCGTACGCGGTTTGGTTTTTGATTCCGCCGGATTCCGGCGTTTTTGGCCAGGATCGGCAAGGGCTTTTCGGGGGGATTCGCGAAAAACTTAAGGAAGACGAAAAGCAGGAAGAAAACTCCCCGGCCGCCGGGACCTATGAAAAAGGGATTGACGCCCTGGACCAAGGAAACGTGGACGAGGCCATTAAGTTGTTCACCCAGGCGATCAAACTCGATCCCCAATATGCCCCGGCGTATTGCGACCGGGGCTTGGCCCTGGTGATGAAGGGCGAGCCGGATCGGGCCATCGCCGATCTGACGACGGCCATCCGACTCGAGCCTGACGGCGCCCGGTCTTATTTCAATCGCGGTTTCGCCTATTTTCACAAGGGGGACCATGAAAAGGCCGTTGCCGACTATACCGAGGCCATCCGCCTGTTTCCCAAATACGCTGCCGCATATCGAGATCGCGGGTTTGTGCTAATGGCGATGGGCGAGACGGGCAGAGCGTTCGAGGATCTGAATGTCGCCGTCCGCTTGGCGCCGGGCGATCCGGCCTCGTTCGTCAGTCGCGGCAAGGCGTTTGCCGAACTCGGCAAATGGGACCGGGCCGTCGCCGACTTCAGCCAAGCCGTCAAGCTCGATCCGCAAGACCCCGACACCTGGTGCGAAAGAGGCAACGCCCTGGCGATGAAAGGCGATTACGATCGCGCATTAAGCGACCTGCAACGGGCGGTGAAGCTTGCGCCCGACGATCCCGTGGCCCGCTTCACCCGCGGATTCGCTTTCCGCAAGAAGGGCGATTTAGAAAAAGCGATGGCCGACTTCGACGAGGCGGTTCGACTCGATCCAGAGTTCGGCGAGGCGTATCGCGAACGCGGTTGCGTCTGGGCCGACAATGGCAATATGGACAAAGCCCTCGGAGAACTGAATCGCGCCGTCAAACTACACCCCGACGATTACGAAGCCCTTCTCCGCCGCGGCGAAGTGCTTGCGCAGCGGGGAGACCAGGCTCGGGCAATAGCCGACTACGACTCGGCCCTGCGGCTCTATCCGATTTTTGCCGAGGCGTATTTCCGCCGCGCCATGGCCCGGCTCGCCGAAGGCAAAGCGGCCGAAGCCCTTTCGGACTACAGCGCGCTGGTGCGAATCGATCCCCGCAAACCGGATGAATATCGGAATTGGGGTCGCCCGGTCGAAAGAGATCAACGCGGCAAAGCGGTCGATTACTTCGAGAAAACGCTCGAAGCCGCCCGGCCGGAAGCCGAAAAACTCTCGCGCGAAGGCGTCGAGCTGCACAAGTCGGGCGAGTTGGACAAAGCCATCGAATTTTACAACAAGGCCCTGATACTTTATCCGCGCTTTACCGAAGTTTATTACAATCGCGGCTTGGCCCGCCGCACACTGGACGACGTCGAGGGGGCTATAGGCGACTACACGCGGGCGATCCGCTTGGAGCCGCGCTACGTGCCCGCCTATTCCAATCGCGGTTTCGCTTATTACAAATTGGGAGAACTGGACTTGGCACTGGCCGATTTCGAGCGGATACTCGAGATCGATCCTAACAACGCCGACGCGAAAAAAAGCCGCGAGGTAATCCTCAAAGCACGCGGAGGCGGGCAATAATCAGACTTCAATCAGACTTCTTTTCCATGGGAGCGACAAATGAAATTGATCTTGAAGCATGTTGTGACGGCGGCGTTCTGCATCATTGCGGCGGCCACGATCGGCTGCCCCGCCGGTGTCGAAAGCAAAAAACAGTCCGGTCCGATTACGAACCAACACGATGATTCACCAGGAGAAAGCGAGGGAAAAATGAACATAAAACAGGAGACTTTCGGAAAAACGCCCGATGGCGAGACGGTCGATCTCTACACCCTGACCAACACGAACGGGCTGCGGATTAAAATCATGACCTATGGGGCCACGATCGTTGCGGTCGAAACGCCCGACCGCGAGGGACGCATGGCCAACATTACTCTCGCTCTGGATTCGCTGGACGATTATCTTAAGGAGCATCCGTATCTCGGTTCGACCGTGGGCCGATACGCCAACCGCATCGCCAAGGGAAAGTTCAGCATCGAAGGCCGGGAATATACGCTGGCCGCGAACGACGGCTCCAACCATCTGCACGGCGGCACAAAGGGCTTCGATAAGGCCGTCTGGAAGGCCGAGCCTGTCGAAGGGGACGATTTCGTGGGCGTGCGATTCACGCACGAAAGTCCCGACGGCGACGAGGGATACCCCGGCAAACTCTCCGCCGCCGTAACCTATAGCCTCACCAAAGACAACGAACTGCGCATGGAATACGAGGCCGAGACCGACGCACCCACCGTGATTAACCTGACCAACCACACCTATTGGAACCTCGCCGGCGGCGGCAAGACGGACGTGCTTGAACACACGCTGACTCTCAACGCCGACCGCTACTTGCCGGCCGACGCCGGACTGATCCCCCTCGGCGAACTGAAACCGGTCAAGGACACGCCGATGGACTTCACGCAGCCGATGACCATCGGTTCGCGGATCAAGCAGGTCGATGGCTACGACCATTGCTATGTGCTGAATAAAGTCGAAGGCGAAACCGCCCCGACGTTCGTCGCCAAAATCACCGAACCGAGCAGCGGCCGAGTGATGGAGATATTTACCACTCAACCCGGAGTGCAATTCTACACCGGCAATTTCCTGGACGGTTCCCTTGGCGGAGGCGGCGCGGTCTTCCAACGTCATTACGGTTTCTGTTTGGAAACGCAGCACTATCCCGATTCGCCAAATCAGCCGGAATTTCCCATCACCATTCTCCGACCCGGCGAAAAATATCGCCATACGACGATCCATAAGTTCGGCGTCGAGTAGGACCGACTTGGATTTCGGACGCCTTCCGCGCTTCATTTCATCCAATCCGACGGTGACGCGGCGTGAACAGTCCGAGGCTGTGACAAAATTGCATTCCGATGGGCAATTGACGGCAAAATCAGCCCCTGCAATCGTCTTGAAACGATGCTTGCATCGGATCGTTAGCTGCTATATGATGGAAGAAGTGTACCTACCCGTTTAATCCTACCGACAACCCCTTTTCGAGTATTTAGCCATGAACAGACGCCAATTTCTAGCAGCGTCGGCCGCCGCCGGCATCGGGGTTTCTTTCGCCGGAAGGCTGGGGGCCGCAGAACCTGACGCCAAATTCCGAAAAGCGCTGATCGGAGTGCCGACTAAAGACGTCTTTGCCGCCTGGAGAGAGGCCGGTTTCGACGGCATGGAAACCAACAAGTGGCAAGCCTTGCCGCGCGAGGCCGCCGCCGCCCGCGAAACGGCCGAATCGTTCGAAATGCGAATCCATTCGGTGCTTTTCGGCTGGGGGAAACTGAACGAGGGCGAGACCTCGCTGGCCGAGACCGTCACGCAAATGAAGGTCGCGTTGCGCGCGGCGAAGGGCTACGGCGCCGACACGGTTTTGTTCGTGCCGTGCCGGATCGGCGGCATGGCGATTCCCCGGCCGAGCGAATTCGATGTCCGTTTCGACGAATCCACCGGCCGCGTCGAGCAGGTGGTCGCCGGCGACAATTCGCCATACGAGAAATACATCGAGGCCCACAACAACGCCGCGGCCGCTTCTCGGCAGGGCATCGAGCAATTGATTCCCGTCGCCGAGGAGGCGGGCGTGGTCATCGCCTTGGAAAACGTCTGGAACAATCTTTGGGTTATGCCAGACTTGTTCGCCAACTTCGTTTCTTCCTTCGATAGCCCCTGGGTCAAGGCGTATTTCGACATCGGCAATCACGTGAAGTATCTCCCGCCGCAAGACTGGATCCGCGCGCTGGGAAAATCGATCGTCAAGTGCCACGTGAAAGATTTCAAGCTGAGCGACGGCGGAGACGGCGGCGAGTTCTGCAACATCCGCGAGGGGAGCGTCGATTGGCCCGCCGTCGTCAAGGCGCTCGGCGAGGCCGGCTACAACGATTGGATGACGATCGAAGGCGGCAACCTCTCGGTCGAAGAACACTCCAAACGGCTCGATCTGATCATTGCCGGCAAATAACCATCTGGCAACTTAATCCAAAAGGAACTTCGCAAATGAAAATCAGCGTTTGTTTATCGTCGCTCGCGTTCTGTTTGATATTAGCCGTCGCCGGCGAGTGCCTCGCGGATGCCCCGGCCAAAAAGCTCAGGTTGGGCATAATCGGATGCGACACCTCGCACGTTCCGGCGTTTGCCAAAATGTTCAACGATCCAAAGGCCGTCGGCGATCTGGCCGAGATGTCGGTCGTTGCGGCCTATCCCGGCGGCAGCCCCGACGTTCCTTCGAGCTGGGACCGCGTGCCGAAGTACACCGAGGAGCTTCGCGGCATGGGCGTCGAAATCGTCTTCTCGATCGACGATCTGCTCCGACGGGTCGACGCGGTGTTGCTGGAGAGCGTGGACGGCCGGCCGCATCTCGCGCAGGCGCGGCCGGTAATCGCCGCCGGCAAGCCGCTGTTCATCGACAAGCCGATGGCCGCTTCGCTGGCCGACGCCATGGAGATTTTCCGCCTGGCCGAGGCGAACAACGTGCCCGTTTTCTCCAGTTCTTCGTTGAGGTATGCCTCGGGCGTGCGCGAGGCCGGCGCGGGAGAGACCTTCGGCAGGGTCCGCAACTGCACCGCCTGGAGTCCGATGAATCTCGAGCCGCACCACCCCGACCTGTTCTGGTACGGCATTCACGGCGTCGAAATGTTGTTTGCGATCATGGGGCCGGACTGTGAAGAGGTCGCTCGTGCCGCCCAGGATAAAGTCGTTGGAACTTGGAAAGACGGACGACGCGGAACCTTCGTCGCCGACAAGGGCTACGGGGCGACCGTCGAGGGCGAAAACGGCGAAGGAACCATCGGGAAATCCACCGGCTATGCACCGTTGGTCATCGAGATCGCCAAGTTTTTCAAAACCGGAAAACCGCCCGTCAGCCCCCGCGAATCCATCGAAATCTTGGCCTTCATGGAGGCCGCCGACGAAAGCAAACGGCTCGATGGGAAGCCGGTAAAAATCGCCGACATCATCCGCCGAGCGGAGAAAAAAATCGCCGGCGGCAGCGAGTAAACTTCCGCCGCCTTGATTGCCGGCGACCGTCCGCGTGTTAAAAATTATACGTCACGCCGATAAAGGCGCCGTGCAGCACCAGAGCGCTGCAGTGCTGGATGTTTGCAATTTCGGGCGTATCGACCATGTACTGAGGGAACTGTTCGTCGGCCAAGGCCATGCCGGTGGCCGCCAGGACGCGGTATCCCGCCCGCGAGCTCCAATGCCGCGAGAACTGCCAATCGGCGCCGACGTCGATCTGCGTCAGGAAGGCAATGGCGTTTCTGCTCGATTCAACGGGAAAGCTGCCGTAAGGCCCCGCGCCGACCAAGCCGTTATTCGTATACGCCCTGAAGGTTTGTTCCATGTAGTTGTTGTACAAACCGAACTTTGGCGTAACGAATAATCGCACATTGTTATAGACGTTGTATGCCGCGTCGAAGCCGACTTGGAACCCGATCAGATTGTTATTAACGTCGTCGCTGAAATAGGCTTCTCCGCCGCTTTCACCCCAATTGTAACCGCGCCGGAGAGATCCGAAGACGAGTTGTTCCTCGAAGCGGAAGTAGCGGATGCCGGCCGACCAGCCGATGTCCCAAGGCGATTCGCAAGCCCAGGCCAATTGTTCTCGGATCAGATTGATCTCGATGTTGTGGAACTCGTTCCGCCGCCAGAGGCGGTGTTCCTTGGCGCCGTCGAACCAGTTTTGTGCGGGCGCGCCGCCGAAGGTCATCGGATCGACGACCAGGGGCGTGCTGACGTAACCGCCCGGGTTCGTCGTATACCGATGACCGGAAAAATCCTCGGTGGTCCAGTAGGCGGCTTCGATGGCATAAGGAACGCAGCAGCGGCAGAAGCGGCGGCCAAAGCGAACTTCGCCACCCCATTTCCACGCCAAGTCGAAATCGCTGTTCTCCAGTTGCTCGGTCACGTCGCCGTCGACGTAGCTTGTCCAAAAGCGGCGGCCCTGGCTGCGACTTAAAAGCAATGCCGAGACCGAGGCGTACCATGGACGGAAATATCCTTCGCAGCAATACCCCTCGCAGCCGCAATCGGCGCCGCAATCGCCGCAAGCGGCCTGCTCGTATCGGTTCAACATGTCATCGTACGGCCCGCGCGCGGAATCGTATCCCTCGGAATACATTTGACGCGTATTTGCAGGCGATTGTGGAAACGCCGCGTTTGGCACAGGCCGCCTTACGCTGGGGGCAGCCGGAGGCGCCGGAATCGGCTCGAGTTGCCGGGCAACGTCCAACCGCGCCGGACGCCGGTAACTCTGAACCGGAACCTGATGAGAAGAAGGTTGCGCGTACTGGTTCTGTCCAGGCGCGGTTGTTTGATGCGGCTGATAACCGGGAGTCGGAGATTGATATGATTTCTGAGCGGGCATTTGCCCCGTCGCCGGCGTCGCAGTGCCGGGATAGCCGGTCGGAGCTGAGTATGTTCCAACAGCGTTGCGTTGCGACAGTTGCAGTACTTCGGGCGAGCCGTACAGCCCGTATTGTGCATAAGCGGCCGATGCCGAGCAAATCGCCAAACACGCGCAAATCAAATGAGCGAGTTTCACGTTGGAATCCTTTTCGATCAATTCGTTCTATTTACATACTCGTTAGAAGAATCGACATCAGCAGAGGCGCGAATTTGAGGAAAACAACGCGTATAGGGAATTTTCGCTTTGTCGAGGCGCAACAATCAGCCCTTTCGTCGCCATCGTTCAACTCGCATTGACGGCCGAACCGCAACAACTTGCCGCATGAAAAGTTTCAATTATCCTATCGCGTAAAAAATGCGGAGTAGGGAAAGTTTGCCGAATAGCGGCTCTGCGGAATAACCGTTCACGGGCCGGGGATTGGCTCATTTACCGGTACTTCAGGTCAGAAAAATGTGCCTGTCCCTTTTGCCGACGGAGGGGGACAACAAGCACGGGCAACTATTCCATTCCGGGCATCAGCGCTGCCGGGCGACCTCGATGGCCAGGTTTTTGTAGTCTTCCGCCCCATTCGAGTCCGGGGCGTATTGGAAGATCGATTGTCCGAAGCTGGGGGCCTCGGCCAGACGGATGTTGCGGCGGATGCGCGTGCCGTAAAGCAGTGCATCTGCCCAGGGCGAGTCTTGGCCGCGGGCAGCCGCGAAAAACTCTTCCACGTCCCGGGTAACTTCGCCGGCCAGCCGCGTGCCGCCGTCGAACATGCAAAGGACCACGCCGCCGAGTTTCAGATCGACGTTCAGCCGCGAGGAGGCCAGCCGGATCGTGTCGAGCAGCTTGCTGAAACCGTGCAGGGCGAAAAAGTGCGGTTGCAAGGGGATCAGCACTTCGCCGACCGCCGCCAGAGCGCCCAAAGTGAGCAGGCCCAACGACGGAGGGCAGTCGATTATCAGGTAATCGGTTTGCGGCGGGTCGGCGAGAAGTTTGTCGCGGAGGACGAAAAACGCCGACGGATCGACAACGCCCGATCGTTCACCCGACGCCGACGAGTTGCCGTTGCGCCGCTCGATCAATTCGACTTCGGCTCCGGCCAGATCGACGCTCGACGGAATTAGCCAGAGGTTTTCGCAGACTTTCCGGCGGGTCTGGCCGACCGTGGCGTCTTGCGCGAGCAGGTGGTAGATCGACGGTTCGTCGTCGCGCGGCTCGACGCCCAAATGCAAAGTGGCGTGGGCCTGGGAGTCGAGGTCGACCAGACAGACGCTAGTGCCCATGCCGGCCAGCGCGGCGGAGAGGTTGACCGCCGTAGTGGTCTTACCCACCCCCCCTTTCTGATTCATTACGGCTATTGATCGCATGGTCGAGCGGGAAACCTTCGTCGGTTGGTCAGCAGCCTGTCGGATTTCCAATTTAATCTTTCAGGCGAGCTTTTGGGAGTTGGTCAATAGGCCGTTGGACTTCCAATTTAACCCCTGCCGCCCCCCCATGTTGTCTGTTGCGGATTGCGACTACACACCTTGACCATGTATATATAGGGTTCCGAATCGGCGGTTTCAATAGTGGTTTTTGGTCTGCTCCGACAATTGAGGCGGAAAACCGCCGAAATCAAGACATCCCCTCCAATAGCTTTTTTAGGGTATTGGCCACCAAAGCGGGGTTTTCGCTGGCGACGAGATGCTGAATTTGGCTTTTCGGCACCTTCAATTTCTCCAACGCCTCGGCCACGCGCTTCCAGAGCCGGGCCTTGGCCTTTCCCTCGGCCAGGTAGAGATCGGTTATTAGTTCCCCCAGCCGCTGAAGCATTATTTCGTCGCGGTGCTGGTAGTAGTTGCGAATTATTCGGTCTTGGTGGGTTGATCGTTTGGACATATTCTTTCCGGTGGTATTAGCAAAGCGAAAATCCGACTTAATGTATGTTTTTATCGGCCGAGCCGGACGAGAACAACAGCCAGTAGACCACCGGAACGACGAGCAGCGAAAAAACCGTCGATGTAAAGATGCCGAAGATGATGGCCCAGGCAAGGCCGGAAAAAATCGGATCGAGCGTAATCACCCAGTTGCCCAACAGAGCCGTGCCGGCGGTAAGCACGATCGGCCGGGTGCGGATGGCCACGCTTTGAATGACAGCTTCGCGCAGTTCGAGGCCCGAGTCCTTGCCGTGGCGGATGAAGTCGATCAGCACGACCGAGTTGCGGACCACGATGCCGGCCAGGGCAATCATGCCGATCATGGCCGTGGCGGTGAAGAAGACCGGCGTCGGGTATCCGCCCACCGGGCGATCGACCAGCACGTTGAGCAGCCAGAAGCCGGGCATGATGCCGATCATCGTCAGCGGAATCGCCAGCATGATAATCAGCGGAAGCACGCGCGATCGTGTTTCGAACATGAGGATTATGAAGATGCCGACCATCGCGGCGGCGAAAGCCAGTCCCAAGTCGCGGAACACGTCGAGCGTGATGTTCCATTCGCCTTCGCCGGCCCAATCGACGCGAAAACCCGCAGGCAGCGCCCAGGGATCGTTGCCGCCGGGGCTGAGCCACGTGCGCTGCGACGCGGGGCGTATCCGTTCGGCCGGCGAAGGATTTGTTCCGTCGGCCCGGCGGTCGATTTCCATGTCGATGATTGCATCGGCGGGCGGGCGGCCCGCTACTTCGCCGTATACATAAACCACCCGATTGAGGTTCTTGTGGTGAATGGTTTTGTCTTCGAGCAAGGGGCGGCCGTTCTGTTCGGCTACGAAGCTGCCCAATGCGTCGATTCGCACAAGTTGCCCCGCTTCGCCCACGACGTACAGCGAGTTCAGATCGCTTGCCGACGATCGCAACGCGCGCGGCATGCGCAATTCGACCCACAGCGGATCGACCTCGTCGGGCAAGTGCAACACCGTGACCGGCAGGCCGTCGAGCGCCAGCCGCAAGGTTTGGGCGATGTTCTCTTTCGTCACGTCGGAGAGGGCCGCCTTTGGCTGGTCGGTCACGAAAGAGAGTTTCGGTTGATCGGCCTCGGCGCTGGAGTCGATGTCCACCACGCCCGGCTCGCGCTCCATGCGCCGCCGCACGCGCTCTGCGGCGGAGATCAAGTCGGCGTAATCGGCCGCCGGCGTTCCGTAGACCTCGGCCGTGATCGTGGAGATTACCGGCGGGCCGGGGGGCGATTCGACCAGTTTGATATTAGCGCCCGACTGCTTGGCCAGGCGGTCCAGATCGTCGCGGATGCGGAGCACGATTTCGTGCGATTGCTGCTTGCGGCGCTTCTTGCTTGCCAGATTGACGCGGATGTCGGCCACGTTCGGCCCCTCGCGGAGGAAGTAGTGGCGGACCATTCCGTTGAAATCCATCGCCGACGCCAGACCGACGTAAATCTCGAAATCGGACACTTCGGCCACGCCGGCCAGATACTCTCCGAAGCGGCGCGAAGCCGCATCGGTCATTTCGAGGGTAGCGCCCTCGGGCATGTCGATGACGATCTGAAATTCGTTTTTATTGTCGTAGGGCAACATTTTCAACGGCACGAGCCTGAACGCCGGCAGCGCGACCGCCAGACAGAAAAGCGCCGCCACGCCGCCCAAAACGCCCACGGCCAGCAGGCGACGATCGAGTATCGGGCCGAGCACTCCGCGGCTGAGACGGTAGATCAAACTCTTTTTCAAATCGTACGCCTCGCCCGGCGAATCGGCTATTTTACGCAACGCCTTCATCGCCAGCCAAGGCGTAATCATGAACGAAACGAACGTCGAAACTACGATCGTCAGCGGCACGTTTAACGCCATCGGCGCCATGTACGGACCCATCATGCCGGTGATGAACATCATCGGCAGGAAGCTAATGATGATCGCCAGCGTCGAAAGAATCAGCGCCGGGCGGATCTCTTGAATCGCATGGAGAACCGCCTGACGCGGCGGAAGTATCCGCAGCGCGAAGTATCGGGCGATGTTCTCCACATCGGTTATCGGGTCGTCCACCAGAAGCCCCAAGGCCAGAATCAACGCGAAAAGCGTCACCCGATTGATCGTGTAGCCGGCCATCAGGTTTATCATCAACGTTACGCTGTAGCAGATGGGAATCGCCAGGGCGACGACCAACGCCGACCGCCAACCGACAATCAAACCAATCAGGCCGATTACCGTAATGACGGCGATAATCAAGGCTTCGACCAGCTCGTTGACCTTCAAGTCGGCGGTTTCGCCGTAATCGCGGGTGATGCGGTAATATACTCCGTCGGGCAACTGCGAAACGGCCAATTCGCGCATTCGCGCATCGACGGAGTCGGCCACCCAAACCGCGTTCGAGCCTTTCCGCTTGGCCACGGCAATGTTTACCGCCGGAAAGAGTTTGTAGGACAGGTTGTCAACATGGCCGGAATCAGTATTACCGTTTTTACTGGACAGGTTACCAACCTGTCCTACATTTTCGTTACCAACCTGTCCTACATTTTCGTTACCAACCTGTCCTACATTTTCGTTACCAACCTGCCCTACATTATTGTTGGCAACCTGTCCGATGTTTTTGTCGGTCGGAAAGCGGGGATTCTTCGCCGCCGGGCCGAAGCCGATCCAACTGTAGCTGTCCACTTCGGCGGGACCATCGATCACCGCGGCCACGTCCTTCAGATAAACCGGCCGATCGCCCGCGATGCGGACTACGAGATCGTTCAGTTCGCTGGCGTCGCCGATGTAAGTGCCGGCATAGGCGACTACCTCGCGGTCTTGCTGCGAAAACCGGCCGGCGGGCAGATTCACGTTAGCCGCGCGAAGTGCCCGGGCGATTTGCAGAGGCGAGGTCTGCCGAGCAGCCAGCCGGGCCGGCTCGAACTCCACGCGAATCCGCCGCGGACGGCCGCCGATCACCCACACCCGGTTCGTTTCCGGTATCGCCTGCAATTCGTTTTCCAACTGCTCGGCCAGCCGCCGCAGAGAGTGGTCGTCGTATTGCTCCGGCCGTTCCGACCAGAGCGTCAGATTGACGATCGCCACGTCGTCGACTTCGATCGGCTTGACCACCCACGCCTCGACCCCGGGGGGAATCTGGTCCTGATTCGAGTGTATCTTGTTGTACAGTCTGACTAGCGACCGCTCGCGATCCTGGCCGACGTAGAAGCGGACGGTGACGATGCTCTGGCCCGGCTTTGACATCGAATATACGTACTCGACGCCGTCGATCTGAAAGAGCAGTTTTTCGAGCCGGGTGGTGATTTTCCGCTCGACTTCCTCGGCCGACATGCCCGGCGCCGACACGAACACATCGGCCATTGGCACGACGATCTGCGGTTCTTCCTCCCGAGGGGTTAGAATCAACGCGGCGGCGCCCAGCAGGACCGACACGATCGTCAGCAGCACGGCCACGTCGCCGCGGAGAAACATGTCCACAATGCGGGTAAGCAGCGGTTGTTTTTCGCCGAGGAGGTCGTT
>Ga0123335_1007358_pt1 | contig 12334 bp, 8 predicted proteins | sample BiotimSIPDNA_2_FD_89707 | JGI IMG/M metagenome (GOLD analysis project Ga0123335, IMG submission 89707) | Anaerobic biogas reactor microbial communites from Washington, USA - Biogas_R2 time_0 SIP DNA | ecosystem: Engineered > Bioreactor > Anaerobic > Unclassified | place: Washington, USA... | reverse complement strand
ATGATATCTGTCTGTTTTTCACCATCATCTCGCAATTAACCTTATACAAAGGCTGATGCCCTGAATTATTCGGCCACCAAAGATGAGGATTTTCAATTTTTATCTCAAAAGGCAGATAATTTAACCCTGAGCACAGAAAGACATCTTTACTTTCCCAGAATATCTTTGTCTCATTATTCAAAGTTAAATTCACCCTTATATACTCAGCATCCAAAGTTGAAAGTATGTTCATGTTTTCAACTTCAATCTCGCCTCGTATAACTGCATAATTACTTTCTACTCTTTCTGTGTATATATGTACATCAGTGATTCTTGCAGTTTTAGATATCTCGATATATACATCATCTGCAATTCCAATTGTAACTGCTCTAGGCGACCAGTCCCATCCGTATACATATTGAGGTTTTCTTAAAAATGCTCTTCTTATGTCTCCTCTATCATTCCGCCTCGGTTCTTCGGTACAGATAGCATTGTCTACTTCAAAAAGCTCTTCTTTTGGTATCGTTTCCAACCCCGAAGTAAGCCTTACTGTTATGAGATTGTCTCCTTTTTTAATAAGCCTTTTTATATTTTTCCTGAATTCATAATGGCAGCTTTTATGGGAAGCTATATGGGTACCATTTAAGAATATATCAGCTTCGTGGTCTAAAGACAAAAACACCAGCTCAACGCTGTCAGCTCCTTCCCAGTCAGTCAGCATATCGGTATTAACTGCCTTTTGGAACCACCAGGACCTGTCCTCTATCCACTCATTCTTGTAGCAGTTATCCGCTATTACAGGATCAGGGATATCTTGACTTTTAATCAAAGGTTCAGATACATCACAAGGCACATCACATGTATATCTTTTACCCCATTTATCCATATCTGACCATTCCTTTTCATCTATAGGCCTTGGCTGTAAAAGCCAGTCTTTGTTTATATTAACCTTTGCCTTATATTCTCTCATTCAAACAGAATAAATATATCATTTGCATGATTTATTGTAAAGACAATCTTATACCTGCTGTGTTGTTATTTGCTCAGTTATACAGTATAGTTTTAAATATGGTGAATAGATTTTTTGACCGGAGGGCTCAATGAAAACGATATATGTATCAGTAAATGGAAATGATGAATATAGCGGGACAAAGCAAAAACCGTTAAGGTCACTGAGCAAAGCAGTGCTTCTTTCAAGAGAAACAGGTATAAAAGATATATTTATGCTGCCAGGAGAGTATTACGGGGTATCTGTTAGCTTATGTAAAAAAGATAATGGGCTTAGTATAAGAGCTGATAAAGGCACAACTGTACTTTATGGAGGATTTCTTTTAAATAAATGGGAATCTGATGGTGAATTAAAGGTGTCTGATTTCTGGCAGGCTTCGAAAGACAATGGCCATTACCAGAAGAAGCCATTCAGGATTCTAAAGATTAATGGGAAAGCAGCAAGAAGGTCGAGGCTGCCGCAATCTGGTACATTCAGACATCTGTGCGAATGGAACCAGGCGTGTCTTCCTGCATGTTATGGTCACTGGGACCCGAAACCGACAATTACTCAGTCCAATAGTATCAGCTATTCAGTAAGTGATATTCCAAGCGGTCTGGATACATCATCGGCAGAGCTTCTAATTTATCATGAATGGAGTGCGACTTTGGCAGGAGTAATTGCAAAAGACGAATCTAAAAACATGTTTTATCTGACAAATCCCACTGATATGCCTCCAGGAGCATTTGCTGACAGGAATGAGATGGCTGATAAATATGTGTTATTTAATACAAAAGAAGGATTAACAGTTAATAATCAGTGGTATGCAGATTTCAACAAAGGATTGGTGTGGTATAAAGGGAACAAGAATGAAAGGGTTTATGGCGTATTTCCCGTTTATGACAATATATTGACCTTGAGTAATGCAAAAGATATTGTCATTGATGGGTTGGATATACAATTGTCCAATAATACATTGATGAATCCAGGGTACGGTGCACGAAATTTATCGGCAGCTGTAGATATTTCCTCCTGTGAAAATATTACTATAAAAAACTGTAATATATCATATGTTTCAGCATGGGGAATAGGGATTAGAAAATGTAGCAGCAACATATTACTGCAAGACTGCGTATTTCATGATATAGGAGCAGGAGCAGTTAATTTTTTCGAAAACCATGATGGTGAGAATATCAAGATTGAGCGATGCCAGCTCTTTGACTTGGGTAAAATTTACCCAGGAGCCGTAGGCATTTATGGAGGTGGACAAAGAAATTTAATATCACACTGCGAAATACATGATGCTCCTTACTGCGCTATAAATGAGATAGGCAACTACTCAGTTATTGAGCATAACCTTATATGGAACATTAAGCAGCAGATGCAGGATGGAGGAGCAATTTATCTCATATTTGAGAATAATATAGTATTAAGAAATAATGTTGTCTTAAATAACCGCGAAGACTTTGTGCAGGCATTTTCATACTATTTTGATGAATTATGCAAAGATTGTATAGCTGAGAATAACCTTTCTGTTAATGCTACAGTTTCCAGCCAGAACCATATAGCATACAGATGCACAAACAGGAATAATATATATATTGATAATGGGCTCATGAAAGTGAGGTTTGTTGACTGTTATGATTTAAAGTACTTTAATAATGTACTAGTTGCGGATGAAATACTGTTTTACGGTCCTTCAAAAGAAAGAAAATACTCCCTTCCTGATGACCTTTCAGAAACAGTCAGAAAGACTGTATCAAAATTCGGTGATGCTACAGGAATCACCGAGATATCCGGGAATATTATATTCAGTAAGTTAAAACCACCTGCTTTCAGATTACAATACAGTAAAGAACAGCCTGAGACATACATGCCTGATGGAAACATATATGATGACCCTGGATTCAAAGATATGGATAATGCTGATTTTACCGTTGATGAGAACTCTTGTACATATAAAGCTGGATACAGGAATATTTCCTTTAAGGATGCAGGCTGCACAGACAGTTTTCACAAACTTTTCAAAAAATTCTGGCCATTAAAACCGAACTATATGTATGGCTGGGCTGAAAAAAAGGACCAGGTAGATAATACCTGATCTGTTTATTAATAACTATTCAATATCTTTTCTATTTCATCTTTTGTCGCTAATGTCTCAGAAAATGCAGTAGCGCTTCCTGCTGATAACCCGTATCTTAAAGCATATTCCAAATCCTTCTTTTGCATATATCCTGCTATAAAACCAGCTGTCAGGGAATCACCTGCTCCCACAGTGTTCTTAACTTCTCCTTTTGGCGCATCATGACATATTACCTTGCTGTTTTCGGTGACAAGTACTGCTCCTTTATCACCTATTGACACAAGCACATTTCTCGCACCCATTTCCTGCAGCTTTTTTGCATAAAACACTATATCCGCTTCAGTATGTATTTCTCTATCAAAAAGCTGCCCAAGCTCAGTCCTGTTTGGCTTGACCAGAAAAGGATTATGTTTCAGGGTATTTAGAAGATATTCCTTGACTGCATCGACAATAACATGTATATTCCTAGCTTTTATGTGCCTGATGATATCCGAGTAAATCTCTGCATCAAGGTTTTTAGGTACAGCACCTGCAAGAACCAGATAATCACCATCTTTCAACTTCTCCATCTTCTTGAAAAGAAGTTCTACAGAATCTTGCGGAATGGCTGGGCCGATGCTGTTAATGTCTGTCTCTTTATCGGATTTTATCTTAACATTTATCCTTGTCATTCCTGAAGGAAGCTCGATAAATTCGTTTTTTATGCCTAAGGAATATATGCCCTGCCGTACGAACTGACCGGTAAAACCTGCTACAAAACCCAGTGCTATGCTCTTTATTCCCAGATTATGCAGCACTATGGATACATTGACTCCCTTACCTCCAAAGAAATATGCTTCTTTTTCAGTCCTGTTGACTTTTCCTAAAACCAGCTCTGGTATCTTTACAGTATAATCCACTGCCGGGTTCATTGTGACTGTGTAAATCAAAATAGTCCCTCCATTTATAAGTCAACTTAAGTATATCATGCCGATATGCTTTTTTAAATTATTTCAACACAATATCCAAAATGAAAAGAGAAGCGAGTATTGTAGGAACAGAAATTATAACTCCATATTTAATAAAATCCAGAAATGTATATTTGATTTCGTGCTTTTTTAGTATAGATGTCCACATAATACCGGCAAGTGCGCCTACTGGTGTAAGGAAAGCACCGATATTTGACCCTATAATTGATCCATATACCCCTTTATTTACTAATGTAGCAGGTAGATTCTCAGCTATAGAGCTGTATAATACGCTCATAGGTATATTGTTTATGAGGTTTGCAGTAAGAAACGAGCTTAATCCATATTTGTATGTAACGTTACCTATTCCGAAAAATCCTGCGATGTTATCAGTAACTTTGTACTTATCCAGAGCTAGGACTATTATGAACATGGATATGACAAAAGGAATCAACTGCCATGGAGCTCTTTTTATACATGAAGCAAGAAGCGTAAGTTTCTTTTTCTGTATAAGTTTGGATATTGTTATACATACAAAAAGACTTATAGCGAATGCAAGCGAAACAGGCCACATCTCAATTTTTATGTATGATGAAAGAACTAATATGACAGTACATAATCCAAGATGAATAAGACCTATTATTAAAGAAGGTCTGTCTGCAATTTTAATATGCTCTATTGATGGATTTATTTCTTTCTTAAGCTGATTTCTAAATAAAAGCCACAAAACTAGAAAAGCAGTCAACCCTGCAGCTATTGTCGGAAGCAGCATTACCTTCGTATACTCAACAAAACTTATTCCATATGATGTAGCAAGATATATATTGGTAGGGTTTCCAATTACAAGTAATAAACTCCATGTATTTGCTGCAACAAACTGTGCTACCAGATATGGTATAGCGGAAATGTTTGCATTTTTTGCAAAATAGCATATGAACGGCGTAAATGTCAGCACGATTATATCATTTGAGGTAAATATGGTAAGAACCGAAACTGTCATATACAGATATGCAAAAAGCATGAACTGGCTGGACTTAGCTTTTTTCAGTGTCGCATTTGCTAGATACTGGAAGAATCCGACCTCGTCAAGGAATATTGATAAAACTGTCATTGATATGAATAGAACCAGAATTTTTATCGGGTTTATTGCAGTATCAGCAGTAAGGCCTTGAGCTATCTCTTTAAAGCTTATAGATTTGAATACGACCAGCAACAGAGCTCCCATTAAAGCGATAGGCCAATAGGTATCAATAAAGAATCTTTTTACTTTAATCTGCGGTTTGAACAGCACCGCAAGTATCATTGTTATACATGTTATCGACCCGATATCGATTGCTGCTGACACTAATTGCCTCCATAAAAAATTGCAGCTTCCTGCCGCATTTTAATGATAATAGTAGCACAACCGATACCGAAGTCAATATATATTTTATATACCTATATCATCACTGCTTGCAATATACAATTATTGCGTCATGCATGAGTTTAGCGGTACCTTTTCCATATTTGTCCAGGTTCTTTTTAAACCTTTCATCTTCCACATACATAAGGGCTAATCCTTTTAATATTTCTGTTGTGCAGTCATAGGAATATCTGGTTATATGTTGCTGCCATCTCTTGACCAGTTTCTGAACTAACACATCAGAAGGATCGGTCCCTATGTTATTTGCAAACTCTTTAAATATCTCTTCTGCTTCTTTCATCATATCTATTTTTTCCTTTTCGTTGTATGAATCATGTTTAATGACGGACTGCTGATAAGCCTTTGATTTTCCCCATTTCTGTTCAACTTCATTTGCATACTGTTTCTTTGCATTTTCATACTCCTGTAAAATATCTTTTTTTACTTTCATTTCTTCTCCTCTCAAAGCCTGTTGTGTGAGTTCTATAAGCCCTTCTATATGCTTTCTCTTAAGCATCAGAAGATTCTTATGTTTAATTAACACTTCCTTCTTGTCATAATCGGGTTTTGCCATTATATTTGCAATTTCTTTTAATGATAATCCCAGTTCTTTGTAAAACATTATTTGCATCAGTCTGCATATCGCTTCATCATCATACTGGCGATACCCTGCTTTGGTTGTTCCAGACGGCTTCAAAAGACCTATCTCATCATAATAGTGAAGAGCTCTAATGCTCAATCCGGTTAAAGCTGCTGTATTTTTTACGTTTAAAAGTTTATTTACCATTTGCTCTGCCTGACCTCCTTATAGTCATATGTTAAACTATTACGTAATGTAAGAGTCAATACATTTTCTTAATAAATTCCCAACAAACATGTTTTTATACAATATCACTGATTATTATATAATTTTATCAATATTTTACAAATATATTGTTGCATTATTGTGTTATCGCCTAAAATATGATACCCTAATTATCGATTGGCAGGTTATATATAATAGTAAAAGAACAGTAAATTAAAAGGACATATATGGATATTCATAAGACGGAAAAAAGGATACCTTCAAAATTCATTTATAGCAGAATTTTCTTTTTCGCACTTTTATTCCTGCTTTCTGTAAGCGGAGTATTTTATACCTGGAACACATTTAATAATCATCTTGTAACACAGGAGCAAGAAGCAGTCCTTCTTGCTAAAAGCGCATCCTCTCTAATCCCGAAATCCTATCTGAAGGCATTGGATAATGATCTTAGCGATTTAAATAAAAGTGAGTATCTGAGTATAAAAAACAGCCTTATGGATTTCGTTAAAACTAGCGACCGCATCAGATTCGCTTACTTCATGATGATGCAAAATGGCAACATCGTCTTTGCAGCAGATTCTGAACCTTCGGACTCTTTAGATTATTCTTTTCCAGGACAGATATACGCTGAAGCAGAGACATGGGATTTTATACCATTCGAACAGAAAGCACCATCCATATCGAAACCTTTCGAAGATCGCTGGGGCAGATGGATAAGCGTCATGATACCTATAACTGATACCGATACAGGTGAGGTTTTAGCTGCATTCGGGCTGGATTATCCTGCAAAGCAATGGTATATAACTCCAATAAAGAATGCGATGCAGTCGGCTATTCTTTCTCTGTGTATAATAGCTATGATTGTTGTTCTTTATATGATTTCACTAATGAATATCCAACTGAAAAAAGACCGTCAGCTGATAAGAGAGGCTGATAACCGTTTAAAGGAAAGTATGACTTTATATAAAGCTGTATTTGATCAGACTACAATAGGAATAGCAATTGCGGATAACTATAAATATCTGGTTGAAACAGAATCAGGCCTTCCAAGCATTAATGCAGCCTTTGAGAGCATACTGGGAAGATCAAAAGAAGAAATAGCAGAAACTACATGGTCCGAACTTACATACCCTGAAGACCTTGGTATAGACATGGAGTATTTTCATAAGTTTAAAGCCGGCCTTATAGACGGGTATGATCTGGAAAAAAGATACCTCAGGCCTGATGGAGAAGAAGTTTGGGTGCATATGACCATCTCACCTCTGCTTTTTGAGAACGAAAATAATAAATACCATCTGTGTATTATTGAGGACATATCAAAAAGGAAACTGATTGAAAGAAACCTTCTGGAATCTGAAAGAAGCAAGTCACTCCTACTGGACAACATCCCAGGAATGATTTACAGATGCAGATATGACAGGGACTGGACCATGCTGTTTATATCGCAAGGATGTAAGGAACTGACCGGTTATTCTCCTGAATCACTAATTGACAATACTGATAGATCATATAATGACCTTATCGCGCCAAAATATCGTGAATTCATATGGGAAAAATGGTCTTTAGTACTACCTGCTAAACAAAAATTCATATATGAATATGAAATTATTACTGCATCAGGCCAGATAAAATGGGTATATGAGCAAGGCCAGGGCATATATGATGAACTGGATAATGTAGTGGCGCTTGAAGGCCTTGTAATAGATATAACCGACCGTAAAAAACATGAAGAGAGAATAAAATACATTAATGAACATGATCCGCTGACCGGACTGTTTAATCAAAAATCCCTGATAGAAACATTTAGCAAGGATATAGCCAGAATAGATAATTCTTCCAAAGCTTTAATTGTCATTCATATAAGAAGATACAGCTTAATGCTGACTGCTTACGGGTATTCTTATTGTGAATCTGTAACTAAAGATATAGCTATGCATTTAGCCAAAATATCAGATGATTCGCATATGCTTTATCAGCTAACAATGGACAGATTCGCAATATATGTGAGAAATTTCCGCAACAAGAATGAACTTATGAAACTTTGTGACAGGATAGTGGAAATATTAGGTTACAATATTGCTTTAAAATCATATGGCGCATGGGTTGGTGCTGATATATTTAACGAGAAAGACAATGACATCCAGACAGTTCTGAAAAATGCTACAATGGCAGCGACATCAGCAAATAGCATAAATCCCTTCGGTTACAGTTTTTATGATGTAGACATGGAATCCAATATAATGAGGCAGGAAAACATAAAAGATATACTTGCCGCAATTTGCGATAACACAAGAAGAGACTCTTTTCATCTTGAATATCAGCCTATAATCAGCAGAGACGGAAGCATTCATGCTTTTGAAGCTCTAGCCCGCATAAACGATAAGACACTGGGAAATATAAGTCCGGTTGAATTCATAGCCATTGCAGAAAAAAGACATCTTATTGTAGAACTGGGCAGAATAATACTTGATGAAGCATGTGGATTCATTAAGGAGCTGCAGGATAAGGGCTGGCATGATGTGTCGGTTTCAGTTAATATTTCTGCAATACAAGTATTAAGAGACGATTTTCTGACTGACTTAAAATATGCTATTAATAAAAATGCTATTTCTCCTGAAAAACTGATTTTGGAGATTACTGAATCAGTTTTTGCTGAAAACTTGGAAGTTATAAACAACCAGCTCGCAAAAGCCCAGATTTTAGGCATCCGTTCAGCAATAGATGATTTTGGTACAGGTTACTCCTCCTTATCCAGAGAACGTGAAATTGCTGCTGACATAATTAAAATAGACAAGTTCTTCCTTGACCAGTTTCTCACTAAAGATGAAAAGGAACTTATAACATCTGATATAATTAATCTTGCTCATAAGCTGGGACAGAAAGCAGTTGCAGAAGGAATAGAACACCAAAGCCAGCTCGAATATCTTAAGAGGAATAATTGTGATTATTATCAGGGTTATCTTTTCTCGAGACCGGTTGTAGCAAATAAAGCCATTGAGCTTCTTGAATCAGGAAATTACAATATTTAACTGCTGATAATAACCTATATACTACTTATATTTGTGAAGAAGCTCCATCATAAGCATGAAATTATTAATCGGTGTTGTAGGAGAAACAAGATTGGAACATCCTACTATTGCTCCTGATAGTTCCTTTGCCGCTGATACAGCTTTGGTGACTTCTGCTCTTATATCCTCTTCGCTTTTCTTATCGAGCGTTGAAGCCGCTATTCCGCCGACTACTGTAATATTTGGATATCTTGTTCTTATTGAACGTATATCCATACCACAGGAACAGTCGGCCTCATAATGCGCATCTATCCCGCTGTGAATATATAGGTCATCTGCTACATCCCAGAAATAACCATCAGAACCGAAAACATGATAAAGCCCGTATTCATGGCACTTATCTGATATCCTTCGTAGACGCGGGATCATTAGTTTCTTAAATATTTCGTTTGAGTATATAAGCCCTCTGTTGCATGCGCAATCCCCTCCGCCATATGCGATTTTAGCTCCTACAGAAGCAATTAACGGTATATTTAATAGAGCTCTCTGAGTAAGAGCTTCCAAATATCTTTCAACCAGGTCCGGCCTGACAGCAACTGCTTCATACCATATTTCCCTTGTATTAGGTATTGCAAGAGCAACACCAGATGTATATGTGGCTCTCTGGTTATTAAAATAACTCATGGTATCCAGATATTCACTGTGCATGGAAACATTGGGGACATATCTTTTGTTGTAATCCTCCTGGTTAACTACTTCATATTCCAGAAGATCCACATCTTCTATATCTTTTTGCGTATCTTCCATGCATGCAAAAAGCTCATACTCATCAAAATACCTCATAATCCAGTGGGTTCCGTTTTCTCTTTCGTAGTAGAAAGTGGTATCATCAAGTATTTTTACCGGTTTGTACTGATATCTCCAGTATGAAGGGCGTACATAATCAAAATCCATTGCTTGAGCCCAGTCGAAAGCATCCTGTCTGGATTTTTCTACAAATTCCCTATGCGCTTCTTCTCCATTAAATCTTGCAAGACTTTCTCTATACTGCTGTATTCCCCCACCCACATACATAGTTCTTCCCATAACTTTTGAAGCTATTTTTGATGAAACAGAACCGCAGTAAATCGGTACATGATCACTTCTTTCCTTGTTATATGCCGCCATTACCCGTTCATATGAGTTCATAGTGGTCTCCATTTGTCTTACTTGGTTATATCGAGATTTATCTTCCCATCTTTTATTTCTATTATCCTGTCAGCCTTTTCTGCTATCCTTCTGTCATGAGTTATTATAATAAATGTTGTTTTATATTCAAGATTAATATCCCTAAGAAGATCATATATAGTCTCTGTCGAGTCAGAATCCAGATTACCTGTAGGTTCGTCTGCAAGTATCATTTTAGGATCATTCATAAGGGCTCTTGCTATTGCAGTCCTCTGTTGCTGCCCTCCAGACATTTTTGTTGAAGGATTATTCATGACTTTTTCCAGGCCAACAAGCTTCAGCCTTTCCTTGGCTCTATCCATGACTTCTTTTGTTACAGGCTTTTTTTGAATATTATATGGCATAAGCACATTCTCTAAAGCTGTGAACTCCGGAAGCAGATAATGAAACTGGAATACGAACCCTATAGTTTTATTTCTGTAATCAGAAAGCTGATTATTTGTCATATCCTTTATATTATTACCATCTATCAGAACATCCCCTGAAGTCGCGGTATCAAGTGTGCCAATAATGTTCAGCAATGTGCTTTTCCCGCTGCCGGACTGCCCGATTATCGAATTAAAAGAACCGGTATCAAAGGAAAGATTAATGTCATACAGCACCTGCGCTTTTATATCTGTCCCGTATATTTTATTTACATTTTTAAGTTCTATTATTTTTTCCATTTTCATCCTCATTAATTGTTTCTTATAATATCTATCGCATTAAGTTTTGATGAACGTATTGCAGGCATTAATGCTGCTAGTACTGATGCTACAACCGCAATCAGTCCGGATAAAGCTATGAATGAATAACTTATATATAAATCGACTACTGGTGTCCCATCAGCATTCAGAGCAAATTTTGTAAAAGCAAAAGACAGCCCTAATCCGAAAAGTATTCCCATTACTGCACCGAAGAAACCGAGAATAAGGCCTTCAAACAGGAATATGAAACTTGTTGTGGAATTCCTGATTCCCATTGCTTTCAATATTCCTATCTGCTTGGATTTCTGTAATACAGTTATAGCCAGTATACTTGCTATGCTTATTACTACTGATATTATTACGAATACCTGTATCATATAGCTGGATATGCTTTGGCCTTGTAACCCGCTTAACAGTGATTCATTCTGCTCTTTCCAGTTAATGATCTTATATTCTTCATCTCCAATAACATTCGCTATATTCACAGATATCTCATCTGTTAAGAATATTGCATCCTCATTAACCTGCATCTCAATAGATGTTATGACATCATCAAGCTCGAAAAGCTTCTGAGCATTACTAAGAGTTGTTATAGCCCAGTTTGTATTCAGGCTGGAGACCTTAAGATCAAAAAATCCGACAACAGTGCTTTTGAATATTTTTCTAGCTTCAGTCCGGAAAATATCAACTTCCTCTCCGACTTCAATCCCATATTCTTTCCTAAGATCGATACCAAGAAGTATTTCATTTTCTGCGTTTGGAATGCGCCCTTCTACAATACGGTTGGATATATCATAAATCCCATCAGCCATGCTTTCAGGTTTATCTATATCAAATCCTCTTATTATTAAAGACTGATTTTTATCACCATATAACAAGAATGCCTGATTATCCAAAACAGGAGAAATCTTAGTAATATTTTCATCTGTTTCTGCAATATCTGATATGAGTTTGTCGTATTCTAAAATGTATCTTTCATCCTGATTGGATGATACAGTTATCTGGGATGAATTGCCTATTGTCTTCTCTACAAGACCCTTCTGTAACCCTTGTATCAATGAACCTATAAATATCTGTACTGAAACACCTATGGCAATACCCAGTATTATGAGTATTGTCTGGCTTATATTCGAAGAAAGGAATCTGCCTGCTATCTTAAGTCCCAATTTCATAAAGAAACTCCTTCCTTCCCAATATTTAATATATCTT
>Ga0123335_1007354_pt1 | contig 12339 bp, 7 predicted proteins | sample BiotimSIPDNA_2_FD_89707 | JGI IMG/M metagenome (GOLD analysis project Ga0123335, IMG submission 89707) | Anaerobic biogas reactor microbial communites from Washington, USA - Biogas_R2 time_0 SIP DNA | ecosystem: Engineered > Bioreactor > Anaerobic > Unclassified | place: Washington, USA... | reverse complement strand
GATGTGGTAGTCACGAGACTCCCGGGCGTGCGTGTAGACGATGATTTCTCCAATGAGGCCTATCGCGACCGTCTGGATTCCCGCAACGAGCAGCACGGTGCCGAGCACGAGCAGCGGGCGGTCGGCAAGCGCCTGGCCGTAAAACAGGCGAAGAACGGTCAGGTAGGCGCACAGGGCGAAACCGACTGCAGTTATCGAAGATCCTATAGCACCGAAAAACCTTAGCGGCCTCTTGGTAAATTTCATAAGGAAGAACAGATTCATCAGGTCGAGCAGGCGGTGAGCGTAATCCGCAATTCTGTGAATGCGTGTCCGCGCGTCCTGCGGGTGCTGCGGAGCCGCGACTTCAGTCACCCGGTACCCTCTCTTCATGGCCAGGGCGGCTAGGAACCGGTGAAGATCGCCATACAGCGGGATTTCCTGTGTGAGTTCCCGGCGCATTCCGCGGAAGCCGCAGGAGACATCATGGAACCGGTAGCCGGACAGCAGATAAGAGAGGTAGTGGAAGGTGCCTGATTGTGCGCGGTTGAAGGAGGAGTCGACCCTGGGGTGACGGCGGCTCACAACCAGATCGCTGCGGTTCATCAACGCACGATAGACGGTTTCAAATGCCTCCGGCACCACCTGGTAATACGAGGCTAACGTGAAAACGAAGCGCCCGCGCGCCCTCGCAAAACCGGCATCCAGGGCTGTCGCTTCTCCGAAATAGCCGTTGAACCCATAGACCCTGATGCCGGAATAGGATTGCACCATTTTCTTCAGAACTGGAAGGGCATTGACCTGAGATGCGTCCACTACGAAGATGAATTCAAAGCTGTCGGTAACGCGGGCAACAGCCGCCGAAAAATCAAGGTAGAGCTGTTCCAGATCATCAAAGCGTTCCACAACCGGAACTACTATCGTTGCATCCAACGTCTCAGCGGGCGATTCCTTCTCCGGGGATGTTACGTCGCTCATTCTCATTGTTTCCTTTCTTCAAATACCAGGTGATCGGAACGACTTGTCGTACGATTCGGTGCATTTATCGCCAGTTCGCCAATGAAGCCGAGCATCATCAGAAATACAAAAGAGGCAAAAAACAGGATTCCGACGCTGACATCCACCGCGGGGAATTCCTGCATATCGCTGGTGAGTCTGATCCATGCAGACCAGCCGAAAATGAGAGTGCTCAATACGGCAAAGGGGAAGGCGATCAACGAAAAGCCCAGCAGCGGTTTGGAGCGGAAACGAATGATCATCTTAAGCGCGCACAGGTCGGCCAGCACCTTGAACGTCCTCGAGATGCCGTACTTCGTTTTTCCATATCTCCTTGCCCGATGGTTCACCACCAGCTCGCTGACGCGAGCGCCGCTGATTACCGAGACTTCCTGGAGAAAACGGTGCATGTCTGAATAGAGCCTGAAAGCCTTGACCAGTTCTGACCGGTAGGCTTTGAGCGAACATCCCCGGTCATGGATAGTGCTCTTCAGCGCCACTCGAATCAGCCTGTTTGCCACCAGAGACGGAAACCGTCTCGAGAGCCAGGCGTCTTTGCGCTCTTTTCTCCACCCGCAGACGAGATCATATCCTTCTTCCAGTCTTTGAAGCATGACCGGTATGTCGGCGGGATCGTTCTGAAGATCTCCATCCATGCTGGCGACAGCATCGCCATTGGCGATCGTGAACCCGGCCTGCATCGCCTGTGTCTGGCCGAAATTGCCGCGCAGTTTTACCACCTTGATTGCAGGAAACTCGACCGACAGACGCTTCAGACGTTCAACCGAATCATCCGTACTGCCGTCGTCGACAAAGATCCATTCAGAGTCAAAGGGCAAATGCGCCAAGGCCTGTCTCAGCTCAGTGCAGAGGGGGGCGAGGTTTTCCGCTTCATTGTAGACAGGGATGACGACCGACAGCTTCTTTGTGGAAAACTGCGGCCTGGAGCCCAGGAAGCGCAGGTTTTCTTCAGTGGGCTCGAAAAGGGTCTTTCCTTCCTTGCGGGTGATCTGGAAAGTGCGCAGCCTGTAAGAACGGAAGGCTTCACTCACCGAGGTGAACCTCAGGTCTGTCAGCAGCCGGTGCAGGCGGTCCTCCATTTTGTCGATATTGTGGTAATGCCGGATCCTGCTGAGCAACGTCGTTTTCTGACGCGGCTGCCCTGTATCGATCTCCCAGGGATGAAAATAGAATATACAGGGGGTCCCCTCCTGGTCGTTGACAGCCCGCATGGAGTTTCTGATAAAAGCGTAGGGGAGCAGCCTGAAGTAGCCGCCGCCGGCGATCGGGAAATTGTGCCCGAACAACCGGCGCGTCGTCAGCGGGAGTTCCGCGATGGGTCCGCTGGGAGTCTTAATCACGAAAGGGAACCGCGGCGCACCGGGTATTCCATAGCGGTCATGCAGTACCGGGAAAATGCTCGAATCAAACTCGAACCCCTCTTCGACCAGGACTTCGAGTGCCCAGAGCGTATCGTCGCGCAATGAAAAGGATGCCGCGCGGTAACCTTTGACCGGTTCCCCGAGCGCGGACTCTATTGAAGCTTTGGCTTCCCTGACATCCTTCCTGAACTCCTCCGGTGACTGCGTGTTGATCCGTACGTGTCTGAGCCCGTGGCAGCCGATTTCGTGGCCTTCCTTTCGTATCATGCGCAGCAGCGCAGGCTGTTTCTGCGCAATGCAGCCCAAAACAAAGAATGTCGCGCGCATGTTATGTTCCGCCAGCAGACCGAGCAGCCGCTCAGTATTTCCGGACACGCGTGATTCGAACCGGTCCCAGTCCGAATAGTCTATCTCTCCCTCAAAAGCTGATACCTGGTAGTAATCCTCAACATCGATCGTCAATGCGTTAATCAAGCAACTTCTCCTGCGCGACTTTGGCGCCGCTATCGTATGGTTCAAGATGAAAGACCGAAATCTCAGGCCTGCAGAAAAGCCGGACCGGGATGCGGGAAGTACCGATGCCTCGGCTGATATTGATGCGTGCATCCGTTCCGGGCAGATCATGAAGGCCCTCGTGCCACGGCAGCCCGAATTCTCTCTTCCAAACAGGCACTCCTCCCGGCCGGCACACCTGACCGCCGTGGGTTCCTCCCGCCAACACGAGGTTGAAGCCACTCACGAGATAATCCTTCATGATTTCCGGTGAATGGGTCAGCAGGAGTCTGAAGGCGGCATTTCCTGCCGGCACTATGCTGTCCTGGTACTTCCTTTCCATTCTCCAACCAGTGCCTTCAAAACTGCAATAATCGAATGAATCCCGTATAAGAGTCTCGTTTGTACCGAGAGCGGAAACATAGAGATCGTCGAAATGCCGGTATCCGCCCTCTCCACGGCTCCAGATTCCGACGGTTCCATGGCTGAGCCTGAGAGGAGTTCCGTCGTGGCATTCTATTTCCCACGATCCGGGTTCTGCCTGGCCTTTTTCCCAGATCTTTGCACGAATCGTGATCCGGTCCGGCAGAGTCTCACACTGAATCCGGAAACGGTGCCAGACTTTCGGGCGGACGGGATTCAGACCCGTGATGCGGCCCGACAGTTGCCCGGTGCCATGAGGAAAGACAGTGGGGCGATAGCCGTCATTCAGCCGAATGCGGTAAAACCTGTCTGTCGTGCGGCTGTACTGGGAGTAGAAGGTTAGACCGAGTCCTCCTTTTCCGTCGAACCTCATCAGTCCGCCGAATTCGTAGTTCTTCCAGGACGGTGAAGTGGGTGATAAGTAGTGCAGAAAACTGTTCAGGGATGTGTCGCCACATGCCAGGTAGCGGTTACCGCCGGCTTCTGTGTCAATGGAAAAGAGAGCCAGTTCAGGGAGCTTCCCCGCGATCAGGATTTCAGGGCGGCCCGATGGAACCGCCTCTTCGTCTTCGAGAACACGCACCTTGTGCTGCTGGAGAAGCTGTCCGATGGCGTGTCGGTTGTTGCACAAACCCTCTCCCCAGACCAGGAACTTCTCTCCGGGGAGTCCGGACACAAACTCTACCAGCTCCTTGTGATGCTGTGACACCGAGATTTTATGCCCCTCCCCCAAAGGATCGAATGTATCTCCGGAGAAGAGTGTTAAGTCAGGATTGATACGTGAGAGGATTGCCTGCACCCGTTTCTCCCGGAACGAGATCCTTGATAGATGCATGTCACTCAGCTGTGCAAGAATGCAGTTCCGCTCGAGCCCGTGGACGGGTATGCGGTACTCCCTTACTTCTATCCAATCCGGTTCAATCTGAAACCCGTAGTAAAGGACGCCGGACAGGGCAAACACGACCCAGCACAAGGAGCTGCTCAGCAGACTCCTACGATGCACGAAGGCCAGCCAGCCTGAAAGTATTGTTGCTGTGAAGAAAACCTCGACGAGAAGCTGCCAGCCGTTATTCGCATTGATGATAAGGCCTAAGAAGGAGCCGGGGTCGCCCTCCCGGAGCACATCTCGGAATGGAGCGAAGGGCAGCCTGACCGTGTATTCTTCGGAACTGAAAGGCCATAGAATTGGAGTGCCATAGGGGCTGGAGATGAAATCAAGGAACGGATGCGAGAGTGCAGCTATCATGCACCAGATGAGCAGGGAACGGCCGCGCAGAGCAACTGAAATCCTTGAAGCCAGCCAATACACGGCCAGTCCTGCTATACAGGCTGCGACGATGCTGTGACTGATCCCGTGATGAAACAGATCGGGGTGCCCCAGCAGAATGCCGGGAAGAAAATCCAGGTCTGCAGCGTTCGCCGAAATGATGACCGCAAGCCCGGCGACAAGAAAGTCTCTGGTCTTGAACTGCTGTTCCCGCCGCTTTGTGACATAGCACAGACCGACTATCGAGTGCGCCAAAGGAAAGGGCATGATCAATCAATCATTTCCTGGAGATATAGGTGATCCCTCCGATTACCCCCTGCAACAGCACCGTGAGGTAGGCCAACCAGGCGAAAACCAGCGCCTCCTCTTTCGTCACGCCAAGTCCTCCGAGGAGCAGGACGAAGATGTTCTCGCGAATCCCTATGCCGTTGATGGAAAGAGGAATCATCATGGTGGCGATTGCAAGAGGTATGATGACGAAATATGCGTGAAGCGGTATCGAAAGCCCGAGTGAGCGTCCGACAAAGTAGTAGTGCACAATCACATTGATCTGCAGCAGCAGCGATACTACAAGGCAATAGCCTGCGAGGGACCCCCGGTTGTTAAAGATCTTGAACGCACTCAGGAAGGGCTCGGTGATGAGCGAAGCCCTGGATGAGAGAGTAGAGAGAATCCTCCGTTCGATGCTTCCGATGACGGGCAGCGGTGAGAACAAAGCCGATAAAGCGAGACCCAGAGTCACGCTTCCTCCAAGAACGATGCTGTTAACATAACCAAGATTCGTGACATTGGGATAGTAGAAAGAGGCCACTGCCGCAATGAGCAAAAGCGCCAGGAGTCCCAGTAAGCGGTCTACCACGACTATGACAATTGCATTGCTCTTACTCTGTGAAAGCCTCCAGCAGTCATAGGTTCGGCTGACATCTCCCCCTACTGTCGAGGGGAGCAGATTGTTGAAAAACGAACTGATAACGTACGATTGAAACAGATAACCGAGCGTGGGCTGCATCCCATGAGCGTTCATGAGCGAACGCCATCGCAGCGCGCTCAGGTAGTAGCCGAGAAAATGAGACAGGAAGGCGAGCGCCAAAAACCATAAGTGGATTTTCCGGATGGATACAAGGACCTCATTATAGTCGACGGTGCTTATAAGCCAGAGGAGAAGGCCTGCAGATACTGCGATCCTGCATATCTTCAACACTGTTGAGAAACGTGCTGATTTCATAGCGCTGTCAGAGTCAGTGCTGCCGCCACTGTCGCGAGAGTTCATCGGTGGGCGAACTCCGCGCAGCCGCCCACGAAACTATCACTCGGGTAAGATCTTCGATTACAGTCCTGTTGTAGACGATCCAGCCCAAGACTGCGTCCGTCACACAATAGTAGTGGTCCGCCCTTTCGGCGATATGGATTCGGCTGCGTTGCGAGGTTTTCCGGATCGCCTCAAACACCCGTTCTGCCGGCCTTTCTCGCTCACCATACACCAGGAGCACGTCGGAAAGCTCTCCTTGTTCGAGCTGTCGGACCACATCCAGTTGCAGCAGATACTTCTTCATGACCGCGAGGGCAACGCCATCCGGGACAATTCCCATATCGCGAAAGCGCTGCAAAGCGAAATCATCAAGTCGATCCCCATGCTTCAACCCCTCGGTTGCGGGAGCTCCCAATGCAATTACCGCAGCCGGCCGGGGTTCGCAGCCGGCAGCCATGAGGACAACGCCTGCCCCCAGCGAGTGTCCAACGTACACGATACCGCCGCGGCGCGCGATGCCGGATTCTATGGCGTATGTTGCCGCGGCTGTTACATTCTGCACGAAGAGGGGTGGTGAAGCGAAGGGTAATTCGGGATCATCGGATTCGTTAAACCCTGACAGGTCGAGGGCCAGGACGGAAAGGCCGGATTGTTGCAGGTATGCGGCCAGCAGACGGTTCAGAGCGGACCTGCGTCCTTTCGGGTCTGAGCCATGGACCAGCAGTGCCAACTCGCGTTTGTCACTTCCCGGATAGTAATCTGCAACAAGACGCAACGATCCCGGGATTTGAACTCTTTCCACATCGACTTCCAGTCTCCGCATATCGCGCGCTTCGCCGGTCACGAAGGCGGAGGCTATTCTCTGGAAACGCCAGGAAGAGTGAAAAAGGATCGCTGATGACAGGGCAATGATTAATACCGCTGCCAGGCTTCCCGGAAGTATTGCTCGGCGCAGCTTCATGTCTGAGGTAAATTGTTTCGCGAGATTGACGGCGCCTGCACGATCAGGCGCCGTCACAAATTCATCTGACGACTCTCAAGCCGGTGGGAGGTTGCAGCCCTTCCTGGGCAAGACTCGATATTTCCGTCTCGCCAAGCGGGCGGCCATAAAGCCGGACGTCGTCGATAAGGCCTTCGAAAGCGGTGAACATCTGGCCGATTCTCGCTTCGTCGGCATCAATCGTTCCCGTGATATCGTTCCGGCCGGCAACCAGCTTCCCATTCAGATAGAGATTCAGGGTGTTCTGGTTTCTGACTGCAGCTATGTGCTGCCAGTTGTCGCTGTTGACGCCGGGAGGGGTTACGAGCGAGTAGATTGGTGATCCGGATGGGCGCCAGACTACTTTCACGCGCCCTGGATCTTCGTTGATGTTGATGTCGAAGTTCGTGCTGGATTCTCCGACTCGTTCAGCGTAGATGTCGCCCCGCCTGGCCGTTGCCGTCCTGATCCAGGCCGAGAACGTAAAGCCGGACAATTTCCCCAGCAGTGCTGCGGGAAGCTCAACCCGATCGTCGGTTCCGTCGAAGCTCAGCGCACTTCCCAGTCTGCCTTTCGACCAGGCAGCACCGTTGATATTCCCCGTATAACCATAGCCTGACGCGTCCGTCGCAACCGTTCCACCGTCTTCGTCGAATTTCCAGTGTGCGAGTAATGCTGTGCTCTGGTCCGCCGTCTGGACGAGAATCCGGCTGTCGCCGGTTACCCTGTTGCCGCCGGAGTCGATGGCCGTCATTCTCACGGTATAGGTTCCCGGTTCAGTGTACGTGTGCTGGGCGTCATTCCCGGGGCCGGGACTTGTCGCCCCGTCTCCAAAATCCCACTGAAACGTATAGGGAGGAATGCCTCCGGAGACCGCACCGCTGAATGTGACTGTAAGCGGGGCCGGTCCCGCAGCAGTGCTGGGCCGCGGGTCCGCATTGTGGGGCAATTCGACAATGGTGACTGCCGCCTGGGCCTGAGCGCTTTGTGATGAATCCCGCACAATCGCCCGCGACGTCAGTTTCCCGACTGAGGAGAACGAATAGCTGTAGCTCGTCGAGTTGCCGGATACGAGGGTTCCCGAGGTCTCCGGGTTTCCATCTCCATCGATATCTATGGAGAAAGAGAGGGTGCCATTGTCAGGATCTGTGGCGCTCAGGTGATAATTGACTGTCTGTCCACGGACCTGGGTTGCCGGCGATGCTCTGAACTCGGTGATTACCGGCGGAGCGTTCGTCCCCGAATGGATCGAAATCGAGACGGGGGATGAAACAGTCGATTCTCCCTTGTCGTCGGTTGCACGCGCCGTCAGGCTATGGCTTCCGGCTGCTGTGGATGCCGAGTTCCAGTTGAATTGATACGGCGCGGTCAGATCCTCGCCCAGTTTGGTCGCACCGTCGAAAAACTCGACTTTCGTGACGGAGCCGTCCGCATCCACCGCCGAGGCGGCAATAGGGATGATGTCTCCGCGCACGAATGCAGAGCCTCCTGTGGGCGATGTAATTGCAACTGTCGGGCGGCTGTTTTCCTTCGATCCGGTTACTATCACCTGAACCACTGTCGCACCCGTGCTTGGGTTGACGGCCGTGCTCCCCAGCTGACTGCCGTTGGAGACCCAGAGTACCCAGTCGCTTGCCGTGTCTGACGGAGGCGTGAATGACTGGGTGCCTGCCTGCACCGGGAAAGGGTTTCCCATCGATCCGTTCGGGTCCCGCGGGTTGAACCAGCGGCCCTGCAGGCCGTTGCCGGTGACCGACAGTGTGAAAGCTCCTCCTGTGCTGTATACGACGTAGTGATTGCCTCTCTCGGCAAGGCAGAAACGCGTCGACCCTCCCCCCTGGACCAGCCCGTTGTCCGGAGACATCCGCTGAAATGGCACACGTGCCTGGGACATGAAGCGCTGGAAAGCTTTCAAATCGCTTCCGGTTCCACTCCCCGCCGCGCCGCCGCAGAAAGCGGCCCACAGATTTGAACGCAACCTCGTGACGACGTTGGAATCAAGAATTCCAAATTCCTCGGCTATGTGTGGAATGCTGTACGTATTCCGAATTGCAATCACGGCCTGGTTTACCTGCGTGCTGCCGGCACTGTTCCCCGGCTGGGATGCGATAAACGAAGGCCAGGACTGATCTCCGAAAGCCCAGCTGGTGTCAAGGGTGTGGGTGGAAAGGAGACGTTTCCAGGGATTGTGATTCTGAATGAAGTTGCCGGAATCGTTTACCGATTTCTGGCTCCAGCCTTCCTGCCATTCGAGCGCGATTACGTACAGAGTGTGACTGAACGCCGATGTCCGGGCCATGGCATAGCGGAAAAGCCTGTTCTTGTCCGACTGGGAGAGTGATCCGAAGTTGCTGTCGTCGGCGAAGAACCATAGTTCGGCCAGCATTCCCGCGTCCTTGAAGCGTCGTATATACGAATCGTAGAGCTTCCATCGGGCCAGGTTCATCTTCGTGCGATCCGGATTGCCTGCCGTCCCCATCCAGGGAGTGACCGACTGAGAACTGTAGTCTCCGAGGTTCGCGAAATAGATATTTGCCTTATTGGCGGCGTGGAAATCCCGCTGCCGCGCAATTATCGCGTCACGTTGTGCGTCAGTCGTGGTTTCGCTCATGAAGGTGTGAGTTGTCCGCAGTCCTCCCGCAAGATCAAGGAAATTGCCGAGCAGGTATACGTACCCTCCCGTTTGAAAGCGGATGTACCGGCCTGACAACTCGACCCCACCCCTGTCGGAGCTTTCAACGCACTCGAACTGGCCTGAATGCCCGGCCAGGCCGGAGTCGGGGGCATCGCCGGTTACGGTTTTCCATGACCACGTTCCTGTTGTGTATGGGCAGAGTCGAGCCTTCCAGATAGAGCCGCTCTGGCCCCCGTTGCCGTCACCGTCGAAAAATCCGTCGATGATGAAACGTTTCCCTGTCGGGTCAGTGACTTCGAGTTTCAGAAGGTACGTATCGAAAGAATTTGCCGGCTGAGTCGAGGCGGTGAAAACAAGCTCCAGTGTCTTATACCTCCCGACCTCCACTGCGCCGGCGGTTCTGCCGAACACTCCGGAGCCCAAAAGAATTAGCAGGAATAAAAAAACAGTTCTTCGACCCGGCATCTGAATCCGCCCTTTCAATAAGGAAATCTGGCTTTTAACCTGCGGCGAACGAAAGCAGGAACACCGCTCGAGTGTAACGACGCCTGCGGGCGAAGTATGTGCGGATTCTCACATGCTCGATCGAATGGACTGGGTCGATACGCCGAATGAAGCGTGGGAGATCCCGTGGTGCCAGACAGCCAGGTTCAGCAGGCCCCAGAGCACGTGATTGTGATTGTGTGAACGTGACACGTGCTGGCGTATCAAAAGATTTACATAATCCAGGTTGAAATGCTCCCGGATGAGGGGTGAGGAATTCAGCCGGTCGGTGAGATAATCATGCAGTTCATCTCTCAGCCAGTTCTTGCTCGGGAAGCTGTATCCCTGCTTCTCTCGCCAGAGGATGTCTTCGGGAAGAATCCCCTTGAATGCCGTTCGGAAAATCGCCTTGGTGGTCAGTCCGGACAGCTTCCATGAAGGATCCAGGGAGGCGCAGAATTCGACGAAACGATGGTCCAGAAAAGGGACCCGCACTTCGAGTGAATGCGCCATGCTCATCTTGTCGACTTTCATCAACACGCTTCCCGGCATAGTGAAACGCAAATCGACGTAGACTTCGCGATCGAGAGTAGACCGGAAGGCCTTCCCATCGGCAACCCGTGCTATGGGGGCAAAAGGATCACCGGAAATCATCGCCCTTGCAGCAGGCAGGAAAAGGCTGCGGTCATGGTCGCCGGTCATAAAATACTGCCACCGCATGTGTCCGCCGTGTGCAGGAAGACACGATCCCTCGACAAAGCGCTTCAGAAGATTGACGGCGCCCTTCTTCTGTGGCCGGTCCGGAAGCCTGTCCACGATGGCGCGGATGACCTCGGTCCTGAGCACTCCCGGCAGAATGGAATAAAATCGGTCTATCTTGCTCGCCTTGAACCGGTCATAGCCGACAAGGTTCTCATCTCCGCCTTCTCCGCTCAGGCAGACAATCACCTGTTCCCGGGCCTTCTTGCAGATCAGATAGAAGGGAATGGTCGAAAGATCCGTCATAGGCTCGTCCAGATGCCAAATCGTATTTTCGATCTCTTCGGGGGAAATTCCCTCGATCACCAGGACGTTCGGTTTCGTCCCAAAGATCCTCGCGACTTTCTCGGCATGAGGAAGTTCACTGTAGGTCGGGTCTTTGTACGCAATAGTGAACGTGCGGAGAGGTTGATTCATGTGCCGCGCCATCAAGGCCACAATGGCGCTCGAATCGAGCCCTCCCGACAGAAACACCCCCAGCGGGACATCACTCATCAGACGTTTTCTGACAGAGTCTTCCAGAAGCGATACCAGTTCTTCCTCTGCTTCGCTCCTTGAACCTTTGAACGGTTCGACCGCAAGATCCCAGAACGGCGCCGTTTCCACCGACCCGTCTGTCACCTTGAGATAATGGCCCGGTTCAAGCTTGCAGATATCCCGGAACATGGTCTTCGGGTCGGGAACAAACTCGAATCCCAGGTACTCATACATGGATTGCAGATCAACCGAACGGTCTACTTCGTCCAGGGTGAGCAGTGCCTTGATTTCCGAGGCGAAGGCAAATCGTCCTCTCCTGTGATAGTAGTAGAGTGGTTTGATTCCGAGTCGGTCCCGCGTTATCAGCAGCACCTTCTTCCGGCGGTCCCACAGAGCGAAGGCGAACATACCGATGAATTTGCCGAGGCAGTCAATCCCGAACTCTTCATACGCGTGAAGAATAACCTCCGAGTCGGTGCGGCTGCGGAAAACGTGCCCTTTGTCTAACAGGTCCTCGCGAATCTGCTGGAAATTGTATATCTCGCCGTTGTAAACCAGGACCATGCTTTCGTCCTCGTTGTACATCGGCTGGGTGCCGTTTTCACTCAGGTCGATAATGCTCAAGCGCCGATGTCCAAGGGAAATCGATTCGTCGCAGAAGACTCCCTCCTGATCAGGACCTCGATGTGCCATCACTCCCGACATCAGCCTGATATTCTCAGGGTCATTCCAGGTGAAGCCACAAATTCCGCACATCCTGCAGTCTCCTTGTCAGCCGGCGCCTAGAGATAGCCGTTTGCGAGATACCACTCCGCCGTTTTCTTGAGTCCTTCCTTCAGCCCCACTCTTGGGGCATATCCCAGTTCGCGCCGGGCCTTGCTGATGTCAAACGAGCGGTACTGGCGGAACCAGTCGGCACGCCGACGAAAAAGCGGCGGCTCTGCGGGAAGGAACTTGTAGATGCTTTCACAGATGAACGCTGCAGTCCAGAGCGGCCAGAAAGGGAGATGAATAATGGAGACGTCTTTGTTGAGAACCTTGCCTATCTCCTTCACCAGCCGGGCGATGGGATACGATGCTTCATCGGCTATAAGATACGTCTGGCCACGCGATGCCGGTGTTTCCATCGCCAGGACCATCGCATCCACCAGGTTGTCGATATAAACCGGATGATAGTGCGCCGTGCCGGGTCCGAACATGTAGAATCTTCCTGTTTTG
>Ga0123335_1007350_pt1 | contig 12342 bp, 10 predicted proteins | sample BiotimSIPDNA_2_FD_89707 | JGI IMG/M metagenome (GOLD analysis project Ga0123335, IMG submission 89707) | Anaerobic biogas reactor microbial communites from Washington, USA - Biogas_R2 time_0 SIP DNA | ecosystem: Engineered > Bioreactor > Anaerobic > Unclassified | place: Washington, USA... | reverse complement strand
CATAATTCATAATTCATAATTCATAATTCATAATTCATAATTCATAATTCATAATTCATAATTCATAATTCATAATTCATAATTCATAATTCATAATTCATAATTCATAATTCATAATTCAGCATTCACAATTCCCGCAGGTCTTGGTCAGAGGCCAGGCGCCAGGTTTGGCCGCCGTCTGCGGACATCATCAGGGCGCGGCGCGATTTGGCCTGGTCGCTGCGATAGAACCAGTACGTCGTGTAGTAGTCGTAGGACAGGAAGATGCGGTTGCCGCGGTCAATGGTCAGACGATGGTAGTAAACGCTGTAGTCAGTGAAGGCCGAGAGGACGAGCTGGCGCGGCTCTGACCAGGCATCAGCCATCGCCGGTTTGCTCATCAGGCTCAGCGACGGGGACACGCCGTCTGGGAATACCTTTTCCGGTGGTCGGGACAGCCGGAACACGACGTGGAGGATGTCGTTTAGGTCGCAGACTAGTCCGACGTAGGTCTGGGGGAGCCTTTCTCCCAGGGGCGCGGCTTCTGTCCAACCTTGGGCGGCCGTGTTTGGTTGGAGAGAGCGGGCGTAGAGGAAAGTGTTCCCGTGGGTTCCGACGAGGGCGTGCAGGTAACCTTTGCTGTCCATGGTGATGCACGGGGTGTTGTGTATGTCGTTGGCAGGCGGGCCGTAGCCGATGAGAGCCGGCTGGCTGAGTGCGCCTGTGCTGCGGTCGTAAGTAGCCGTGTAGGTCGGCACGCCGCGGATCGTCTTGTCCGCTGGGTCAGTGGCCTCAGCCCAGATCAGATGGACGTTGTCTCCGCGTGACACTATGGAGGACGGCATCCCGGAATGGCCGGAGTAGCCGATGCCAGAGCGGGTGAGCATGATCGGCTCTGGCAGGACGATTTTGTCGCCGTCCTTTTTAGGCAGGAGGAGCTTGACGTCGTTGACGCGGCGCCAGATGCGCTGCGGGTCGCGTTCGGTGACCGTGTGGCACATCATCGGCGGCGGGCTGCTAGGCAGGTTGTGTCCGGAGAACTGCTCAATGTCAAAAGTGCCGTCGATGGGCAGGGAAACCGCTGCAAAAGTTTGGCCGCAGTCGGAGGAATACAACAGAACTGCCTTGCCGTTCAGGTCTGATGCAATGGTGTAGTACCAATTGTCACGGTCGAACGCGATTTTGGTGATTCGAGCGCGTACGATGGTGTTGTCCTTCTGGTTGTCGGCCAGGTTGATGACGGCTTGCCTCCAGGCGCCCTCTCGCCAAGTGTGGATGCGGTTGTCGGCATAGATGACCGGGCGGTTTTCCATGTCGAAGTAGGGCTGTCCACCGAGTGGGTAGTCAACGACGTAGGCGAATTGTTCGTTTTCGTGGTTATAGGGCGTCAGCACGAGCGGCGTGGTAAAGTCATAGAGCTGATCGCGGCGCCCGTGCTTGATAACGAGGCTGGAGAAGGTGGTAAAGCCGTCAGTGGTGGCACGCAAACGGCAGTTCCAGGTTTCGCCGGCAGGAGGTGCGGCGCACTCCAAGGTGACTGGCCGGCTTTCTTCGGCTGGTATTTCCAGCGTTGTTTCCCGCAGCGTTGTGAATGGCTTGGCACCAGGCGGGAATTCCAGGGCGAGGCGTACCTGTTTTGGGCTTTTGCCCCGGTTGTTGACGGTGAAAGTGACTGCCGCTGTTTCGCCTGTCTTCAAGTACTGCGCATGGCGGTAGGGGACGAGTAGCTTGCGGTTGGAGAAAAAGTCGAACCAAGCGTTGCGCTGGTAGGTCCAGAGCGAGTGGTCGCGGTATTCCGACAGTCTGCCCCAGCGGGTCAGGTGGTCGAGATTGACGACTGCTCCGCCAGCCGGTATGGTCATTTGCCAGGGCGGTTGGCGGTCGGGATCAGCAGGAAGCCTGGCCTCAACGGTCTGTTCGGCATTGGGCGCCTGGGTCAGAACTACGGCGCCGGTGTGGTCGCGCAAGGTGATGCCAGGGCTGCTCGGAGGCAATTTGCTGACTTCCAGGGCGAAGGTCGCTGCGGTTGGATAGAAGAAGACCTGGAGTTCCTGGTTGGGGTTGGCGACGATGAGCGGTTCTTCATGGCGGGTGTCGCGGTGTCCGCGTGAGGTCTCCAGCAGGAAGCGCGGACAGTTGGTTTCGAGCATCCATTGAAAGCGATTTCCGTAGCGGTCATCAGGAGCAGTCAGACTCAGGGCAAAGACGCCGGCAGCGGTGACATCGTATTCAATGGTGACGCTTTGCACGGCAGCCCCAGAGTCAGCCAGGCCGGGAAGCCAGACGTCCGCCACCGCCTGCCGGTCTGGCGTGGCCAGGACGGCTCGCACCGGCTGCGCCCGGGGCGACGTCTCTCGTTTGGTTAAGGTGATGCGCAACACCCCGGGTTCGGCCAGAAAGTAGGCGCCGCCGCAGCCCTTGATAGCAACCGGCTGAGCAACGTCAGGCGCCAGCAGGGCGATGTCACTTACCTTGGCTGAGGCTAGCGTTGGCGCGGCCGTCGCAGCGCCGGCCAGAAGCATGGCGCAGAAGCAAAACAAAGAGGAAAGATGGTGTTGCATAGTCATTCCTTGGGTTAGGATGAAGCGTTGGCGCACTTTAAGTCTGGTCATGGTTTGGTCAAGACGAATTGGCGGATGCGGACTTGGTCGTCAGAAGCGAGGAAGTCGGCTGTGATGTAGATGCCGATTTTGACGGTCTTCGGTGACATCTTGCATTCCAGGCTGAACGTCTGCCAGGTCGCGGCCTGGTCAAACTGCCGCAGCCGGATGGTGTTGTAGCTGACGCTTTTGTCATCGGCGCCGATTTGGCGCACCTCGACTTTGACAGCGCCGGTGAGCTTGGGAATCAGGGCTTGGAAGCTCATGTTCCAAGTTTGCCCGGTGAGTTGTTCGGCGGGAAGCTCCTTGACCAGGCCGAGCAGGCGCTGGTAGCCCTTTTCCTGCTCCTGGTCGCCAGTGATGACCAGTTCTGGCCCGCGTTCGCCTGCGGCGACCGCGAATAGTTTGGAGTTGGTCCACCAGCCCGGCAGGCCCTCGCTGAAGGTGATAGGATGCCGCAGCGTTTCAGCGGTTATAGACAGACCGGCGGCCAGGAAACAAAACAGAAGATAACGGCGCATGGGAAAATCCTCTCGGTTAGCGTGCGTTGACAGGCTGGACGGATTATTGGTGGACTAGGCTGACCGGTTTCCAGATGCCGCCTTGGCCGCCTTGGTCGTGGACGCGGACGATGACGGTCTGGGTGGGCTTAGTCCAGTCCAGAGCAGTTGTGATCGGAATGGCGAACGGCGTTTTCCAGTCGTCGCTATGCTGGTAGATGCGTTCACCGGCAGTTTTGCCGTTGACCCAGACCCAGCATGATTCATCGACAGCGCCGAAGAGCAGGGCGATGTCCTTTCCTTGCCAGTCGGCAGGCACGGCGATGTCGAGGCCGTAGTAGCCATAGCCATCGTACTCTTTCAGCTGCTCCTTGAGTTTCGGGTGCATGCCTGGTATCTCCTGCTTTTCCCAGCCTTTGGTGACCTCAATCGGCTCCCAGACAGAGGCGATTTTGGCACCCGGGGTCAGTTCCCATTGCTCTTGGACGCCGACGTTCTTATCGTCAATCTTGAAGAACCAGCGGGTCGGCAGGGTCTTGAATGCGGCGTAGTCGCGGAATTGCCAGGCGGCATGGATGCCGGTGATGTCGCCGAAGTCGCGTTCAACGCGGTGCAGTTGCGTGCGCCAGTCAATGTTCAGCCGGTCGAGGTTTTCCACCCGGAAGGCGATCAGGGCGCGCGCCTTGTCAAAACGCTCCTCAGGCTTGGCAATGATGGCGTTGTAAGTCAGGCGGACATGGCGGTTGGCCAGCTGGAGGTCGGCAACGCGAGCGGCGGCCTGGGGTGACAGGCCAGGACGGGCAGCGGCTGCGGCCAGGATGGCGTCAGTCTGGTCAAAGTCTGCCGACTGGTAGTACTTGTGCAGGTCCCAGACCAGCCCGCGCCGGAAATTGCCGTGCAGGCCGCGCTCCGCGATGGCTTGGCGGTTCGGGTAGATGCGCTTTTCCCAGATTCGCTCCCGCCAATAGCGGTAGTAGGCCTTGATGTCGCCTTTGGCAACGCCGAATGCTGAGACGTATTCGTCTTCCAGTTGTTCGAAGGTGGCATCCGGGTGGCAGTGACTGCGAGCCAGGATGTAGTCAGCGATGCCGGTGGCCGGCCAGAAATTGTGCAGGGAGTCGTAGTCAGTGCCGATAATGTGGTTTTGCACGCCGAGCTGGAAAGCGGCGAACATCTGCTTTTCAAAGCCCATGGGAAAGCCGGTGTTGACGTGGTGGTCATTGGGCCGCAGGAAGAGCTTCTTAGCGCCAGCGTCGCGCCAGCCTTTGTACATGGCGGCTGTTGCCTCCGGTTGCATCATGCTGGGCACGAAGCCGATGACTAAGTTCGGCTCGACCTTTTCGCGGCGGGGAGGGAAACGATAGCAGGAGTAAGCGTACATGCTGACGATGACGTCTGGGTCATGCTGGACCGCCATGCGGCTGATGGTGTTGGAGAAGTACAAGTAGCGGTCGGTCAGGTCGTCGTCCCATTTCTTTCCTGGCAGCGGCGGCATGTCGAGCTTGCGGCAGGCGTCGCATTCGCAGTAGTCGCCCCAGTCGTTTTCGCAGGTGTTGATGCATTTGGGGCGCGGGTTTTGGGCGAGCCAGTTGTCGATGATTTGCTTATGCAGGCCAGGGCTGCTGGGGCACATTTTGATGGTCTCAGGCATGGTCGGCCGAGCCGGGGCGCGTTTGCCTTTGAAGAGCGCGAAGTATTCCGGATGTTCGTCGCCGTATTTTTTCCACCATTGGGTAAAGGCATGGCCGTAATGCAGTTCCAGGCTGGTGCCCATGCGCATGCGCTTCAGCCAGAGGTTGACCTCGTCATGCTTCTGCCGGAATTGCTCTTCGGTGAGCTGGAAGGGTTCGGGCAGGTCCTTGTTGTAGTCGGTTAAGCGGTAGGGCAGCCCAGAACGCAGGCCGCGCTTGATCAGCTGATTGGGCTTCCAGCCGCCTTCGCCGATGGTCAGCGTGAGGACGCCCGGCGTGACTGGATGGCTGATGCCGCGGTCGCCGGGTTCAATCCACAAAACCCCGAATTGCTTTTCCAGGAAGTCATAGACAGCGTTCAGGGTGCCAGTGCGGCGCTGCCGGGTGGCGAAGCTGACCGAGACCTCCTGCCCAGCCGGAAGGGGCACCCTCTCGCTGTCCTCGCCGCATAGCCAAACGCAGGACTCGCTGACCCACCAGCGGCCTTCCTCTGGTGCGAGGGAAAAGTTGAGACCCAGCGGCCAGGCGTTGATGTAAAAAGGCTGCCTGGCGTCGTCAAGCTTGGCGCGAATGGGAATTTCTACGCCGCAGAGCAGATGGAGGTGCTTTTGCAGCTCCTTGGCTGCGAATGCGTGTATAGCCGAAGCGTTGTCCGATAGGATGATGACCGCATTCTCGGGCTTGACTTGCCGCGTGGCACCAAATAAGGCGCTGGTCAGCATCGCGAAAATAGTGACTAGGCGGACGAGGTGGCTGTGCATAGTAACGTCGCTCCCGGAAAAAAGATGAATGTTGGAGAAAAGGCAAGACTTAAGAATAACGTATGCGGAAACGCACGAAAATCAACCTGGAAGAAGGGAGGTAAGGTGGTTTCCGTCCTAGTGCGAGCCGCTTTAGCAGCTGCCACTGAGGTGGTTTTTTGTTTTCGCGGCGCTATTTTATGGAATGTGGTGTACGCCGGACAGCAATGATTTTTCCGCAGAGGGGACATGAACCAGGTGAATGGCAATTTAGTCGATGTCCATGCCCATTTGGCGGATGTGCGTCTGCGTGAACGCCTTGAACTCATTTTGGCGGTAAGCGAGCATCAAGGCGTTGGCGGCATTCTCGCCAATGCGGCGCGTCGCACGGAATGGTCGATAGTCTGTGATTTGTCCCGGCAGCCGGGCGTATTCGGCGCTTTGGGCATTCATCCATTTTTCCCCGAAGACTGGCGCGAAGAAACTCAGGCAGAGTTGCGGCAGGCGTTGACCGCGCCGGAAAACCGCGGCCGGGTACTTGCAGTCGGCGAAATCGGCTTGGATTTCCAGTATGGTCGGGACAATGCGGAGCAGCAACTGGCGATGTTTCGAGCCCAATTGCAGCTGGCCCAGGAACTCAACTTGCCCGTGTGCTTGCACAATCGGAAATCGTGGCCAGACTTTTTCGGCGTTCTGAAGGAATTGGGCTTGAGCCAGGTTCGCGGCTATTGTCATCATTTCACTGGCAGCGTGGACATTGCTCGCGAGGCACTCGATCGCGGCTTGTATCTGTCCTTCTGCGGGCCGGTGACATATCCGGGGGCGCATCGTCTGCATCAAGCCGCCCGCTATGTGCCAGCCGACCGGATGCTGACCGAGACGGATTGCCCTGACCTCCCGGTTCAGAGATATCGTAGGCTGGAAAGCCGGCCTTGGCATGTCCAATTCGTGGTGCAGTGCCTGGCTGAACTGCGAAACGAAACGCCGGAACGGGTGGCGTCGCAAGTGTGGGCCAATTGGCAGCGCTTGTTTTTCCCAGACAACCCGTGACTGGAAAACGCTTGCCGCGCTGGCGTCAGACGGCTGGCTTAGCCGTGGCAATGCCGCGGAGAGTGAACAAGTCCGGAGCCGGGGTGAGTTCCGGGAGGTGGCGGGTGAAGAAAGGCGCGTCGCCGCCAGTGACCAGCACTGGGCAGTCGGCAGACTCAAGTTCGCGGCGGGTGGCTGCTACGATTTCCCGCACGGCGCCGACGATGCCGCGGTCAATGCCAGCGGCGATCGCCTCGGTCGTGCGGCATCCAAGCGCGGCCGGGGCGTCTTGGCCGAGTGGAATCAGGGGCAGCTGCGCCGTGTAGGCGGCCAGAGTTTTGCGTTGCAGCATCCGGCCAGGCAGGATGGCGCCGCCGCGAAAACGGCCCTGGCTGTCCAGAGCCTCGGTGGTGATGGCAGTGCCGCAGTCCAGGACGATGACCGCCGAATTGGTCAAACTGCGGGCTGCTGCGGCATTGGCGATGCGGTCCATGCCCAGCGTGCTGGTGTCAACCGGCGAAAAGTCGAGCTGCGGAAAATCTTTCGGCGTCAGGAAGCGGATGCGCCGGCCATAGCGCTGTTCCAGGGACAAGCGGACCGGCGGAACCACCGAGACTGCCCAGGCATCCCATGGCGTAGTCATCGACTCCAGCGCTGGCAGCATTTCCAGCGGCCGGATGTCTGGCGTGTCATAGCACACGAGCAGCTCTGGGCCATGCCCCGTGAGAGTCGCGACCTGGATGTGGGTGTTGCCGATGTTGAGGAGAAGACGCTGCATGTTCTGCCTCGGGCTGATAGTGGCGGCGGTTGGCCAGTCAGGCGAGACCAGCCAGGAACCTGGGGAAATCGCCCAGGGAAAGCACGGTGATGCGGTCGTCGGCGTTGGCAGCCGCCAGGTGGCCGGGAGTGCCGTAGCCCCAGTCGGCGTAATAAAGGCGGACGGCCCGCAAATCGTCACGCGCCTCGACCCGGCGGAGGGTCTCCAGGCGGTCTTCAATAAAATACACGTCGTTGTCGCCGTTGGCCAGGAGGCGCGCCAGCTGGTCTTCCTTGCTTTCCTGGCGTTCCAGGCCCCAGATATAGTCGGCGGGGAAGTTTACGCCATGTGCGCTAAGAATGGCGCTGACAAAGCGCTCTTGCTTGGTGGTGAGAATGCGGAGATGTTGGCCGCCAGCAAGGACTTTCTGCAGAGCCTCCAGGACACCGGGGTAGATGTCATGCCAGGAAATCCAGTCGTCCAAGTTTGCTTTGATCCATTGGTCGCGGGTGTCGCCAAAGGCTTGGACCATGGATGTCTTGTCCTGGCCGATTTCAGCGAAGACCGCGTTGATGCGTTCGTCAAGTCCGGTAGCCAGCGCTTGGGGGGGCAGGCCGTCGCGGAGCATTTTTATGAAGGGTATGGCCTGATAGCCGGTTTCCAGGTACGGCCTGGCTGCTCGGAAAGCCTGAATGTATTCTGTTGGCGCCGGACTCGGGAAGCGTCCTGGCCAGAAGCGCTCGGCGGCCTTCCAGGCGCTGGCGCCAGTTTCCGCCGCGCTGTCGCAGATGACGCCGTCGAAATCCAAGGCGAAAAAGGCTTTCCGGGTCGTGGCTGGCGCAACAGCCAGGGGGGCGAGGTGGACGCTGGCGAGATTGCCTGCGCCAGAATCAAGAATCGAAATCATGTCTTTCTGCCGGATTGGGGAGCTAAAAAGTCAAAAACGCCAAGTGTTTCATGGCCATGGATGCCCTGAACCGGCGCAAGATAGGGACGGAAAGGCGCCGCCGCCGAATTGGGCGGCGACGCCGGATGATGCGCCCTTCCCGTTTTCAGGAGAAATCAGGCCTTTGACACGCGGTCGGCGTATTGGCCGGTGCGGGTGTCGATGCGGACAGTGTCGCCGATGTTGACGAACAGCGGCACCTGGATTTCGTAGCCGTTTTCGATTCTGGCCGGCTTGGTCACGTTGGTGGCAGTGTCGCCGCGAGCGCCGGGCTCGGTTTCCGCAATTTTCTTTTCCACGAAGAAGGGCAGGGTGATTTCTATCGGGCGTTCACGGTAGAACAGGACGCTGCACTCCATGTTATCGTCCAGGAAATTCGTTTGATCGCCCAGGATGTCGGCGCTGATGCGCACTTCATCGTGCGTTTTTGGGTCGAAGAAGATGTAGGTTTCGCCCTCGTCGTATGAGAAGATGAGAGTTTTTTCCTCCAGGTCGGGCTTGTCGATTTTGTCTACCGAGCGGAAGGTCTTGTCAAGGGTGCTGCCGGTAATCATGCTTTTCAGCTTGCAGCGGTACAACGCTTGGCCTTTGCCTGGCTTGCAAAAATCAAATTCTGTGACAATGTAAGGTTCGCCGTCCAACTCAATTTTCAGGCCCTTACGCAGATCAGATGCTTCGTACATAAAAAAATCTCCTGGAAAACAATAATCGTGACGCCCTTTGCGGTCGTGGTTATGACGGAATCGACAGAACATATAACATAAGCTGATAATGAAAAAATTCAATATCAAGAAGTCTGAACTGCCATCGATTCTCCAAGGCGTCCAGGAACGTTGCGGCTATTCGTTCCGGAATCTGGCGTTGTTGGAGGAGGCGTTGACGCATCCCTCCTACGCGGTTGAGCAGCCGCAGCCGCAGCCGCCGCACAACCAGCGGCTGGAGTTTCTGGGCGATTCGGTGTTGCAGATCATCCTGTCCGACTATTTGTACGAGCATCTTCCGCACGCGCAGGAGGGCTTGCTGACCAAGGTGCGGTCCATGTTGGCGAATGAATCGGCGACAGCAAGCTACGCACAGCAGCTGGGGCTGGACACGGTGCTGTTGCTTGGCCGCGGCGAACTCCAGAATGGCGGGCGGGAACGGCCCTCTATTTTAGGCGATTTGTTCGAAGCTTTTCTAGGTGCCGTGTACCTGGACGGCGGCTTGCAAGTCGCCCGCAGCCTGTGCCTGACCCTGCTGCCGGACATCAATGCGTGCCTGGAACGGGTGAAGTTTGAAGACAACCCTAAGGGCGCGTTGCAGGAATATTGCCAGACGCATTTTCAGCAGAAGCCGGTTTATGAGCGCCTGAGCGCCACCGGCCCGCAGCATGAGCAAGTGTTTGAAGTCAAGGTCTGCATCGGCCAGCGGGAACTGGCGCACGGCCAGGGGCGCAGCTATCGCCAGGCTGAACGCAATGCCGCCCAGAAGGCTCTGAAGACGCTGATTAGCCCGGCCGATGCGCCGCCCATGCCTCAGTTCTACAAGGAAGTCGAGACCGAGGTGGTCGAGACGACAAGCCATGCCGATTCGTCGCCGTCGGCAGCGAAACGTCGCAGCAAGGCCGCCAAGGGCGATTCCGGGGAGCTGGAGACAGCGGCCTCGCCGACGCCTGCAGGAGAGGGCGGCGTCAGCCCGGCAGCAGGGCAAGAAGGCCACGTCCTGGAAGGCGATAGGGCAGGCAAGCAGAAAAAGAAAGGCAAGTCATCATGATCAGGGCTTTTCGTGACAGCGACCGCGAAGCGATCGTGGACATCGCTAATCGGGCGTGGGCGCCGATCCGTCGGATGTCCAGGCAGGCATTGGGAGACAAAATCGCCGACTTGCTGGTTGGGGCGGCTGGAGACGGCAGAAGCAAGGGCGAGGAAGTCCGGCGGCAGATAGAAAATGCGCCGGAGAATATCCTGGTCTGCGAGGAAGACGGAAAGGTGGTGGGCTTTATCACCTTTATGATTGACGACCAGAAGAAAATCGGGACGATCGGCAACAACGCGGCCGACCCTGACTGCGGCTTGAAAGGCATTGGCCAGCAAATGTACCGAGCCGTCCTGGAGCTTTTCCGCAATCGCGGCCTGCAAGCAGCCCGCGTGTTCACCGGTCTTGACGACGCCCATGCCCGGGCGCGACGCGCCTACGAAAGGGCCGGATTCAACCGCCAATTGACGCACGTGACCTACTATATGGAGCTGTGAGAAGCTTTCTGACCGCAAAAAATCTGCGTCATCAGCATAATCTGCGGATAAAACAGGAGTTTTTTGCCCCTCGCCCCCCAAATCATTTTGGGGTTAACCGGTTGGCAAAACAGCTTGTCGGCAGTACGTTTTCAATGCGTAACAAAAGCCGGGAGCGCTGCTTAGTCTAAAAAGTGAGGCGGGCCGCCTGGCAACAGGTGTGAAAACGATGTAAAGGGCGACAGCATGTATGACATCAGGGCGTATGGCGCCGCCGGCGTGGCAGGCGAATTGTGCACGGCAGCGATTCAGCGGGCGATTGACGAATGCGCGGCCAATGGCGGCGGAACGGTGAATTTCCCAGCCGGGACGTATCTGACCGGAACCGTCTATCTCCGCGACAACGTCACCCTCAACCTGGAAAGCGGCGCCAGGCTGCTCGGCAGCTCCCGCCGCGAAGACTACAATGCGGACGATTTCTGCCCTCAAAACCGCGTCTTCGTCAAGGAGCGAGTCACTGGCGCTCATCTGATTGTCGCGGTCGAGGCCAACAACATTGGCATCACCGGCCAAGGCGTGATCGATGGCAACCGCCAGGCCTTTTCGGACAAGACCTGGGAGGAACGCCCGCAGCTGTTCGAGTACCCGGAATGGCGCCCCGGACAGATGATTTTCTTCTGCGAATGTACGAATGTCACTATCACCGACGTCAAATTGTATAACAGTCCCTATTGGACCTGCTTTCTGCACGGCTGCGAAGATGTGGTGATTGCCGGGGTGCGGATTTGGAACGACCAGCGAACCTGGAACGGCGATGGCATCGACATCGACTGCTGCGCACGGGTGACAGTCACTAACTGCATCATCGACTCTGGCGACGATTGCATCACGCTGCGCGGTCACATTGAGCCGCTCAAGGATCAATCGCGCGTCTGCCAGCATGTCACGGTCAGCAACTGCATACTGCGCACGCGCTGCAACGCCTTCCGGATCGGCGTCGGCAGTGGCGAAGTTCGCGATTGCGTCATCAGCAACTGCGTCATCTGGGACACCCGCACCGCAGTCTGCATCATCTCGAAGTATTCGGAGAAATCCCTGGGCGTGAAGATTGAGAACATTTTGTTTAATAACTTGCACATCGAGGCGACGCGGCCGATTATCGTGTCATCGAACGTGCGCGGCTGCCAGCCGGATGAGACGGTGAAGCTCGTCCGCAACATCAGCTTCAATCATCTGCGAGGACGGGCGCGATGGTCGTCATACATTACCGGCAACCCCGACTGCCTGGTCAAGGACATCAGCTTCTCCGATGTCTGGTTTGAATATTCCGGCGGTGCTGACGCAGTGCCGCCCGAGAAGGCAGACCGGAGCTACGGCGAATTCGGCGTCAAATGCGCACCAGCAGCGTTCTATCTCCTGAATGCCGACGGGGTTGAGTTTGACCGCTGCCGGGTCAGCTGGCGCGATCCGGAGCCGGGCTGGCAGGCTGCCATCATGGCGCAGAATGTCAGCGGGCTGCGCCTGGAGCGTTGTCGGCTGGAAGCGCCTCCCGGCGGCGTGGAGTGCATCCAAAACGGGAAATAAGCCTGAGTTTGCCGCCCTGCGCAAGACTACGGAGCTGATGCGGGTGAAGTGCGTCGTGGCGGAGTGACGGGAAAATATGTGATCAGCCCGGCCTGGTCGCGTGTGGCCGACCAGGCGGGCGTTTGATAGCAGCAATAGTGCAGGAGGCGGCATGAGTGCACCAATCATCATCCCCACGCCAGTGGAAAGCCGCTGGGACGGTGGACAGCTGGTTTTCCAGGAACTTCTGTTCCAGGGCGACTGCCCGTCCCAATATGCCTTGGCGCGGCTAGCACACTGGTGGGGCGACGACGGCCCGGCTGTGCT
>Ga0123335_1007349_pt1 | contig 12342 bp, 11 predicted proteins | sample BiotimSIPDNA_2_FD_89707 | JGI IMG/M metagenome (GOLD analysis project Ga0123335, IMG submission 89707) | Anaerobic biogas reactor microbial communites from Washington, USA - Biogas_R2 time_0 SIP DNA | ecosystem: Engineered > Bioreactor > Anaerobic > Unclassified | place: Washington, USA... | reverse complement strand
TCCAGGAACTCGGGCATGGTGAACACCCGCGACCGCATGTAGAAGGGGACCATTACCCAGCCGAGGATCAGCAGGCACCAGGCGTGCAGCTCGTAATGGGCCATTGCCACGCCGTCGGTGCAGCCGGAGCCGGCCAGTCCGACCAAGTGCTCCGAGCCGATGTTCGAGGCGAAGATCGACGCCCCTACGATGAACCAGCCCAGATTTCGCCCGGCGAGGAAATAGTCGTCGGCCGTGTCGCGGCTCTTGCGCACGCAGTACCAAGTAAGCAAGATCAGGGCCAGAAAATACAGGCCGACCATTCCCCAGTCCAAACCGGTCATGAGTCAATCTCCTCAGGCAAGGACAATTTCACACCGCACGCAGCCATCGAACGAACAATTGAACGACGAGCAGCAAAAGCGGTAGTCTATCAAATGCGGCCGGCAAAGTTAATGGGTCAACTCTCTCCCCTCGGTTTGTCGAAGAAAAAGAATGTGGGGTGTCGGCGGCTTTTACCGCGCTTGCCCTTCCGTATGGGATGCTAATTCCACGTGCCGAAGCACATGTAGCCGATGATTTTCCGATATTCGGCCCGCCTCTGTTGTCGCTGCTCGTGTAGCCGTCCGGTCTGAACGACCGGACGGCGAAAGATGCTTTTCCCACCACCGATATGCGCGATTTTCTCCTCTCGCGTATAATTCACCTGGAAAGGTGATTTCACAAATCCCACGAAAAGCATTGGAACAACATGGCCACCGACATTCGATTGAAAGAAAACCTGCCGACGCTGACCGAGCGGATAGTCGATACTTACGCGGAGGTAGGAGGCATCAGCCACTTGGGTCACTGCCCCTTGCCGAACTACGACTCGATTGTCGCCGCGACCAACGATCTCCGCGAGGTTCTTTATCCCGGCTATCGGAGGCGAGACGGCTTACACCTGGGCAACGTGACTTATCACGTAGGCGATCTAATCGACCGGTTGCACGACGTGCTGACCGTTCAAATTGGTCGGGCGCTCCGGCACGAGGCCGCCCGAATCGCGCCTTGCGATGCCCGCCGCGTCGCCGATTTCGAAGCGATCGGCCAGCAGAAAGCCGTCGCTTTTTTGGAACGGTTGCCCGATCTGCGGAAGATACTGGCGATGGACGTCGAGGCGGCCTATCAAGGCGACCCGGCCAGCAAGTCGTTGGACGAGGTGATTTTTTGCTACCCCGGGCTGGAAGCGATTACCGTCTACCGGCTGGCCTATCTGCTGAACGAACTGAATGTGCCGCTGATTCCCCGCATGATGACTGAATGGGCGCATGCGCGGACCGGCATCGACATCCATCCGGCCGCGAAGATCGGCCGCTACTTTTTCATCGACCACGGCACCGGCGTGGTGATCGGCGAGACTACCGAGATCGGCGATTGGGTGAAAATCTATCAGGGCGTAACGCTCGGCGCGCTCAGCTTCGACGCCGACGCCGAGGGCCGGCTGGTGCGGGGAAAGAAACGCCACCCGACGATCGAAGATAGCGTGGTCATCTATGCCAACGCCACACTGCTCGGCGGCGAGACGGTGATCGGCCGCGGCTCGGTGATCGGCTCCAGCGTCTGGCTCACCCGCTCGGTCGCGCCGGGAACGACCGTCTCGATGGAAAGTCCCAAACTCCGCATCCGGGGCGAAGGGCCGGAAGTGTTCTCTTGGACGATTTGACGCTCAATTTTTCCGCTCGGGATAGATCACCAGTTCCACGCGGCGATTTCGCTGCCGGCCTTCGGGCGTGGCATTGGAGACCAGCGGCCGGTTCGAGCCGTGGCCCAGCACGAATAACTGATTGGCCTGCAACCGCGTGCGCGAGATCAGAACCCCGTATACCGACAACGCGCGCGAAACCGACAGCTCGTGGTTGCTGCTCCACTGGTTGCCCGCGGATGGATCGACGTCGGTGTGCCCCTCGACGCCGATAATTTGATCGGGATAAGTGCGGGCGATTTCCGCCGCCGCCTGGCTGATTAGATTCGCCGCCCCGGCGCTAAGCCGGGCGCTGCCGGACTCGAACAGGCTGTTGCCGGGCAACTCGATGCGGATCACGTCGCCGTCGCGGCGGACGAAGACGCCGGGTATGTTCACCGCCGGCAGGGTTTGCAGGAAGCTGTTGTTCGCCTCGATCGTTACCCCGCCCTGACGCTGCATCGACGCCGTCAACGCCTGCACGCGCTTGTCGGTCGATTCCTTTTCCGAGCGGGCTTGGGCCAACTGCGCCGTCACGTTGCGGAGTTGATCGCGCATCGCGTCGAGCTGATTTTGCGAAAGCTCGACCTGTTGATCCGCCTGGGCCAAACGAGCGTTCAACTCCTGGTTGCTTCGATCCAACGCGATGGCCCTGTCCTGAAGCTGCTGGAGTTGATTGTTCAGCGCAACATGTTGTTTCTCGGCTTCAGCGACTCTGTTTTTCAGCACCATCGCATTGTCGGCGCAGCCGGCCGCGATCAACGGCAGACAAGCCGTCAACCACGCCACCCGAGACAAGCGGGACATGGCATCCTCCTAGCGCGGACTTTGCCCGCAACTCAATAGAACTTGCATACATCCGCGCTGAACGCGCGCACGACGCGAATTAAGACTTATTTCGTTCCCGCAAAAAAGTAATCATCGCGCAACGCGCACATTGTCACGCGATAAGCGGGCGGATGATAGCAAGACCAGCAGGGGGGGACAAGGGCAATTTTCACCGAGTTTTCTGTTGCTCCTGCGGTTGGAATCCGTTGCTTCTGTTGTCGGAATCCGTTGCTTCTGTTGTCGGAATCCGTTGCTTCTGTTGTCGGAATCCGTTGCTTCTGTTGTCGGAATCTGTTACTTCTGTTGTCGGAATCCGTTAGTTCTGTAGTTGGAATCCGTTGCTACTGTGGTTGGAAAGTTGCCCGTTTTCTCGAAAAACGCCCCGCGACTGCGCTCGCGGGGGGGTGGCCGGGTGCCACTGCTGGCTTGTCCAGCAGTGCCGGAAATACGGGTGGACATGCAAACCGTGGCTCCCGCAAATAACGTGTCTACCGAACCGCTACGCCAGCCGGCGGAAGGCATCGGCACAGGCCAGGTAGTTTTCCCGCGACATGCCCATGCAGCCGTATTCCTCGACGTAGCCGATCATGCCGCCGGCCGGCGTGCCAAGCAAATCGTACAATCGCCGGGCTTCGGCGTATATGTCCTCGACCGTGCCGGAGATGGAAACCGTCTGGTAGCTGATCGGCATCAGGAAACACTGCTTCCCGCGAAGCCGCCGGCCGATCGGAGCGATGTTCATCACGTTCGGCTGGGCAATGTTCAGCACATCGACGCCGATCTCGTGAAAGTCGTCGGCGATCTCGGCGAAGTTGCCGCAACAATGATACCAGACGTGCAGGCCCAGCTCATGCGCTCGGGCGAACTGCCGCTGGTAGCGCGGCCTGAACAGTTTCCGCCACAGCGGTGGCGAGATCATCAAGCCGCTCTGCGTGCCCCAATCGTCGGCAAAGTGTATTCCGTGGAAACCGCGCCGGGCGCAGAGCGCCATCTGTTCGCACTCGAAGTCGATGATCGTATCCATCAGTTGTGCAAAACGATCCGGCTCGACGAGGAAATCCATCATGCTGTTCTCGAAACCGCGCAGCAGCGTGTAGACCGTGAATCCGCTCAGATCCAGCGACGCCAGCCGGTATCGGTCGCCGCATTCGTCGAGGAACGCCGGCAGCGCGGCCATGCGGTCTTCCTCACGCAGCGGCGGAACGGCGAACGATTCCGCCGCGTCCCAATCGGGCAAACACGGCGCGGTCGGATGGCCCATCGTGCCGTCGTCGAGTTTTTCGAGATGATACCCCCATTCATGATCGCCGCCGCCGTCTTCCTTTTCCAGCGACAGATGATAAACCATCACGTCGCCGTCGGTTTGATCGCAGTTGACGAACCAGAGCGGGATCCGCGGCGGATTCTCGAATCGAATGGCTTGATCGACGATTGCTTTGCGGGCGGACATGAGGGGAGGACGGGGATTCGGGGGTCAGGGGTCGGGGAATCGGGGGTTCGGGGTTCGGATTGATAGTATCATTTAGCCGCCGTGCCCTCGCGGCGTTGTATCGGCGGGAGCGTAGGGTTCATCTGGCCGTTGCACTTCTCGTTTCAATTCATCCGTCAACATATTCCACAGCTTTGGATGGTTTTCAACCAAGCGGGCGATGTCGGCGAGGTCTTTTATCCGCTTGCTTTGCCTCCGTTCCGGCTCGCTCCATGCTTTCATTTTACCGCGCAGGGTGTCTTCCAGCGACGCCACCCTCATCAAAATACCGTGAACATCCGCCGGCACTGCCCGGGCGGGAAAATCACAGTAAAAATCTTCCGTGCTGATTTGGACGCTAACTTTCGATTTCCCCTTGAAATTCACCGACCACTCGAATCTTTCGGATCGAAAACCGGCTCTTTCAAGCAACGCAACGGTCCGCTCGATGTCCTCGGCGGCGACAATGATATCCACGTCTTGCGTCACCATCGGCTCTCGTGCCCAATGGTTCACAGCCACGCCGCCGATCGCGCACCAAACCACATCGGCCCGTTCCAGACAATCGACCATCCGCATCACGTCGTCCGTGCCGCCGGAGGTCTGCCAATCGAAAAATTGTTTTGCTGTCATGGCGTTCTCCTTTAACGTAATCCGCCGACCTTGGGATGGCAGGAGGCATATCGCTGTGTGCTTTGTGTATATCGAACCAAAACGCAGAGGGCAGTATATCACCCCTAATGTGGCCGTCAATCTTCTGCGTATAGTCACATTGGGTGTCGCGGATTGGCGTAGCCCATGCATCGATATTTTTTTTGCTAAAATGTCAGCTCGACTTGTAAGCGTTAACAGGGGACTGGCTCATTTTTTCGGTAATTCAGGTCCGAAAATTGTGCCTCTCTCCTTTGCCGCTTTCGAAAAAGCTATTGAGACCGGACGACGGGGATTGACCCCTCGCTACATCGACGGCAGACTATGTGCTAGTTCGATTATGATCAAAAGCGGCATTTTTCGCCGCCAATCCGTCAATCGCCATGCACGTCAACCAATCAATTTCGCCGGCGGATCTCTCGCCGAAATTGAACCGTTTCTGGAATCTTTCCGCCGGGAAAATACGCGATATCGAGAAGCATCTCGACCCCTCGGCCGGCGCGCCGGTCTTCACGATCGAGGGGAAATATACCGCGCGGGGCTGGACGGAATGGACGCAGGGCTTCCAGTTCGGCTCGGCATTGCTGCAGTTCGACGCGACCGACGACGGCGAGTTTCTCGATATTGGCCGGCGAAACACCGTCGCGCGGATGGCCGCGCACGTCAGCCATGTCGGCGTTCACGACCACGGCTTCAACAACATTAGCACATACGGCAACCTCCGCCGGCTGATGAACGAAGGCCGCATCCCTGAAAACCCTTGGGAGCGGCATTTCTATGAACTGGCGCTGAAGCTCAGCGGGGCGATACAAGCCCGTCGCTGGACCGAAACTGCCGACGGCCTCGGATTCATCTACTCCTTCAACGGTCCTCATTCGCTGTTCGTCGATACGATCCGTTCGCTACGCGCCCTGGCGGTCGCGCATCGGCTGGGGCACGCGCTCCGCGAGGAAAACGACCGCGAAATCTCCCTGCTCGAACGGCTCAAGACCCACGCGCTTTGCACGGCCAAATGGTCGATCTATTACGGCCAAGGCCGCGATGCCTACGACGTTCGCGGACGCACGGCCCACGAAATAATCTTCAATCTGAACGACGGCAATTGCCGCTGTCCGAACTCGCAGCAAGGCTTCTCGCCCTTCTCGACGTGGACGCGCGGCCTGGCCTGGGCGATGTGCGGCATGGCCGAGCAACTAGAGTTTCTCGAAACGATTGGCCCCGACGAAACTACGCCGCGACTGATCGAAGCCGCCCGAGCAACCTGCGATTTCTACATTGAGCACGCTGCGGCTGCCGATGGCATCCCCTACTGGGACACCGGCGCTCCGAACCTGCACAAACTGGTCGATTGGCAATCGCGGCCGGCCGATCCGTTCAATCAGCACGAGCCGGTCGATAGCTCGGCGGCGGCAATCGCCGCGCAGGGGCTGCTGCGGCTGGGACGCTATACGAAGGAAGACCGCTCCATCCAAGCGGGCTTGACCGTGCTCGACACGCTGCTCGACGAGCCGTATCTGAGCACCGCCGCCGGCCACCAAGGCTTGATCCTGCATAGCGTTTATCATCGGCCGAACGATTGGGACTATATACCGGTCGGCCGCAAAATACCGTGCGGCGAATCGAGCATGTGGGGCGATTACCACGCCCGGGAGGCGGCGCTGTACGTTCAACGCATCGTCGAAAATAAGCCGTATCTGACATTCTGGGGAGGACCGACATGATTATCGCCGACTTGAAAGAGATCGAGGGCAAGCGTTACCCGGCCCGGCGGCGGACGCAAAACTGGGTCGGCGGCGCCTCGCCCATCCAAGCCGAACATTTTTGCATCGGCAACATCACTCTCGATCCGCAAGGCGGACAAGTACCCTGGCACAACCAGGAGCAGGAAGAAGTATACATGATAATCGAAGGGACGGGCGAGATGTGTCTGGGCAATGAGCGGCGGACGATCGCCGCCGGCCAGGCCGTGTTCATTCCGCCCGGCGTCTTCCATCAATTGACCAACACCGGCGAAGCGCCGATGCGGATGATCTATTGCTACGGACCGTCGGGCGACGTGGCCCATTGGCGCCAGGAGCTTTCCGGCACGTTGCCGGCCGCCGGCGTCGACGCCCCGCCGCTGCCGCCCGGCGCGTGGCCCCAATGCACAGAAAAACCGAACCCGTAGCGTGCGTAAAACGCACTGTCTGCCGGTACATGATACTGATACATAGCGCGTTTCACATGCCCTGCAATTATCGAATGGAGCGGATATCATGAGCAACACCGCCGTGGAAAATATCGGCGTGATCCTGAACGGCGCCACCGGCCGGATGGGAACGAATCAACATCTTATCCGCTCGATCATGTCGATCATCCGCCAGGGCGGCGTGAAAATCGACGACGAGCGGACCGTTATGCCCGACCCGATACTCGTCGGCCGCAATCCGGCAAAGCTGGATGCCTTGGCCGCTCGATCCGGAGCGGAGCGATGGACGACCGACCTGGACGAGGCATTGGCCGATCCGCGCAACGCGATCTACTTCGACGCGCAAACCACCGACCGCCGCTTCGAGGCGGTGAAGAAGGCCATCGCCGCCGACAAACACGTCTATTGCGAGAAACCGACCGCCGCCACTACTGCCGAAGCGTTGGAACTGCACCGGCTGGCACAAGCGGCGGGCCTGAAAAACGGCGTCGTGCAGGACAAACTCTGGCTGCCCGGCATGTTGAAGCTCAAGATGCTTCGCGACTGCGGCTTCTTCGGTCGTATACTCTCCGTCCGCGGCGAGTTCGGCTATTGGGTATTCGAGGGCGACACGATCCCCGCCCAGCGGCCCTCGTGGAACTATCGCAAGGAACAGGGAGGCGGCATCATCCTCGACATGCTCGCCCATTTCCGCTACATACTCGACAACCTGTTCGGCAACGTCGAGGCTGTCTGCTGCCTGGGCGCGACGCACATCGACCGGCGCTGGGACGAAAACGGCCAAGCCTATGATTCCACGGCCGAAGATTCGGCCTACTCCACGTTCCGGTTGCAGGGCGGCGTCGTCGCCCAGATCAACGCCAGTTGGTGCGTCCGCGTCCGCCGCGACGACCTGTTGACCTTCCAGGTAGACGGCACGAAGGGCACCGCCGTGGCCGGGCTTCGCGACTGCTGGGTGCAGCCCTACGGCGCCACGCCGCGGCCGGTCTGGAACCCCGACGCCTCCGAGCCGGCGGACTATCGCGCGGATTGGCACCGCGTGCCCGACCAGCAACCGTACGACAACGCTTTCAAGGCTCAATGGGAGTTGTTCCTTCGACACGTGGCCGCCGACGAACCGTTCGCTTGGACGTTGCTCGAAGGCGCAAAGGGGGTGCAATTGGCCGAAAAGGCCCTCGAATCGTGGGAAAAACGCCAATGGGTCGATGTCCCGGATCTGGGCAAATGAATCCCCTCCCGGCTATTATTTGCTCGATAAACATTTTGAAGGTCGCCTGCAATGAAACGAGTCGCACTAATCACCGGCGGGGCCAGAGGAATCGGCTTCGGCATCGCTCGGCGCCTGGCCGATGAAGGTTTTGATCTGACCGTTTGCGGCGTGCGCGCTCGGGCAGCCGCCGAGCCGTCGCTCGACGAACTGCGCCGGCGCGGGGCCGATCTGCTCTATGTTCAAGCCGACGTGGCCGACGCCGGCGCCCGGCAACGCCTGATCGCCGCCGCCCGCGAGAAGTTCGGCCGGCTGCACGTATTGGTCAACAACGCGGGCGTGGCCCCGAAGGTCCGCGCCGACATCCTCGAAGCCACGGAAGAAAGTTACGAATACGTAATGCGGACCAACCTGCAAGGCCCGTATTTCCTCACCCAGGCCGCCGCCAACTGGATGATCGAGCAGCACCGCGCTGACGCCGAGTGGCGCGGCTGCATCGTCAACGTATCGTCCGTTTCGGCCACGGCGGCTTCGGTCAATCGGGGCGAGTATTGCATATCGAAGGCGGGCATCGGCATGGCCACCCGGCTTTGGGCCGCCCGCCTCGGCGAGTTCGATATACCCGTTTACGAAGTCCGCCCCGGAATAATCGAAACCGACATGACCGCCGGCGTCCGCGAAAAATACGACAAACTGCTGGCCGAGGGACTGGCGATTCAATCGCGTTGGGGTACGCCCGACGACGTCGGCAAGGCCGTCGCCGCGCTCGTCCGCGGCGATCTGATTTATTCCACCGGACAGGTAATCATGGTCGACGGAGGTATGACTCTCCCCCGGTTGTAAACATCTGGAATGCAAGCGATCGAAACAACGATTCGGAATTCATCAAATGACACAATTGCCGGCGGAAATTTTCGCGCGAATCGAGCGCACCGGAATCCTCGCCGTCCTGGTGGTCGATCGGGCGAAAGACGCCGCGCCGCTGGCCCGAGCGCTGCTGGACGGCGGCATCGACGCAATCGAGCTTACGCTACGGACCGAAGCGGCCATCGACGCGATTCGGACGATAAAACGCGAGACGCCGGAAATGCTCGTCGGAGCGGGCACGGTGCTAAGCGCCGAGCAAGTGCGACGGGCCGCCGAAGCCGGGGCCGACTTCGCGCTCGCGCCCGGCATGAATCCGACCGTGGTCCGCGCGGCCCAAACCATCGGCCTGCCGTTCGTGCCCGGCACGGCCACGCCCTCGGACATCGAGAGGGCGTTGGAGTGCGGCTGCCGCACGTTGAAATTCTTTCCAGCCGAGCCTTCCGGCGGGCTGCCGTATCTAAAAAGCATGGCCGCTCCCTACGCCCATCTGGATGTGCGTTTCATACCCCTGGGCGGCTTGAACGCCGATAATGCGGTCGGCTATCTTGGCGACCCGCTGGTTGCGGCCGTCGGCGGCTCGTGGATTGCCGGCCGGAAGTCGATCGCCGACGGCGCTTGGCCGACGATCACCGCATTGGCCCGACAGATTGTACTGAAAACGAAGGATGCGCATAGCCAGCGACGATAGAATCGAGCCGTGTGATTATTGCGGAAACACCGGCACAATTTCCAGCGCGGCTACATACAGCAATCCACCGGACACCGATCGGGCCAAGGACCGAAGGAGCCGAGAGCGAGTCGCGGGGCCGACGGATCGACTCGCTCGACGATCAACTCGCGGATCATGCGGACGAAACGCGGTTGGTTGCCGACCACCGGCGCGCGGACCATTTTGATGCCCAACTCGTCGCATAGTTCCCGCACTTCGACGTCCAAGTCGTAAACTACTTCCATGTTCTCGGCCAGAAACCCGACGGGGACGACCACCAACGGGCCGACATCGCCCTCGCCGTGCAACATGCGGATATGGTCGCGGATGTCCGGTTCTAACCAGGGCTGCTTAGGCGGTCCGCTGCGGCTCTGGAAAACCAAGTCCCATTTAATCCGATGCGAGTGTTTTACCGGTAGCTCATGCTTTTGGGAGAGGGCCGCAAAATCACGATCTGTTGGTCGGTTTGATTGCGCGTCAATGGATGACTCGCTAGAGTCGCTGCTTCCGGTTTGTTCCTCTCCGCTTGCCTTGCGCCCTTCTCCCCTTAAAAGATCGGCCACCAACCGGCACGTTTCGCGGAGTTGGCCGAGGTATGGAGACCGCTCGGCCGAGGCCGTTGGGATGCTGTGGGCGGAGAACAGCAGCCGGGCGCGGGGCCGCGCGTCGGCCGGAAGCTCGGACAAAGCGGCGGCGACGCGCTCGGCCATGGCCTCGATAAAGCCCGGATGGTTGAAAAACAACCGCAGCTTGTCGATTTGCGGCGCCGTCGGACCAACCTCCGCCCGGGCACGGGCAATCGCCTCGACATACTGCCGGCAACCGGCCGACGACCCGTAGGCCGAAGTAACCAGGGCCAGCGCATGCCTTACGCCGTCGCCGGCCATTTGTCGGATCGCATCGGCGAGCAGGGGATGCCAATGGCGGTTGCCCCAGTAGACCGGCAAGCGGGGGCCGTGTTCGTTCAGTTCCCCGACCAAGGCGGCCAGCAAGGCTCGATTTTGCGAATTCAACGGACTGACGCCGCCGAACAACTCGTAGTGTCGGGCAACCTCCAGCAGCCGCCAACGCGGCACGCTCTTTCCACAGACCACGTTTTCCAGAAACGGCAGCACGTCGTCCGGCCCTTCCGGCCCGCCAAACGAAACCAAAAGCACGGCGTCGAAGGGGGATGGAGCGGGAGAGAGGGAAGAAGGCGGAACGGCAGACAAATATTGGCCCATCTGGTTTGCCCCCGGAATGGTGTGTTGTTCAAACTGCAAGAGATCAGGATTATAGGGGATTCATTCTCTTCAGTCTATTCCACACAACCCGCATAATCGTCAGCGGAAGACTCTTTTCACCGGTTTCTTTTTTTTCGCTATTTTCGTCCTATCTTTAAGGGTTGGGGCATTGTGCCAACTTTGCATGAGAATACAAGCATTTTTCTGACCCTCGACGGTTAATGAAAGGACAAGAGCAATGAACGTAGAACCGGGCAAATGCGTCTCCGGACGCGAGCTTTTAGCGCAAGAGTTCTCGCATCTGCGGTCGGATTGGTTGTGGCTTTTCCTGTACGGCATCCTTTTGGTGTTGTGCGGAATCGCCGCGATTATCTTTCCGGCGGTTTTCTCCGTCGCCGCGATGCTGATTCTGGCTATCGTGTTGATGGTCGCCGGCTTGGCCACGATCATCCATTCGTTCTGGATGGGCAAATGGAGCGGCATGTTGGGCCAACTGTTCGTCGGCATACTCTACTTTATCGTGGGCATGATGATCCAAAGCACCCCGATCAAATCCGCGCTGGCGTTTATCTTCGTCATCGCCGCGTTTTTTATCGTGGTGGGCGTGTTCCGCGTCGTTTCCTCGCTGGCAATCCGCTTTCCATATTGGGGATGGTCGCTGCTTAACGGCATCGTCACCTTCCTGCTGGGCGTGATCATCTACCGACTTTATGAAAAATCCCCGGCGGAGTCGCTGTTCGTGCTCGGCTTGCTGATCGGCATCGAGATGCTGTTCCACGGCTGGGTGTGGGTCGTGCTCTCGCTAGGCATCAAAAAATTGTCGAAAACAACCGCCTAGCCCGGCAGTGCAAGCCCTCCGATTACACTGAAACACTTTTGACAGAATAGTCGGTTGGACGGCGCTACGCCTGTCGGGCCTCAAGCCCACCCGTTGCCGCGGGCGGGCTTTTTCTTTGGATACCCCGCGCGGAACGCATGCGATCTATATTTTCTCCGCTGATTGAACGCCTTCCAATCCTGGTGCGAAGGCGCTCGTTGAGGTAGAATAAGGTTAATGTCATTTGCTCACCCCCGCTCGATACTATCGCATAAATCGGCCGTCATATTCCTTGCGGCGTTGTGCGCCGTCGGTTGGGCGACGTTCGCCCCCGCCGGCGGCGGGCCGGAAAACGTGCTCCTGGTGGTCAATCCGAACAGCCACGCCTCGCTGACAATCGCCAACCATTACGCCAAACTGCGGAACATTCCCGACGGCAATCTGCTGTTCGTGCCTTGGGACGTAAAACATCAAACGGCCGACGTCGATACGTTTCGCAAGCGGATTCTTGCTCCCGTGCTGAAGGCGATACAAGATCAGCAGTTGGCCGATCAGATCGACTACATCGTCTATTCCAGCGATTTCCCCTGGGGAATATCGCTAAACAGCGACGTGCGGAAATTTGCCGAGGAACTGCGAAAGGCCGCTCCGCCGCAAAGAGACGAAGCGGAAAAACCCCGCG
>Ga0123335_1007347_pt1 | contig 12343 bp, 8 predicted proteins | sample BiotimSIPDNA_2_FD_89707 | JGI IMG/M metagenome (GOLD analysis project Ga0123335, IMG submission 89707) | Anaerobic biogas reactor microbial communites from Washington, USA - Biogas_R2 time_0 SIP DNA | ecosystem: Engineered > Bioreactor > Anaerobic > Unclassified | place: Washington, USA... | reverse complement strand
CATCCCGGAGGCGTTCTGCATCATCCAGTTCCCCTGATAGATTCCGTTTGCAGATGGCGCCCGCAAGTCAACGCTAATGTCAATGGTTTGATCCGGCGAGACGTATTGCGGGACGTTCACAGCCGCCGGTCCGGACATCAGATCGCCGCTGTCAAAAATCAGGCGATACCCTGGGGACCAGGTGCAGCTGCCGGAGTTCTGGATGCGCCATGTTTTCCGGAAAGCCTGATTTGGGGATAAGACTGTTTCATCTTCAATCGTCACATCGGCGACAAAGCGCATGCGGTCGCACGCTTTTTGCACTGGTTGAACGTAGCTGATGGTCGGTATGACAACGGACCGAATGGTGGGGATGGCCGTGGGCGCCAATGTCGGTTGGATCAGAATCGGTCGGTCTGTCGGGCTGGCTTGCGGAATGATGGACACGAAAGAAGAGGAGCTCGTATTGGTTTGACTCAATGCCTCAATCGTCTGTTTCGCCCATTCCTGAATTTGCTGCGCTGAAAGGGTGGGGGTTGTTTTGCCAACCGATGCGATGCTGCAACCAGAAAAGAAAATTATGCCGGCTAAAATCCATACGATACTTTTTTTCATGACGCACTCCAAATTTTTTCTCTCGTCGTTATTTTTATCAGATACATTAAATTCTATCCGTTTTCATATCGCTTTTCCCAACCAAAGCGATCAGCAATTCAAAATATCGGAAGGATTCTTTATTGTTGTGATATTTTTACGCTTCGCGCAAAAATATCACAACAATAAGTTTTTCCCGATTGACTCGAATAAGAAGTCTATATTTCGCTTCACTACTATCAGATACGATTTATTTTGGGTTTTAGTTTAAGGTTCAACCCTATTGCCCATCCCAACAGCAATTCGAAATTTGGAGGGAGTTATCGTTGGTCCCTTTTTCATCGAGAGGCTGATCTACGTTTCGAATTGCTTTCGGGAATTCTATTTTTCCGAACGGTTTCTGATTCCGCATATAATATAAGAAATTTTTGCGGTACAAAAAAATCATTAAACAGATTCCGGACTTTCATGAAAAGATGAAAAAAAATCATTATAAAAAAATTACCGCATGGGTCATCTTTTACGCAATCATTCTGATTCTGGTTAATCAGGATGTGTTTCATTATGAGCAGGTCATCCCTGTCCACCGATCCTTCTATCCGGAATCCGATGCCCGGGGCAATCAGCCTGTGACGCAGCACATCCATCTGTCACGGGGATCCTACCGGGCTGTTCTGTCCGGTGTCAATGAAGACAAGTACAATGGCTACAATCTGTATCGGAACGGAGAACTGATTATCACCGATACGTTTGATGTCGGACCGATCGATGATGTGATCCCTTTTACGATTGAAACGTCCGCCGCAGATGTACAAATCGGGGTCTATTACGAACAGTCGCCCGGTAATTTCCGGATGGAGCTTGTGAAGATCGTCTCCGATTTTGTCGTCTTAAAAGAAAACATCATCCGCCACCTGGTGATTTCTCTCATGCTGCTGGTTCTGTTCGTCTGGTTGTATTTCCGGTTGTTCGAGACAGCGCGGTACCGGGCCCGGATGGAGCGGTTTGCCGATCCTCTCACCGAGAAAACCACCCTTTTTATTTTGCTGGTCTCCCTTTCAGTCTCTGTTCCCTTGCTCAACAGCGGTTTTCCGCAATCGACCGATCTGATTTTTCATCTGATGCGCATCGAAGGGATTAAAGAAAGTCTGATTTCGGGGTATCTGCCGGCCAGAATTTATGAGTACACATTGAGCGGTTACGGGTATGGTTCAGGATTTTTTTATCCGGATCTCTTCCTGTATTTTCCGGCAATTCTGCGACTGCTGGGTTTCCAAATTCTCACCGCATATAAAATTTTTACGGTGTTGTGTAATTTCTTTTCCATGCTGAGCATGTATCTTTATGTCAGCCGGATTGCCAGGTCGCGTTTTGCCGGTCTGGTTGCAGCAGTTTTTTACAGTCTGGCAGTCTACCGGCTGGCAGTGATTTATTTCCGTGGGGCATTGGGGGAGATGCAGGTTTTTGTCTTTCTGCCGCTCGTGCTGTGGGGCCTCTTCGAGATTCTGAACAACCGTCCGGATTTTTGGCTGATTTTCGCTGCCGGTTTCACAGGGCTGCTGTTGTCCCATCTGATTGGTCTGGCAATCAGCGGTGTCATGACCATTTTGATTCTTCTTTTTTACCTTGACCGGATGGTGAAAGACCGCCGCATCCCGATCGCGCTTGGAAAAGCATTTCTGGCAACCGTACTGATCACGGCTTATTTCTGGGGTCCGATGTTGGAACAGATCCTGACCAATCCGATCAAAGCCAATTTTCTGTTTTCCGACCAGGCGAATCAGATCAACCGCAATTATCTGCTGACGCTGCGCGAACTTTTTTCCTTTTTTACAGAATACAGCAATATTTTCCAGCGCCTTTATTTTGGCTATCCGCTGATTCTGATCCCGCTGATCTATCTGTTTGCTGTGAAAAAGATGCGCCAGCAGCATGACTTGTTCCGTTTTTCGTTTCCGCTGCTGCTGGCCGGTCTGCTCTTTCTCGCAGCCAGCACCGATCGTTTTCCGTGGGAGCACTTCGCATGGTTTTACAACCGGATTCAATTCCCGTGGCGGACACTGATGATTCCGGTATGTTGCTTCTCCGCGCTTGGCGGCCTGATCTGGAAAGTACTTTTTACAAAAAGAACTGCATGGGTGAGTCTGGCGACACTGGCCGTTTGCCTGATCGGCGTGTTCCCATTCTTTTCTCACCTCATGAACCAAAAGATGTACCATGCAGAGGATTTTCGGCTTGAAAGCAACCGCATTTCGGGAGCCGAATGGCTGCCGTTGAACGCTGACGGTGAATTCATCGATAAGAATGGAAATACGGTGCTGGCATCCGTCTCGGATTTCACAACCACAGCTTTTCGACGAAAAGGGCTCACTTTTGGCGTGGATTTCGAAATCAGCACCGAACCGGCAGCCCCCGTCCTGGTCGAAATCCCTTTATTGTATTACACAGGATATCGAGCCCGACTGGAACAGGATGGCAGCGATCCGCTGCCGCAAAATGTATTTCAGGGGCCGCACGGGCTGACGAGCGTACAAATCGATCCGGGAGTAAAAAGCGGAACCCTTTATGTGTGGTATGCCAAAACGCTGGTGCAGCGCATTTCGGAAATCATCAGCCTGATCACGTTGATTTGGATCATTCTTATTCGCCGGCGAAGAATCAATACCGGCAACAAAGCGACTGTCAACAGCAATACAAAATAACGACTGGACTTATGAATAAAGATGGAATCAGAAGGAATGGCCGAATATGGCAAAGCGCTGACCTGCAAAAACATCAACAAAGAATTATTTTCATATATCGAATTACTGAAAAAGCATCTGGCAGATTGACAAAAAAAGGAGTAGAATCATCTTCAAGTTTAGAAAACATTCTTTCAGGGCAGGGTGCGGTTTGAAAAAACCTATTCCCGATCGGTGGTGACAATCCACAAGCGAAAGCTGACTCAGTGAAATTCTGAGATCGACGGTATAGTCCGGTATAAAGAAAGAGGTGACCTGGTTAAGGTTCATGAAAAGCCCTGAAAAGAAACGGGGCTTTTTTTAATTATGGCTTTGCAACGTTCGAATAAAAAAACGGTCACACTGAAGAATTTCATCCCGCCATTATCGATTCTGTGCGGTTTGATTCTTTGGGAAATTCTGGTTGACACATTCCAATACCCCGAGTTCATCCTGCCCGCTCCGTCAAAAATTCTGGCCAGATTTCTGGTATCCGTCCAATCCGGTGTATTACTGCGGCATACGCTGATAACGTTATGGGAAGTGGTCTTAGGCCTGGTGCTGGGTACATCGCTGGCATTGCTGAGCGGGTATTTTCTTGCCCACAACCCGGTGATTGAAAAGGTTTTCTTCCCCTATATTATTGCCAGTCAGGCCATCCCGATGGCTGCCATCGCTCCGCTGCTGGTGATCTGGCTGGGTTCCGGCATCGCTTCCAAAGTGCTCATCTGCTCGTTGACGGTATTTTTTCCGATTCAGATCAATGTCATCATCGGTCTGCGGGAAATTTCGCGCAACTTGCAGGATCTGATGAAGTCGATGCGTGCAAAACCCCAAGCAATTCTAAAATATCTGGAAATTCCGGGAGCGCTGCCGGTCATCTTCGGCGGATTGCGCATCAGCTCAACGCTTTCGGTGATTGGCGCCGTTGTCGGCGAGCTGACCGGGGCTGACGCAGGACTGGGATACCTGATTAATACAGCGCGCGGACAATTCGATACCGCCATGGTGTTTGTGACCGTCCTGATGCTGATGGCGATTGCCCTGTCCTTGTATTTGCTGATTGTCCTGTTGGAAAAGCATTTCTTAAGATGGCAGCAGAGGAAAATCAACTGACCTGACGTGATCATTTAGCAATTCGAAATATGGATTGACTTTTCGAATATCGAAAGAAAATATGTTGTTTTTATATTTCGGATTCCTGGTGATCATCTGTAGGAATTGAAAGGATTTATTGATGAAAAAAAGAAATTTCGCAATCTTGCTGATCGTTTGGATGCTTGTTTTCGCCATTTCCGCTTTTTCCGTCAAAGCGGAAGAACAACCCGTCGATGTATTTTCGCTGCCGGTCGGGTTTGTCCCCAATGTGCAGTTTGCGCCGCTTTATGCAGCGCTGGAAAATGGCTACTTCGCGGAAGAGCATATTGACCTGAGTCTCAATCACAGTATGGAAATTGACACGGTTGCGTTGGTGGGAGCCGGCGAGATCCCCTTCGGGATTTGTTCCGGTGAGCAGGTTCTGCTAGCCAGAAACAAGGGACTGCCGCTGGTGTATATCGCCGGCTGGTATCAGCAGTATCCCGTCGGAATCGTCTCGCTGGCGGAAAAGAACATACAAACGATGGAGGATCTGCGCGGAAAGAAAGTGGGAACGCCGGTGCTCAGCGGAGCCTCCTATATCGGGTTGGAAGCGCTTTTGCAGCAAGCCGGGATGACAGATGCAGATCTCCAGTTGGAAACAATCGGTTACGCACAAGTCGAAATGCTGACTTCCAATAAAATCGATGCGGCGGTCATTTATGTCTCGAATGAGCCGGAACAACTGAAAGCATTGGGGTATGACATTCATCTCATTGCCGTGGCAGATTCGATGTCCATGGTGGGCAATGGTCTGATCACAAATGAAAAAATGATTCGGGAGCATCCCGATCTGGTCCGCCGTATGACCAGAGCTTTCTTAAAAGGAATCCAATGGACCAAAGAACATCCCGACGACGCTTACAACATCTGCCTGAAATACGTCGATAACCTCAAGGACGCCAACAATCAGGACCTGCAGAAGCGGGTTTTAAATGAAACGATCCGTCTCTATGAGAATCCAAAACAATCCATTCCGGGTGCATCGGATCCGGAAGCCTGGCAAAACATGGCGGCAGTGATGAGCCGGATGGACTTGATCAAAGCCGACATTGACGTTGCGGCTGCATATTCGAATGCTTTTGTAGAATAGTCTGCATCCGGCAGGAATGATGGAAAACTGGAGCATGTGTTGAAAAAGAATCTGCTGAGCATACAGAATTTATCGAAGCGTTTTCCGGCTGAGAATGGCAATACGTTGGAAGCGCTGGATTCGATTGACCTGAATCTTCAAGACGGGGAGTTCGCCTGCATCATAGGACCCTCCGGTTCCGGAAAGAGCACGCTGCTGAGAATTCTGGCCGATGTCCTGGAACCGACTTCCGGAAGTGTTCAGTATGAGGAGAAGGAACCGATCACCAAAGCGATTGTTTTTCAGAATTCCAACCTCCTGCCCTGGTTTACAGTAGTCGAAAATATCGCGCTGCCGTTGCAAATCCAGGGAATTCCTAAGTCCGCTGCCATGCAGCAGGCACAGGATTGGGTGGAAAAAGTCGGATTGCAGGGATTTGAAACCGAATGGCCGCAGAATCTTTCCGGCGGAATGGCACAGCGCGTCGCCATCGCGCGTGCCTTAATTCAGAAACCGCAGCTCCTGCTGCTGGATGAACCTTTCGGGGCTCTGGATGCGCTGACCCGCGAACAGATGTCGATCGAATTATTAGGCACCTGGGAACAGATTCACACGACCGTTCTGATGGTCACACATTCCATTTCGGAAGCGGTGCTGCTTGCCGATCGTGTGCTGGTGTTCGGATATCGTCCCGGACGCATTGTCAATTCACTGGATATACAATTTGAACGTCCGCGAAATCCGGATTTGAGAGATACAGCCGAGTTTACGCGAACTACAAAATTACTGCGTGAAATGATTCTGACGAACACAAAATAAAATGGATGACTATAGTTGTCATCCATTTTAAGTCAATTAAAATCTTCGCTGATTCTTTGTTGTTATGTTGTTTTTGAGCTACTTCAAACTCGGCCAGTCCAGTAAGAGATTTTCCGTCAAAAGCTGCAGATTGACATTCGCATCCAGGTAATCCATGGAATGGTTGATCTGGTTGAGGACGAAGAGAAATCGCTCGGAGGAAACCTTCCCGGCCATTTCCAAAAGATCAAATTTCAAATCCACAAATGTCAGCGGTAATTCGGATGAAGCATCTCCGTTGGTAGACAGAAGAAGCAAATCCCGGAATAAGGACTGCCAGATTTGAATTATGTTTCTTAAATCAGCGCGTTTGCGAACGTCTTTAAAATTCTCGGCAAAACGAAAGCGCTGGCGGGTATTCTGCATTAAAAGCTCCAGCCCTTCGCGGGCAGTATCCAGAATTGCATCCGCTTTCTCTGTATTTTGCAACAGGTTAACCGCAAAACCAACCCGCCCAGCCGCGAGATGCGCGATGCGCCAGGCATGCTCTTCATCCGCATTCCATTCGTCAACCAAAACTTTTTGCAGATCCGCCAGCGGCATCGGACGAAGACGAATCACTTCACAGCGGGAAATGATCGTCGGCAGGAGTGCGTTTTCCATACTGGCTGTCAAGATCATTTTAACGTTTTCGGGTGGTTCTTCCAGCGTTTTCAATAAGGCATTCTGAGCATTTTGGTTGGCCTCTTCAAAGCGCAGCAACAGTGCAACACGCCATCGGGCTTCATACGGCTGCAACGAAAGAGAATGTTGAATTTCACGAACCGTATCAATTTTCAGCGTCCCTCCCGGAGTCTCCGCTTCGCCAATGAACAGATCGGGGTGCTGCATCTGAGAAACCTGACGGCAAACCCGACATTCTCCGCAAAATTCTCCAACTGCAGGCGGATTCAGACAATTCAACGCTTGAATAAAACGCAGACTGATGGTCCGGCGTCCGATTCCCTGCGGACCGACAAATAAATAAGCGTGCCGCGTATTCCCGCTGCGCATATGATTTTGCAAGATTTGAACTGCCCAATCATGAGCAGCGATATTCCAGCTCATTTCCGGCTTATTTCCTTTTCTGTTTTTTCTCTTTTTTCCGGGAATCCGGACCTTTTGTCTCGCGCTCGGATTTCTCAGCAGCCGGTTTCTGCTGTTGCGGTGCTTCATTGTTTTCAGCGTTGTCCGTCGCAGCGGGCGTTCGGTCTGAAACGGACAGCATGGAGAGGGCAGGCAACGCAATAAACATCCGCTCAACAACATTTTGGCGAATATCATTCAGCAACTGTGTAAATAATTCCGCCGCTTTCATTTTATACACGACCAGTGGATTGCGCTGCGCGTAACTTTCCATGCTGATGGAGACACGCAAGCCTTCAATCTGGGTCAGATAATCGACCCATTGGCTGGTGATGCTGCGCAGCAACACCTGACGATGTACTTCATTCTGAAGGCGTTGTCCCAAAATGGATTGAATCGAAAGCTGTGGTTCCCCCACGATTTCCATGGGAGGAAGATTCATCATGTCTGTAAATTTCTCCTCCCCAAGTTCCTGGCGAATCCGATCCTGAATTTCCGGTTTCAACTGGCTCAGTGTCAGATTGTTCGTGCGAATTCTGCTCCAATCAATCCAGCCAAAAATCATACGCTGGCCTTGCATGGCATCCATATAATGATCCCAGATCATCTGGTGCAGTTCATCCGCTTCCAGGTCTTCCAGAAGCTGACCGCAGTAGTAAATAAAACTGCAGCGCGTAAAGGTTTTTGTCGACTTGCGGTGCGTCTTTGCATCAAATGCGATGTGCTGACCCTGGCTCATCGTCCGTAGAAGCTGCACCCATTGCAGATCGGTCAGATTCCCCGGCTGATAGGTTTTGAGCGCTTCCGTAAGATCCGCCTGGATCTGTGCCTGGCTGCCAAAAAGCTTTTCGGCACGCAGCGTATAAGCCTTTTCAACCGCGTGCATCACATTCCTACCGAGTGAATCCCAGTCACCGATGGCAACAGGCTCTGAAGGCGCGCTGTAATCACCGCTTAAGCGATTGTTGATGACAAGATTCAGACGCTGAACAAATACGCTGAACAAAGCACTGGTGATCTGATCCCGCAGTTCGTCTAAAACTGTATCATCACCTTCCACCAGCAGGCGCTGTTTCTCCGGATTCAACCGAAAGGCTACTTTGGCGAAACTGGAAGCATCAGCCAGTACATCCTGCGGTCGAAGCGGTTCAGCCAGTTGGTTGAGATCCTCTGTTTCGCGTTTCTGTTTCAATTTATCCTTCAAAGAATCAACAAAAAGCTCAAAGTTATTCTGACGTTCTGCTAATTGGGTCTCATAACCTGTCCGGTTGTTCTCAACCAGTTTTTCCATGATTTCCATACCAACGCGGTTTTCGATTTCAAATGCTTTTTTGCCAAATGCAATCAGCGATGACATTAAATTCTCGCGGGAAGGTTTTTCTCCGATCGTCTTTTGCAGGAACTGGATGAGTCTCTTTTGTGAAAAAGAAGGCAGGAATATTCCTTCCAATTCAATGGCAGGCTGAACACTGTCCAGATAGGCGGCCAGTTTCCACTTCTCTTCTTCTTTGGATTTTTCGAGATGGTTTTTCAAATCCGTTTCAAGCAGGGCATAAATATCTTCGCTCAAATCAGCCTTGACAAACGCCTGGTCCCGCTGATCATAAATGCGTTTTCTCTGAGTATTCAACACATCGTCATATTCCAGCGTATGTTTGCGGATGTCAAAATTCGTTCCTTCCACCCGTTCCTGTGCCTGTTCGATCATGCGGGAGAAGAGATTGTTTTCCAGTGGCACATTTTCATCGATCAAATTGACGCGTTTCAGGACGTTTTCCAGTTGCTGTCCACCAAAGAGCCGGACAATTTCATCCTGCAATGACAGGTAAAAGCGCGAAGATCCGGGATCGCCCTGACGGGCAGCCCGGCCACGCAATTGGTTATCGATACGGCGGGATTCATGGCGTTCGGATCCGATCACATGCAAACCACCCAGAGAACGAACCAGTTTCATGTGATCGACAAAGTTGATGTATCCTTTGACGGATTCTTCATATAGCCCATACTCTTCCACCGCAATTTTCTGGATGGCTTCGTAGCGTTCTTCGACCGTCAGATTGTATGGATCAATTCCCAGCCGGCTTAGCACACGATTGGTATCCCGCAGGATATCCTCATCCAGTTCACCGCCCAATTTGATATCGACACCACGCCCTGCCATGTTCGTTGCGATGGTTACCGCGCCGTAAGCGCCGGCATGCGCAATGATCATACCTTCTTCATCGTGCTTGCGGGCATTCAAGACTTGAGGATTGATTCCGGCAGCGACAACTTCCAGAAAACGATCCATGTCTGCTTCGGACAGGTTGAATTCTTTCATGAGGTAGGGTTTGTTTTCCGACTCCTCAATATTCAGAGAAACGCCGAGTTGGCGTGCCATCGGCCGCAAATCACCGGCGTTGATATCCAGGATGGATTTATTGAAAGGAATGAATTCTTTAATCGGCGATTCCAGATCCTTGATCTGATTCTGTTCCATCCAGGCTCTGCGCAGCATTAACACCTGCACCAGCCGCCGCAATGGTTCCTGTTTTAACCGGCTTGCCAGATATTCAGAATGTTCAACCGATGCCGTACCGATGAGCTGCGGTCGTCCGATGACATGATTTTTGAGGATTTCAATGGTTATTGCCCGAAATTTCGCTTCTTCGGATTGGTAAATGACATCCGGGTAATCTTTGCGCTTGTAAAACAACGGCAGATCTGTGTGTTTAGGTTCGGCATAGTAAATGTATTTGTATCCAAATTCATCCTTCGCTTCTTTTTCAACCAGGCTGCTGCCGGACAAATGAGCAGTATATTCCAGATTTGTCGGAATCGGAATCACATCCAGAAGATAGATTTTGTAGAACTCTTCCTTTTCAGTCAGCGCCGTACCGGTCATACCAGCGATTTTCTGATACATACGATAGTAATTCTGGAGCGTAATCGTTGCGTAGGTCACATTTTCCGGTTCAACTTTCACACCTTCTTTAGCCTCGATGGCCTGATGCAGTCCGTTGGACCATCGGCGCCCCGGCATCAGACGACCGGTAAAACTGTCAATGATGATAACTTTGTTGGATTGAACCAGGTATTCCTTATTGCGCTTGTAGAGAAATTCAGCACGCAGCGCCTGATTCAGATACCCCATCATGCGTTCCTGTTCAATCGTGACCTCTTCCGGACGGTTGGGGTCCCTCAATACCATTCCAAGCAATTCCTCGACATGGTCCATTCCGTTGTCCGTGAGATACACATTCTGATCTTTCTCGCTGACCTCGTATTCTTCAGGAAGAAGCTGCTTGACCACCTTGGCCATGCGGTAGTACTCTTCCACATCATCCGATGCGGGACCGGAAATAATCAATGGAGTACGGGCTTCATCGATCAGGACGTTGTCAACTTCATCCACGATCGCGTAATGATGACCACGCTGGACACGGTCCTCCAGGTTCATGGTCATATTATCACGAAGGTAATCAAAACCGAATTCACTGTTCGTACCATAGGTAATGTCCGCATCATAGGCTTCTTTTCGAGGGACCAACCGCAAATGATCCTGATCTTCTCTTGGGGATGAAACGCTGAAATCGACCAGAAAGGCCTTCTTACCGTTATCGGTACGGGCTGCCATCTGCAGGACGCCGATACTGAGACCCAGCAATTGATAAATCGGGGCCATCCAGCGCGCATCACGCCGCGCCAGATAATCATTGACGGTGATCAGATGTACACCCTTTTCGGAAAGCGCATTCAGATACACTGCCAACGTGGCGACCAGGGTTTTGCCTTCACCAGTTCTCATCTCGGCAATATTCCCGTCGTGCAGCGCCATACCGCCAATCAATTGGACGTCATAATGGCGCATACCCAATACCCGTTTGCTGGCCTCCCGCACTGCCGCAAAAGCTTCCGGAAGAAAATCGTTTAAGGTTTCACCCTGAGAAAGACGCTTTCGAAATTCAAGCGACTTGTTCTTCAGCTCTTCTTCGGACAATTTTTCATAGGCGGATTCCAGTTGGTTGACTTGCTCAACCACTTTGATATACGCGTCTAAACGTTTTTGAACTGGATCCAGACCCAAAGCGATTTTTACTTTTTTAAACATACAAATCTCCGTAACAGGTTTTCCTGACTGCTATTCACAGGATGATCATCGCCAATCTTTTTTTTCTACCCCATAATTCAGAGAAAAATGATTCGAATTTTGTGGAGGCTTCTTAATGGTTCTGATATTTTTGCGCTTTGCGTAAAAACAACAATAAGTGTTATCGATTGCTTAGATGGATTTTCCGTTTTTCGAATTATTGTCCATCGAGCCAATCGTATTGATAGGGGATGAATAATGTGTGCTCTGATCTACCTCTCAAGCAGAATATTTATTTTCAATTTTTTGGTTAATCTTCAGCAATTCAAAATATGGATTGACTTCTCGAATCAATCAAGAAAATTTGTTGTTCTAATAGTTTTGCGCTTCGCGCAAAACTATTAGAACAACAACGAATTCTTTTCATTTTTCGAATTATTAGTTAATCTTACCACTTGCCCAGCTTCGATATGAGATTCAGCAATTCGAAATATGGACATGCTTTTCGAATCGATCGAGAAAATAATTGTTTTGTAATCTTGAATCGCTGAATGAGATTGCACCGGCATACCTGGAAAGCGTCATGTTACAGCATGCAGACTGAAAATAATTTTTTTATCCAAAATTAAATCAGGCAGGTATAAAATTAACAGCAAGGATTTTGAATCATGAATCAGCAAACAGATTTACAAAGCCCGATCAATCACAAACGGAACTTATTTTTTGGGTTCGGGATTTTCGTGCTCAGCCTGCTTTCGTTTTTTCTGTATTTTTATGTCACTCCATTCGGAGTCGGATTAACGAATGATTCTGCCGCATACCTTGGAGGTGCCCGCAGTCTGTTGTCTG
>Ga0123335_1007341_pt1 | contig 12348 bp, 10 predicted proteins | sample BiotimSIPDNA_2_FD_89707 | JGI IMG/M metagenome (GOLD analysis project Ga0123335, IMG submission 89707) | Anaerobic biogas reactor microbial communites from Washington, USA - Biogas_R2 time_0 SIP DNA | ecosystem: Engineered > Bioreactor > Anaerobic > Unclassified | place: Washington, USA... | reverse complement strand
GTTCTTTTCGAAGAATATCTGGCCGCTCAGCTTGAATATGCTGTAATTGCTGGGATCGTATATTCTAGCTCTCTCCAATCTTCTGAGTGCTTCTTCGTAGCTGCCGTGGTAATAGTCGGTAGTGGCAGATTCAACGTATTCGCGGGCGCGGCTCTCGTTGAGATATTTGTTGCGAGACTGAATAGCTGCAAGAGCTTCGGGGCCGCTGGCAATGTCTTCTTCGAGGCCTGGTTCAGGGGTTCTGGCGGCGGTACTGCCGAGGTTGCGCCTTACACTCGAAAAGTCGATCGCTGTCGAGTGTGGCACTTCGGAGATCATATAACCTGCGAAAAGAAGCAGGGCTATGAGCAGTCCGATTTTGATAATGTTACCCAGGTTACCTTTCATTTAGGGCACCAGGCCTCCTGATGGTTGATTCCGCGTTCAGTAAGATAGGAATACCACCGGCTTTTCAGGCTGGCTGTGCTGATGCCAATCAAGCCTCTTCCCTTGAAAAAGTCGAAGTGATACCCCAACAACGCTATCTGTTTCTTGAGTTCAGGATCGCCAGTCGCAAATCCACGGTCGAGAGCTTTCTGCAGGTGTTCGTGTACGGGCCAACACCTCCATAACTTAAGTATATCGGAATTTGCGCAAAGTGATAAGGGGGAAAGTAAGATTTGCCAAAAAGCTCGGGCCCTGATAAGCTGTATTCTGCTCTCCAGATCTGGATCCAGGGGGGATGAGTGTTTTTTTAACCAGTCGTTGCTCCAGGCCAGGGCGGCCATGGGTTCGCTGGCAGCATCGGGATGCCAGTTCCGCTGCAGGTAATGCTTGAGTTCCACTGGCTTTAAATTGCTCAGGCCGCTCCATTCTGGTTTTTCGTTGTGGCGGTTGGCAATATCTATCGCAACCTTTAATTCGGTCAGATCCTGTCCAGGAAGTTCAGTCTGCAGTTGAGACAGTTCGCTTCTCCAGATTGCAGCATTGTCTGCCAGGGTTTTATTGATGTTCCCCGTCATATTGCGTGTCGCGGCAATGGTTTTGTAATAGAGGGCCTTTGGTTTGAGTATATGATCAGGCCAGGTTTCGATGAAGCGTGTAAAAATTTCTTCGGCTTCCTGCCAGCGGGCACTGTTGAATGCTCTTGTGCCATCACTGTAGATCTCCGAAGACGTGATGGCAAAGGATTGTGCCGCTGTCAGCACAAGAATCAGCATAATTATCGTTTTTACGTATGGCTTCATTCAGCAACCTCGCCTTACAAATAGCAATTTGAATGCCAGAATTCCGGCAGTTCATGTACTGCCGGGCTTTTTGGTTCGTAAGTCTCTTCATCAGAGAGTTTGTACAAAATTGGGCTGGCGATAACATCCCCCCTTAATAACATCGGCATAATACAGTCTGTAGTTGAGGCAGATTCTCCTGCTTCCATTAGTGTATTCAGCTGATTCCGTATGTCACTGGACTGTAGCGGAAACGCGACCCCATTCGATGTTTCATGGCACAGTATCTATAGACATGAGAGTTGTGCTGTGTAAAAAACGCACAAAATTAGTGCCGTGTTGCAGGTTTAAGATTTTTAGGTGCGAAAAAAACACCGCGTTGCCGCGGTGTTTTTGTTTGGGGTTTTAAGAAGGGCTTATTTAATTATTGCCATCAAAGAGCGTTTGAGAAGGACTCCGGCCATTTTTTTACGGTAGGCACTGGTTGAGCGGAGATCGCTGATAGGCTTGGCTGTGTTTAATGCCATTTCAGCTGCCTTGTTTATGGCTGCATCGTCTATTTGAGAGCAACTTTCGAGAAATTCTTCGGCTTCGCGGCAGCGCAAAACGGTCGGCGCCACTGAACCCATGGCGATGCGCCAGTGATCTCGGCCATCGTTCCAGGTTGATACCGCCATGTTAATCTTTGAAATTGCGTGAGCTCTGCGCTCGCCAAGTTTTAAAAATTCCCCGCGGGTTTTTCGAAGCAGCAGAGTAAATCCCTCGATAATTTCCCCGGTCTGCATTATAGTTTTCCCGGGGCTAAGGAAAAATTCATCGATCGGGACTTTGCGAGTGCTGCTTCCGTTAGTGATCAGGACTCGGGCTTCGAGGCTGTACAGTGCAGGTATAGTGTCTCCAGCCGGTGATGCGTTAGCAACATTGCCGCCAATCGTTGCGCTATTGCGAATCTGCAGGGCGCCTACTGTTGCAGCTGCCTTTACCAGGGCAGGAAAATAATCCTGCATCAGGCGGTCGTTGATTATCTGGTTCATGGTGCAGCCGCTGCCGATGATTACGCGGTTTTCGTCTGTTCTGATCAGGTTCAGTGGGGCGAGATCGCCGATATCGACGATTCCCTCAAGATTTGGGTAGAGTCCGTTGCGGATCTTTACGACAAGATCGCTGCCGCCGGCAACTGGCATGAATCCGGGATTTTTAAGTGCTTCGCAGGCGGCCTGAACGCTGGCCGGCCTGATGAATTGAAGGTTATTCATTGGCCTTTGTCCTTTCGGCGGCTTTTTTTACTGCAGCTTCGATTTTGCGGTAGCCGGTACATCGGCATATGTTGCCGGAAAGCGCCTGTTTGATCGCGTGCTCATCTGGTTTGGCGTTGTGTTTAAGCAGGTGATAGCTGGCCATGGTCATGCCGGGTATGCAAAATCCGCACTGAACTGCGCCCTCTTCGACATAGGCTTCCTGGATATTTTTCATCAGCTGGTCTTCGTTAAAGCCTTCAACACTAACCAGTCTGTCGCCGGGTTTTAGCGTGGCTGCGAGCTTGAGACAACTGTTTATCGGCTGGTCGTTAAGCATGACCGAGCAGGCGCCGCATTCACCTTTTCCGCAGCCTTCCTTGGCTGCTGTCAGTCTAAAGTTGCGTCTCAGCATTTCGAGCACGGTCAGCTGAGGCGAAACCTCGGTTTCGACCTTGTTGCCGTTGAGGCTGAAGCTGATTTTGATCAGATTATTACTCATGTTTTTCTCCTTTGGAGCCGTTGCCGATAGCGCCATAAGATTTGAACTCGACGTTTTCATTGATCGCCTGATGCAAAGACTCGCGACTTTTTTCGAGCAGACCGGCTCCGTGTGTGGCATCGACGGGGTAAGCCGCTGAGCCGATATACATTTTCAAATTGTTGCTGTTAATAAAATCAAACTTTTCGTTCTGTTTGGCAAATGTTTTTTGCACGCGTTTTGCGACAATTTCGGCGACTTCGGCGCTGGTTTCGGTAAGAATCGCAAGAAATTCGCCATCGGTCTTGCCACAGAACATCAGGTCCAGCCGGCGCAGAGATTGTTTTAGAGCCGATGCGGCGCTGCGCGCAATCTGCTGGGCATTTTCGCTGCTCAGGCTGCTGAAGCCGCGGATGGAAATGGTGAAAAGGCTCATTTCCTGTTTGTAGCGTTCTGAACGTTCGACTTCCGTTTCGAACGAATCAGCGAAGCATTCGAACAGAAACAGTCCCGTCGATTTGTCTTTGTAGCGGCCATCGCCTGAATTTCCTGCATTGTCGACGAGTGCCAGCAGGGTTTCGAGAAAAAGGGCTGTGCTGGCCATCGGTATTGGCGGTGTCTTGTGTGCCTCGCGGCTTGAAAATACGCAGAGAGCGAGGCGATTCTGGGATAGAGTGAGGGGCAGAGCGGTCAGCTCAAGGCGGATCAGCGAAGATTTGAATGAAATCGGGCGGTTGCTGCTGCCGATCTTGCCAATTTCTTCTTCGCCGAGAGAGCCTGGAAATTTGATAAAAACAGCATTCTCGCGGTTGATGAAGCGGCTGCCATTCAGCGCGGCCGGCAGTTCGCCGGCGCCTGCCACCTGACGGCACTGGGCGTTTTCCAGCAGATAAAGAGAGACAGAGTCGCTGCCGCAGATTTCGCGCAGTCGCAGCAGCGCCCGGTTCAGTAGGTTCTCGTCGATTGCTGGCGAATTGCGGAGAACACTGCGTAATTCGTTGAGATTTCGCATTTTCTGACGCGACTTTGTCTGTTGTTTGCTTCTGACCTGGATTGGGCGCCCACCCAGTATTACTTCGCGGAAAATGAGTATGGTGTTGATCAGCACCAGAATCAGCAGAAGATTGGGGAATCTGAGGCTGACGTCCCAGACCGGCTGGCGGTTCCACAGGCCGATGAGCAGGACACCTACTATGACCAGGTTGGCGAAAAGATATGAATTCAGGTTTATTCGTTTGCGTTCTTTCAACTTCTTTTCCCGTTCCGGGTGCTGGCACCCTTTGCAAGTTTGCGTCTTGACTTACTTCTGTCTACTGTACTATGCTGCAACCGGATACATTATACACAGCCTTGCCGGCCGGTGCAATTATTTGACTCGACGACGGGGCAGTCTCAGGAACAGCATCATCAGATGAGCGCAACCTTCACACAGAATACGACAAAAGGCGAGCCGTTCGAAAGGTTTTTTTCGGAACTGGCATTGTCTGAACGCAGCAGTCTCGAAGGCTGCACCGGTGCGCTGGCGGCGATATGTCTGGCTGGTCTGGCTCAACAGGCTGGAGTGACGCTGTTTGTCTGCGCTGATGCCGCGCGGGCCAGAATCCTTGAAAAGCAGGTTACCACCTGGCTGGGTTCTCGTAGCGCACGGGTAATCTGCATGCTGCCCGAACGCGCTTCGATTTACGATCAGACTGCGGCCGATCCAGAAGTGATGTGGCGGCGCCTCTCTGCCATGGCTGCTGAAATGAACAGTGGCGGCCTGGTGATTGCACCTTTAAGTGTGGCTCTTGAACGGTTTTTTTCGCCTGAACGCTGGCTCGCGGCATGCTTTGAAGTGCGCGCTGGTTCTGATGTCAGCCGTGACGAACTGATTGCCAGACTGGTACAGGCAGGTTATACGCGTGTCAGCGTAGTTGAAGAACGTGGCACTTTTGCTGTCCGCGGCAGTCTTCTCGATGTTTTCCCGCCTGATGCCGAGTTTCCGGCCAGGCTTGATTTTTTTGGTGACGATCTTGAATCTATAAAGCTCTTTGCTCCGGCAACCCAGAGGTCGTTCGACAAACGCGAGCGGCTGACGGTAATTCCGGTGAACGAGTTCGTCGCTGATGATGGTGATATGCAGAGACTCAGCGAGCGTATCGTCGAAGAATTCGCCGGGCTCGATGAACGCCGGGCCAGCCTGCTGCAGCGCCGCCACGAACACCTGCTGGCTCACCCGGATTCGCGTGATTACAAAGAACTCAAGCCCTTTATCGAAAAGGGCTCGGGCTATCTTTGGGATTTCTGGAAAAAATGTCGGGTAGTCGTAGAAGAGCCGGATCAGCTCACTGCTTTGGCTGATGAAGTTTATGGCGGTTTCGAAGCCCAGTTCGAACAGCTCAATGATATGACGCCGTTGCGGCCGCCGCAGTATTATTACCATCGCCCACAGGCAGTCAGCGAAGGGTTGAATGACCGCGGATTCTGCCGATTCAGCCGTTTTGGCGAACGAGAGGGCGGTATTTTTGCCGACATCGAGCAGCATCCACCGCCCTCGGATTCATCGCGTGAAACGCTGCTGAAAGAACTTCGGCAACTGCTCGAAGCCGGCTGGTCGGTAGCAATCGTCATCGAAGACGAACAGCGCCTGCACAATCTGCGTGGGCTGCTGGGCGAGCGCAACATACGAATCCATTCTTCCGCTCGACCTTTTGGAGTCAAGGCTGCTTCGGTTCTTTTTGTTAACGGCAGCTGCAGTCGCGGCTTCAAAGATTACCGTCGGCGCATTGCGATTTTTGCCGAAGAAGACATTTATCTCGGACCAGCGCGTGAAACTACGCGTCGCCGGGCCTCTTCGCAGCAGAACCTTCTCAGCCTGCAGCAGATGGTGCCTGGCGATATCGTTGTGCATGCCGACCACGGTGTCGCAGAGTTCCGCGGTATACAGACAATGACTGCTGCCGGTCGTACGCGTGAGTATATTCTGTTGCAGTATGCCGGCACCGACAAGCTTTATGTTCCGACCGATCAGGTTCACAAGGTTAGTCGATATCTTGGTGTCGAAGGTTTTGTTCCGAAAATTCACAGCCTGAATTCAAAAGTCTGGGCTGGACAAAAGAGCCGGGTCAGCAAGAATGTCGAGATGATCGCGCGCGAGCTGCTCGAACTTTATGCTACGCGTCTTGCCAGCAGCGGCTTTGCTTTTTCGCCCGACTGCGATTTACAGCGCCAGATGGAAGAGCGTTTTCCCTTTACTGAAACGCCTGACCAGTATAAAGCGATCGTTGCCACCAAAGAAGACATGGAAAATGCAGTGCCGATGGATCGCCTGATCTGCGGCGATGTCGGCTATGGCAAGACCGAAGTTGCCATGCGGGCAGCCTTTAAAGCCGTATGCTCTGGTAAGCAGGTGGCAATTCTGGCGCCGACGACACTGCTGGCATTTCAGCATTACAAGACCCTGCAAAACAGGTTTGATGGATTTCCGGTGAGCGTCGATATGGTAAGTCGGCTGCGCAAACCGGCTGAGCAGAAAGAAACTCTCAAGCGCGCTACTGCAGGTACGCTTGACGTCCTGGTGGGTACTCATCGCATACTCTCTTCCGATATTTCCTTTCGCGATCTCGGCCTGCTGATTATCGATGAAGAGCAGCGTTTCGGCGTCAAGCACAAAGAAAAGCTCAAACAGCTGAAGAGCCAGATAGATGTGCTGACGCTTACGGCGACGCCTATTCCGAGGACCATGCAGATGGCCATGTCTGGCATCAGGCAGATCAGCGTCATCGATACGCCGCCGGTTGACCGGCGCCCGGTGCAGACTTATGTGGCGCCCTTTGATGCTGCCTGGGTCAAACGCGCTATTATAGAAGAGTTAAAGCGCGGTGGCCAGATTTATTATGTGTTCAACCGTGTTGAATTTATCGAACAGAAGGCGCAATTTTTGCGCGACCTGGTTCCTGAAGCGCGCATAGCGGTCGCACATGGTCAGATGCCGGAGGAGCGCGTTGAAAAGACGATGCTCGAGTTCATCGAACGCAAACATGATTTGCTGCTGGCGACAACGATTATTGAGTCGGGGCTCGACATTCCCAATGTTAACACGCTGATCGTCGATGAGGCTGAGCGCCTCGGGCTTTCGCAGATGTATCAGTTGCGCGGTCGGGTCGGGCGTTCGGCCCGCCAGGCCTGGGCCTATTTCTTCTATTCTAAGGGTCGCAAGCTGACGAAAGAGGCGACCGAGCGCCTCGAAACCATTGAAGAGCACACGGCGCTTGGCTCCGGCTTTAAAATCGCCCTGCGCGATCTGCAGATTCGCGGTGCCGGTAATATTTTAGGCGAATCGCAAAGTGGTCATATCTCGAGTATTGGTTTTTCGCTGTATATGGAACTGCTCGAAGAAGCGGTTACCCGCCTTAAAAGCGGTAAAAAGGAAGTTGCCAGAGTCGATTCGGCGATTGAAATACCGGTTACTGCCTATTTCCCGACCTTTTACATTGCCGATGAAGAGACCAGGGTTGAGCTGTATTCGCGGCTGGCACGCTGCAACGACACCGGATTGCTCGACGAAATTCGCGATGAGTGCGAAGACCGCTTTGGTCGGCTTCCCGAAGAGGCCAGGGGGCTGTTCGCGATCAGCCGTCTGCGAATCCTCGCAGCCTTTGCCGGCGTAAAAAAGATCACCCGGGTTATCAATCATCTGCGCTTCGAGTTTGCTGCCGCGCGTCTGCCCGATATCGGGCGTTTGTTCAAGCAGGGTGGCGGTATTCTCAATCAGATTTATTTTGAGCCGAAGGACAAAAATTCAATAAATTTGAGTATACTCAGAGATACTGATGAAGATGTGTTTGGTGACGCAGCGGCTCTATTGGAACTGCTTAGAGAAATGAGGCAACAGGACGAAGTCAAGGAGGCCGAAATTGGAGAGAACACTGCAGAAGTTTTATGATCTGTTACCGGAAAGCCTGCGCTCGGTTGCAGCTCGCTACGATCAGCCGCTTGACAGCGCTACGGCCGACTATATGCATGATGAGCTCAAAGCCTACCGCAATCAGGCAGCAGCTGAGAGCATTAGAAGTGGCTGTATAGATATTGAACTGGTCGATCGTATGGTTGCAGCTTTGAACAGGCTGCTCACTGATTTTAACCGGTTCGATGATGCTGAAAAAATGGTGGTTTCTGCCGCTGTTCGCTATTTTCTCGACAGCGAAGACGCTCAACTCGATTTTTCAGACCGATTCGGTTTTGACGACGATCTCGCAGTGCTCAACGCCGCTTTGCTGGCTATTGGCAAAGAAGACATGATAGTGGTCCGCAACTAGCGTTCTGGAGTGTTGAGCAGGTCTACAGTCTGCTGTATTGCTTCGATTATTATATCGAGCTGCTTCTCGTCAGGGTTCTGATTCGGCCCATACAGCCTTTGCAGACGGTCGAGCATGTTGAGAATTTTCTGGGCTTTCTCAGGATCGGTGCGTTTGTAATACTGATAAGCCTCTTTGAGCGTCATTGGCGTGTCGAGCGGGCCCTTGATCAATCTGACGTTTTCGATAAAGCCCTTTGGGTCAAACAGCACGAAGTAGGTCAGAGTGCGTGCCGGGTCGTTAAAATAGTCGGTATCGCGCAGGTCGGGCCGAACTTTTTCGAGCGCGTCCTGCGCATATTCGTTGAGGGTTTTGCCGTCTCTGCCAATCCTGGTGCGGCCAAAACGCTCGATCAGCATGCGGTTTGAACGCTGATTTTTGTCTTCAGCGGTTTCAGGTGGCTTAGCCAGCATTTCTTTGAGTTTTTCGACAGTGTTATCGAAATTTTCCTGTAACTTCAGCTCCGGCAGGCTCTCATACCACTTTCTGGCGGCGTCGCGGTCAAACTGCATGGCTTCTGATGCAGTCTGCTTGAGGTAATAATAGTAATTTTCGAGGCGTTCGGTGCTGGCAGCGGCCCCGACTGATGCCAGAACCGCAAAAGCTGTAGCTGCTGCCGTGTTAATCTTCACCGGGACTGGCCTTTGGCAAAATACCAGGTGCTGCCATGCCGTGAAGCAAGCCAGCTCATGTTCTGGTCGAAAAAAACCTCAGTATCAGGCGGTTCTATTTCCATGAGAGCGCAGGGAGTCCGCCAGACCGATGTGCCGAGCAGCCCCCATGCGAGTTCTGCCTTCTCGTTGAGCGTGTTGAGACAATCTGGCAGCAGGGTAGCGCCACCGAACAAATTTCCATCCGGCAGACAGCAGCGCCGCCCACATTTGCTCAGGCTTTCCCCATACAGGTTGTGTTCACCGTCTGCAAGCCCGGCTGGTGCTACGGCATCAGAGACAAAGATGATCTGGCTGTTTTCATGAAAATTGCAGGCCAGTCTTAATATTTCAGGGGCGACATGCTCGCAGTCTCCGATCAGTTCTATGCTGAATTCGCGTTTGCTCATGATGTAACTGAGCATGTTTGCCTTGCGATGATGAAAGGCGGGCATGGCGTTGAACAGGTGAGTGACGTGACTGGCGCCAGCTTCGACGGCTCTGTCGGTGGTTTCCCAGTCTGCGGCGGAATGGCCGAGCGCTACTATTATCCCCATTTTGCGTGCTTTACTGATAAATTCAATCGCCCCGGGCAGTTCTGGCGCGACCGTGATCATTTTGATAAGACCGTCAGCAGCTCTCTGCCATTTCTCAAGCTTTTCAAGTGAAGGCAGCATAAGCATGCCTTCAGGATGCGAGCCACGACGGGCAGGCGCCAGGAAAGGGCCTTCCAGATAAATGCCATGCATGATCGGCAGCTGTTTTCTTGTTTTTGCTACCTGCGCAATGTCGGTCAGTGCCTTTAGTCGCTGCTCTTCACCGCAGGTGATCAGAGTCGGGAAAACACCCGTCATGCCGGCAATCAAAAGGCGATCGAGCATTGTCTCGATTTTTGCACAGTCCCCGAAGGCAAAGTCCCAGCCGAAGGCGCCATGAAAATGTATATCGATAATTCCGGGCAGCTTGTAGCCATCTACCGCATACTCGATGTTCATTTTATCCTGAGGGTGAATAAAGGTTTCGCGTATCAGAAAATCAGGCTTATTATTGCTCTCATAAAAGGGTTTGCTCATGTTGTTGTTCCTCGATCCAACCAAGTATATATCATGCGATGATTATAATGATTTTTGCCGCCACTGCAAACTACCAGTCGCCGCCTATTTTTTTCTGGGCGGGTGACAGCGCACCTGGTTCTGCCAGTGTGTCTATCTGTGGTTCGACGTGCTCGCTGAGGATCTTTCCGGGGCGTTTGAATGGCGATGCTACGAAGTTCGAAACGAACTGGCCACGGTTCGTGAAGATGTTGAACCTTATCCATCTTACCCACCAGTCGCGTTTGCGCCGGCCAAGCACCGTGTGCTTGTGCTCGACTACGCGATTGGTTTTGCCCGGTGCAACCGTCAGCGGCGCCCGGTTTTCGAACCAGTTTTCGCCGAGGGCATCTAACTGATGACCTCGCCAGGTATCTACTGTGACTCCGGTTACGACCAGTGGTATTAGATTGTCGTCATTGTAGACGTCGAGACATTCGCGCACACTGTAATAATCGTATCTGAGGCGACTGACTTCGGCGCGGGCAATGAATCTCAGAGGCAGATCGTAGACTTTACCCGGTTCAGCCGCGTTGCCGGCTATTGCGCTAAAGATAAAGCTGACCCATGCTATGGCAAGGGTCAGCCTCAGGCTCGATTTCATCAGCAAATCAGCTGCCTTTAATTTTGTGGGCGAGCTCACGACCAAGTTCGCGGCATTTCTCAAGGTCTTCAGCGCTCGGATTGAACTGGCATTTTACAGCCGCTACAGCTACTTCAATGCCGGCGTCCTGCATTCCGGCTTCGATGCGTTTGGTGCCTTCTCCGCTCCATCCGTAGGTTCCAAAGGCTGCGCCGATCTTATTTTTAAACTTCAGTCCGCGCAGTTCTTCGAGATAGAGCGCCAGAGTGGGAACTATTCCGTTATTTAGTGTCGGGCAACCAAGAACGACAGCTTTTGCAGTCAAAATGTCAGTCATAACATCATGCATGTCGGCGCCGCCAGCATTGAACATTCGATAACTCACGCCTTCTTCGGCAAGGCCATCGGCTATTGCCCGGCCCATGGCTTCAGTACCGCCCCAGATGGTGTCGAATACTATCACCGCAGCCTCGCGATTGACGCCCTTTGACCACTCGACGTATTTTTCGACGATCTGGCCGGGATTCTCGCGCCAGCACAGACCGTGCGCCGGAGCAATGATTGCCAGTTCCCAGCCGAGTTTGCTGAATTCTTCGATTTTTTTGAGAATCTGCGCCGAATAGAGGGTCAGAATGCAGGCGAAATACTTTTCGGCTTCGAACCAGAGACCTTTCTGATCGACCTGGTCGACAAAGCGTTCAGGGCTGGCAAAGTGCTGGCCAAAAGCATCTGTCGAGAACAGTATCTTTTCTTCAGGGCAGTAGGTGAACATGCTGTCAGGCCAGTGCAGCATCTGGGCTTCGAAAAAGCGCAGCGTGCGTTTGCCGATGTTGATGCTGTCTCCTGTTTTTACGACATTGATGTTTTCGACCTGAGGATGATGGCGTTTGATAGAAATATGTCCGCCGCGGCTGGCGTAAATCTGCAGTTTCGGATTGCGGGCGTAAATTTTGGTCAAAGCACTTGCGTGATCAGGTTCTGCGTGGTTGATAACGAGAATGTCAAGATCTTCGACTTTTACGAATTCTTCGATGTGGCTGATCAGGTCATCGGCGTGCGATACTCTGACGAGATCGATCAGCACTTTCTTTTCGTCATTGATAAAATAGGAATTGTAGCTGGTGCCATGGCGAATTGACAGCTCATGGCCGTGGAAGTGCTCTTTGCTCCATTCGAGGGCACCCACCCAGTAAATGTCTTTGCAAATCTGCTGTTTCACAGTGTGTCTCCTTATTGTGATTATTTTATCAACAAAAATCTAGCATAAAGTTGCTTTTAGTCAAACTATTATGTACATTTAAGCAGAGCTGGCATTTTCATATTCTGTATTGCTGGCTGTCGCATGTGATCTTATTGTCAGGGGAGCTGAAATGCAAATTATTCTGGCCGGATTGCTGATTCTGATCGTACTGGTCGGTCTTTACCTGATCAGCCTGTTTCCGTTCATGACCTATATGAACTGCATATCTGCCAATGTGCCGATTTCAGCTGTACAGCTTGTCGCCATGCAGCTGCGCAACGTGCCGACCAATGTCATAGTCGAAGCTTATGTGCGTGTGCGCAAGGCCGGAATTCCGCTCGGACTGGATCGCCTGGAAGTTCATTATCTCTCAGGCGGGAACATGCACAAAGTCGTGCAGGCGTTGATCAGTGCCAAAAACTCGAAGATTGATCTTGATTTCGAACGCGCCGCCGCCATCGACCTGGCTGGTCGTGATGTCGAAGACGCCGTCAAAATGTCGGTTCATCCACGTGTTATCAAGACTC
>Ga0123335_1007338_pt1 | contig 12354 bp, 8 predicted proteins | sample BiotimSIPDNA_2_FD_89707 | JGI IMG/M metagenome (GOLD analysis project Ga0123335, IMG submission 89707) | Anaerobic biogas reactor microbial communites from Washington, USA - Biogas_R2 time_0 SIP DNA | ecosystem: Engineered > Bioreactor > Anaerobic > Unclassified | place: Washington, USA... | reverse complement strand
TTATTCTAGCAATCTTGTTCCATCCAGTTTCCTGCAAATCATCACCAATGATTACTTCGATTATGATCCTGATGACGCTGAAGATATCGATTATGGCTACCGGCTTCATGCTTGGAACCTCTTGCCGGTTACAGTCATTGACCATGCTTACACTGGAATAAACGGAAATATTTATAGTGAGTTTTCTTTTCCGGAACTTACAGATTATACCCGGTCACTAACATACATCAATCAGATTCGATATAATGGTACATTTGATGAGGGTACGGAAACTTGGTCAGAAGGCAATGGCGGAAGAATCAACACTCCCCATGGTGGTGTTATTCAAATCAAGTTTTGGGTGATGTCGCAAGCTGCCGGTACTATTCCTCTTTACTTCAACGAATTATCGATCAGCACCACCGGTCCAAGATATCTGATCGAGGCTGTTCATGGCTCCTCAAGAATCTCAGTAGAGTCTACCGGATATTTATCTGGATATTATGAAAACACAGCGCAATACACAGCTGATGCGGCTTCGCTTTCTGGAGCCGAACTCTCCAGCAGGATTATCGCCAACCGAGGCGCTTTCAATGTTGATAATGCCCAGTTTGGCTATAGCACCAGTGATCCGATTGTCTTCGCCAATGAAGACATGCTGGTCGATCCGGATGGAATCGAGAGTAATGGCGATGAATACATCGTCAAAGGTCTTGATTACGATTTCGAGTTCAAACGCGGCATGAAAGGCTATGATCCTTCGGAATCATTCAATGAACTCGATAACGCGAACACTCTCGCTTCATTGCCAGACACCTACGGAATCGCTGCCGATCCTGGCACGCCAATCACCTTGTTACACCAGAACGAACCACAACTGTTAACAATCACTCTTTTCATCGAGGGTTGGGACAAAGAGACGAACAATAACATAATCTCAAGTCAAATGACTCTTGATTTCTCACTCAAAATCGAGTACGACGAATAATTCTAATTGGTAATATAATTGATTTTCGGCATTAGTAACCATTTCACAATTGGCCTATAACGTATGGAAAAGCCGATAAAACCGCGGGTTTTATGGATAAAAATATCGAAATACTGCTGTATTATTCCATTTTATACGCTATAATATAAGTTAGTGTTAAACACGATAACTTATTATTGAGGAGTGTGTATTATGGAAAATACTTCAAAGAAGAAGAAAACCCTGAAAATAATCGGCAATGTTGTTTTCTGGCTGGTGCTTGTCACGATCCTTGTTTACTCCGTGATAACCTTGTTCTCCGAGAAAGACAACAACATGACCTCGGTTCTGGGGATTTCGGCTTTGACGGTCCAATCCGATTCAATGTCACCGACATTCGATGAAGGTGACCTAGTATTTGTCAAAACGAGTTTTGAAATTACCGATCTTGTACAGAAATTTGAAAACGATGAAACAGTCGTTATCACCTACCGGGTTGTGAGAACAACCGAAAACGGAACTCTTATTTATTACAATACCCATACTGTTGTCAATGTCACTGAAGTTGGTGGGATTTACTGGTTTTATACTAAAGGCGATAATCCCCTGCTTGCACCAGACTCATCTCCAGTTCTTGGCTCCGAAATCGTCGGCGTCTGGACCGGTACCAGTTGGGGCGGATGGGGAACTTTCCTTGACAACACCATCGGTTTCTTGAAATCATCGACCGGATTCTTGCTTTTCATAGTGTTGCCCTGCTTGGCTTTCCTAGTTTATGAGATCATCAGATTCACGAAGATCTATTCGCAGTACCAACTGCAGAAACATCAGGGAGACCAGATCAAGTTACAAGAAGAGGCGATTGCCATCGCCAAGAAGCAACTTGAAATGGAAATGGCCGAAAAGGCAAAAGCAGAAAAGAAAGAAGAAGAAAAAAGTTAATCCATAATCACATAAGCTGACAAGCGTTTGCGAGGAGGTGGATTTGAAGAATGAATGAATTCTCGCGTTTCTATGTCGAATTGTTCCGGTTTATCTGGGACGACATCAAAGTGTTCTTTTCTGAAGGCATCTGGAAAGGCATTTTGGTGAGAATCGGTGAAAACTTCAAATCCTATTACGATTTGCTGATGGCAGAAATGTCCGATTTCACGCCTGTGTCGTGGGTCATGGTCGCCGTCGCAGCCGTCCTCAATGTGGCGCTTGTCATTTTTATTATCGCCAAACTTGTCATCTGGTTCCAAAAATACGCTGCCTTCCGTAAAGTCGAGATTGAGAAAAACGAGCTTATCGAAGAGATCGCACTCCTCAACGACAAAGTCATAGCCTTGATCGAGGAGAAAAACCAGATCATGGCGCTCAAGGTTTCCCAACTCGGCATCAACGCCTCAACCGGCGAGCCGGCAGATAAGATCATCACGGGCCCGATCCAAAGAGGTCAAAGGATGCAGCCGGCTTATGCAGCTGCTGATGGTCAAATGCCCTCTGGTGTACCCGTTAGGGGAGATGGCGAGCCTCGTAAACCGGGCGATACGTCTCAAGGCCCAGTCGGACCTTCACGTTTTGTCAAACTGATCCAGGTTGACAAGGAGTATGCCGGCAAGGATACCCATGTCTACATGGAAGGAAAAGACTTTTTGACTCTACCCGAACTTGTGGATGCTTTCGTAAACTTCGCATCATCAAAGATGAAACTTTATTATACACGTAAAATGATTTCCTTGTTCTTCGCTGGCATGGCCGCTTCCAAGGTCATGATCCTCGAAGGTATTTCCGGAACCGGAAAAACCTCATTGCCTTACGCAATGGCGCGGTTCTTCTCGAACAATGCCTCGATGATTTCGGTCCAGCCTTCCTGGCGTGACCGCGCGGAGATCTTGGGTTATCTCAATGAATTTACCAAGCGTTTCAATGAAACCGACTTCCTGAAAGCTCTTTACGAGTCGATTTATCGCAAGGACATCAACTTGATCGTTCTTGATGAGATGAACCTCGCTCGAATTGAATATTATTTCGCTGAATTCCTCTCGATCATGGAAATGCCCGATCCTTCCGAATGGAAGATCGACCTTGTCCCCGATGCCAAACCGAGCGATCCACTAAAAGTCATCAACGGCAAGATCAATGTGCCGCCAAATGTCTGGTTCATAGGTACTGCCAACAAGGATGATTCGACCTTCACGATCACCGACAAGGTTTACGACCGCGCGATCGCACTTGAGTTCGAGGCCAAAGGCGAATTTTTCCAGGCTCCCGAAACCGAACCGATCCAGATATCCGCAGCCTATTTGCAGGAACTCTTCGATGAAGCTTTCTACAAATATCCCGTTTCTGAAGAACTCCTCAACAAGTTCTCGGTTCTCGACAAGTATATCCAAGCGAACTTCAAGATCGCCTTCGGAAACCGGATCATGGTCCAAGTCCACAAATTCGTTCCGGTCTACGTCGCAACCGGCGGCACCGAGGAAGATGGGCTCGACTATATCTTCGCCAACAAGGTTCTGCGCAAATTCGAAAGTCTCAATCTCGCTTTCTTGCAGGATGAACTCGATCAGCTGATCTCCCAAATCCACAAGATCTTTGGCAAAAACGGGTTTGAGGAATCCGTCAAATTCATCAGACTCCTGAAAAAACAGATGTAGGGGTGATGGATCATGGATGAAAAAGAAGTAAAGCGCTATTTTAAAAAACTGAATACCACATTCGTGGGCGTGAACAAACAGGATGATTTTGCCAAAATGTTCATGAATCTGATTAAGAGCGGGAATACGACCTTGTACCAGAAGGAACGCCGTGAACGTCGAATCTTCGACGACTCATGGATGGATTCAGTGGAGGGTACGATTCCCGTCATTGATAAACTGACCCGCAATCCCCGGGAAAACCTGATCAAAGTAAGTTCGGTAGTACCCGTCGAGATGGCTAAAAGGATCGACAAGGATACGGTCAGGCACCTGGCGATGAACACTCAGTTGATCAAGAAAATCGATGAAAACGGCGTTGTCACGCCCTCAAAAGTATTGACATACCACAACGAGGCCGATCTCGGCACTTACGAGAACCGGTTTTTGCGTTCGCTCATCGACAAGGTCTTTATCTTCATCGAAAAAAGGTATGATCTAATTGTCAAGAAGATGCATACCGAATATATCAACTACTTGAACATCAAATCCGAAGTCGAGTGGAATGAAGCCAATATCGAGTATGACATCACGATGCGGATCAACCAGACGATGCCCCGAGACGACGTTGACAAAAGAAACCAGGAACTCTTCGACAGGATGACCTACATGCGCAAGGCGATCACCCATTTCAAGATGTCGAGTTTCATGCAAGAGATGCGTGAATTCGCTCCGGTCACACCGCCGATCATGAAGACCAACATCATCAGGAAGAATCCCGATTTCCGTCAGTGTTACTATCTCTGGGTCTTGATGGACCAAGTTGATCGGATCGGCTATGATATCGATGTATTTGAACGCGACGTTGAGTTTCGCGAGGATTATCTCGAAGATATCGAGAATATGCTGATGGTGTTATACGCGACGATCGCCAACTATCAGGAAGATGACTTCTTGATCTCACAAGAGTCGCCTTATGAGTACCGCAAAAACAAGCGCCCGCGGGTGAAAAAATCAGAACCAAACGATCAATACGTGCAACCGGGATACTACGAATTTGAAAACAATATGCTCAATCAGTATTATCTCGACCAGATCCGCGGCGGCAACCTCGCCCGTTTCAAAACACTCCAGGAAGCTGGAGTCCCGATGGATCAGGCGATCGATATCGTATTCCAACAGATCAACACGATCACAAATGCGGTCTATGAGGATTATATCAAGCACTCTTTCAACGTTGAAGATGCCGAAACTTTGGATGATAAAATCCAAATCCAAGAAAAAGCCCTCGATGTTTACCGGCAAATCGAGAAGATCAAACGGGAAGACATGCGCCAATTCTCGACCAACAAGGCCATTGCCCTTTTAAACCTCAGGAATCTTCAGGACGAATACAAGAAACTCAAAAAGATCGAAGCTGAAGAAAAGGCCCGGGAACTCCAGGAAGAAGAAATCCAGAAAGAAATCGAAAAAAGAAGCAAACTTCAATCTGAGGAAGATAAAAAACGGCAACTCGAGAAAGCTAAAAAAGTTCTCGCCGAGGCCGAACAAGAACGTAAACAGAAACTAAAAGATTCTAAGAAACCATCAAAAGAAGAGGAGAAGAGTAACGACTTTGATTCTTGAAACTAAGAAAGAATGAGGTGAAAACATGCTCAAGAGACGAATGACTTTATCGCTTGTTGCCTTGATATCGTCAGTGTTTTTGTTTGTTTTCGCCACTTTTGCTTGGTTTGCGGTCACCCAGATCATCGACATTTTCGGACCGAATGTCAACATTGTTAACCTCGAAGTGAGCGCCACATTAGAAGTGTCCGATGACGGAATCACCTATGTTTCCGCTTCGGAGATTTCCTTAGAAAACACTGTTCCCGGATCAATCAAGTATTACCGGTTGACGGTTGAGAATGTTGGCGATGTCGAAGTCTATGCCAAAATCAGTCTTTACGGTTTTCTTGATCAGGCAACCGACAGCGGCATTACTTATGACGATAGCGTCAATCTCCTCGAAAAAATAGTGCTTAATGCCTCAAACAACGTTAATGCCGAAGATATCACCGATGATTATCTCATCGATCTGTTGCCGGAATCGATTTCCGATTATACGACTTCACACGTCTATTTAGTCGGCAGCATGTATCTAGACACCGAGGATATCGGTGTCCTTGACTTCTCGCTTCAGGTGAGTCCAACCGCCAACAACCAGTACCAAAACCACGCCCTCGATATCACAAATATCACAATCGTCGGCGTGAATCCTTAGGCGGTGAGAAGATGAAAAAAACCATCACGGCCATTGTGGCTTCATCCTTGTTTCTGATCATCGCCGCGCTTGCGATCCTTGGCGTCACTTACGGCTGGTTCGTCTACAGCACTACGCTTCCGGGCGGGAGCGTCTCCGTCGGTGATCTTCGTTACAGCCTTGAGGGCGCCTTTGTGACCGAACCGATCATTGTTCCCGGCCAGGAACTTCTTGACTCGGACATTGAAATCACTAACGCCTCGCCGATCACCTCGCAACTAAGAGTCAAGATAACTTATACCAGAGTCACTATTGTGGGCGAGGTGCCTACCCCGGAAGCCGACTACGTGTATCTGGGAGACACAGATGACCACCTTTCAGTCAACTTCACATCCACTTTCACCTTAGGCGATGGCGATCTGATACCTGACGAACACGATGATGATTACTGGTACTACGGGGATTACGATACGGTTATCAACGCTGATTCGGGGGTATTGGGAATCATCGACAGCATCTACTACGACGGCCAGAAAACCAGTGCCGATTACGAGACGCAAACCATCGAAGTCAACGTCTTGATCGAAGTCAAACAAGCGGGCAACGTCATTTGGAGCGAACTCGCCACCTATGACTTCTCTACAGGAGACCCAATTTCATAATAATTGGATAAAAGGAGGGAAAATATGAAAAAATTCGGTTTGAAACTGCTCAATTTCCTTCCTTTTTTGTTTTTGTTTCTCGCAATCGCCTTAATTGTCCAAATCGTCGTATCGCTTAAGAACGAACGCACACCGACTATCTTCGGGTACGGCATGTTTCTCGTGGTATCGCCCTCGATGGAAGACGAGATCATGACCGGCGATCTGATCTTCGTCAACACCAAGGCGACCGAGTTCAACGAACAAGACATCATCACTTTTCATCAACCGGGCGAGGAAAGCATCATCATCACCCACAAAATCGTTAACAAAGTATCGACTCCCACCGGTTATCTTTACACCACCAAAGGTGTCAACAATCCGGAATCGCTCTCGTGGGAAATTAAGTTTTCAGGCGACTATATTATTGGAAAATATGTCGGGAAGTCCGCTTTCTTAGGGGATATTTACCACTCGATCTTTTCGGGAAGACTCAATTTCCTTTATGCGATCGTGGTCATTATCTTTATGATGATCGGGATTTTGGAAATCATGAACATCGTCAAAGAAGTGACACTTCATAAGCAACAAGCACTTCTTCAGGAAAAGGATCGACTCGTGGCAGAAGAACTGGAAAAACTCAAGGAAAAATCCGATGAATCTGAGAAAAACTAGGGTCAACAGACCCAAGTTTTTTTCTTTTCCCTCCGGCATTTTGAGCGCAATCGGCTATAATGGATAATGGAGTGATGATGATGCGATTTTTGGTATTGGCTTCCGGGTCGGGTGGAAATGCAACCTATCTGGAAATTGGTGAACATAAAATTTTGATTGATGCGGGTATTTCTTACCGGCAAATCTGTGCCCGCGCTTTGGAAGCTGGGGTCAAGTTCAACGAACTGGATTTCATTTTTTTGACGCATGAACATGGCGATCATACATCCGGATTGGTAACGATCCAAAAACGAACTCAGGCGCAAGTATATCTGACTGGCGGCACGTATAAAAATCTCGCATCTCGGATCAAAGATAATTTGGATGATGCGTGTTTTCGGATATTGGATCTCCAGAATCCCCTTATTCTTGATGGGTTTTTGGTCACCCCTTTCATGACCTATCACGATGCGCTGGAGCCTTGTGGTTTTCGCTTTCACGAACAAGGGAAATCCCTCGTTTATATGACCGATACGGGATATTTTCCCCAGAAGACGTTTGATTTGATCCGCAATGCGAATGCTTATATCATCGAAGCAAATCATGAACCTTCGCTCCTTCTTGATTCCGATCGTCCTTGGCTCTTAAAAAAACGCATCTTGGATGATCAAGGACATTTATCTAACGAAGACAGCGCCTTCTTGATCGCTAATGTCTTGGGAGAAAAAACCAAGACGATTGTCTTAGCGCATTTATCCGAGGAATGCAATACCAAAGACGATGCGATGACTACTTATCGTCAGGTCTTTGACCGTGAAGGACTCATCATCGACGATTTTCACTTGGTTTGTGCCACTCAAGACCATCCGATTTCACTGATTGAGGTGAAATGAAAACGGTTGAGGATCCTTTGAGTGGCAAATAAACGTTGAAGTGTCAGTGATTTTACGATATAATAATTGATTGGACAGATACAACATTTGATATGGGAGGTCGTTCAATTTGGCAACGAAAAAAATCTATCAATCCATGGATGGAAACCAGGCAGCCGCTTATTGCGCCTATGCATTTAGCGAAGTCGCCGGCATCTATCCAATTACCCCATCAAGCCCGATGGCGGAATACGTCGATCAGTGGGCTGCGCAGGGAAAGAAGAATCTCTTTGGAATGCCTGTGAAAGTTGTGGAAATGCAATCCGAAGCTGGGGCAGCCGGAACGGTTCATGGCTCGCTTATCTCCGGTGCTTTGACAAGCACCTTTACCGCAAGCCAAGGACTGCTGCTCAAATTACCCAATATGTATAAAATTGCCGGGGAATTGTTACCGGGAGTTATTCATGTAGCCGCAAGATCGCTCGCGGCGCATGCCCTTTCGATTTTTGGCGACCATCAAGACGTGATGGCCGCTCGTCCCACCGGATTTGCGATTTTAGCATCCGGGTCAGTTCAGGAAACCATGGATCTTGCCGGGGTTGCCCACTTGGCGGCGATCAAAACCAGCATTCCTTTCATGCATTTTTTCGACGGTTTCCGTACATCGAGTGAAGTGAATAAAATCGAAGTCATGGACTATGATGTCTTTGACCGATTGCTGGATCGGGAAAAAGTCCAGGCATTTCGTGATCGCGCCCTTCATTCCGGAAATCCTGTAACCAAAGGGACGGCGCAAAACGATGACGTTTACTTCCAAGCGAAAGAAGTGCAGGAAAAATATTATACACCGATTCCCGATGTCGTCGCCATGTATCTCAAGGAAATCTCCAAGGTGACCGGTCGCGATTATCAACCATTCAGCTATTATGGAGCGAAAGATGCAACCGACATCATCGTTGCGATGGGGTCGGTGACCGAAGCCATTCGCGAAGTCATCGATTATAAAGTTTCTCAAGGTGAAAAAGTCGGCTTGATCGCTGTTCATCTCTATCGCCCCTTCTCGAAAAAATACTTCCTGAAAGCCTTGCCGAAAAGTGTCAAACGCATCGCAGTGCTTGATCGGACAAAAGAACCCGGCGCGATCGGTGAACCGCTCTATCTCGATGTGAAGGGTGTTCTTTATGACATGGATGACGCTCCGATCGTGATCGGGGGTCGCTATGGTCTCTCATCAAAAGATACCACGCCCAACCAAATTTTTGCCGTCTATAAGAATTTGGCTGGAAAACAAAAAGATCATTTCACGATCGGCATCGTGGACGATGTCAATCATTCCAGTTTACCGGTTGACAAATCGCCGGATGTTGCCGATCCAGCGACAACCGAACTCCTCTTCTTTGGACTCGGGTCCGACGGAACCGTTGGGGCGGTCAAAAATATTTCCAAAATCATCGGCGATTACACTTCCCTTTATGGACAAGCTTATGCTTCCTATGACTCCAAGAAATCCGGTGGTGTCACGAGAATGCATCTCCGTTTCGGAAAAAATCCGATCCGTTCGACTTATCTCGTCAATGATCCCCATTTCGTCTCTTGTTCACAAGAAAGTTATGTCCACCGGTTTGAATTGATCCGGGGAATCCGCAAAAACGGCGTGTTCTTACTGTCGACAACGCATTCGCCGGAAACGATTGAAGAATTCTTGCCAAACGATGTCAAAAAAACCTTGGCGAAGAACAAAGCGCGGCTTTTCTTGATCGATGCGTATAAACTGGCAAAAGAAATCGGCGATGTCAGAATGGTCTCCACCATCATGCAATCCGCCTTCTTCAAACTGAACGAGCAGATCATGCCTTATCAAAAGGCGCAAAAAGCGATGAAATCCTTCGCAGAGAAGACCTTCCGCCGCAAAGGCGAAGAAATAGTTAAAATGAATTTTGAAGCGGTGGACCGGGGTGCCAAGGGACTTGTGGAAGTCACTGTCAAACCCGAATGGAAAGACTTGCCCCTCAATACCCACACCGATCCGAATCGTCCCGATTTCGTCAAGAATGTGGCGGACGTGGTCAATCAGATCCGTGGATACGACTTGCCGACGAGCGCCTTCTTAGGCTATGAAGACGGCATGATCCCCGCGGGTACTGCTGCCTATGAAAAACGCGGCATTGCGGAAGAGGTCTCAACGTGGCTCAGTGAAAACTGCATCCAATGCAACCAATGTTCCTATGCCTGTCCGCATGCCTGCATCCGGCCAATCCTCGCAACGGAAGCGGAAGCGGCCAAGGCACCTGAAGGCACCGTTTTCCTCGATGCCAAAGGCCGAGGCTTGGAAGGCTTGAAGTATCGAATTCAAGTGTCCGTGTTGGACTGCACCGGCTGTGCCGTTTGTGTCAACACTTGCCCGGCCCCCAACAAAGCCTTGAAACTTTCGCCCATTGGCGAACAGATTGAAGAAAAGCAACATCTCCGGGCGGAATATCTTTATAATGAAGTAACCCCCAAAGCTAATTTGGTCGGAAAGACCACGTATAAGAACGTGCAATTTGAACGGCCGCTATTCGAATTCTCTGGCGCTTGCGCCGGCTGCGGGGAAACACCCTACATCAAATTTGCGACCCAACTCTTTGGCGAACGCATGGTGATCGCCAATGCGACCGGCTGTTCATCCATTTACGGTGGTTCATTCCCCGCTTCTCCTTATACAAAAAATGCGGAAGGCCGGGGACCCGCTTGGGCGAACTCGCTCTTTGAAGACAATGCCGAGTTTGGTTTTGGCATGACGGTTGCTCAAAATGCGCTTCGCGACCGCATCCAGAATCTCGTCGTGACCCGTAAGGCTGAACTGAAGAGCGAGGAATTAAAAGCGTTCTTCAAAACTTGGATTGAGAATCGTCAAGACGGCGATCAAACGCTCGAACTTTCCCGAAAAATCATCCCACTTTTAGAAGCGGAAGACACGGATCTTTCCCAAGAATTATTGGATTTGAAACAATATCTTGTCAAACAATCCAACTGGATCATCGGCGGCGATGGCTGGGCTTATGACATCGGCTATGGCGGCCTTGATCATGTGATTGCCAATAATGAAGACGTGAACATTCTTGTCTTAGATACCGAAGTGTATTCCAACACCGGTGGTCAATCATCGAAAGCTGCTCGGACCGGTTCGATTGCCAAATTCACGGCGGCCGGGAAACCGACGAAGAAAAAAGATTTGGCCGCACTCGCGATGACCTATGAACATGTCTATGTCGCCACGATCAGTCACGGGGCGAATGCAACGCAACTGTTGAAAGCAATGAAAGAAGCAGAATCGTATCCGGGTCCATCGATCATTGTGGCCTATTCGCCTTGTATTGCCCATGGCATTGACGGCGGACTCACCCATAGCCACCAAGAAGCGAAACTTGCAACGGAATGCGGCTATTGGCCGATCTTCCGTTACGATCCGCGATTGATTGAACAAGGAAAGAATCCGTTCCAACTGGATTCCAAAGAACCCGATTGGTCGAAATATCATGACTTCTTGATGCACGAGAACCGATACCTTCAACTCGTACAAACCAATCCGGAACAAGCGGAAGAAATGTTTATGAAAAACTTGAAAGATGCCAAACGTCGTTATCAGATGTACAAACGGCTTCAGGCAATGGACTATTCCGAAGTCATTTAAGTGCGACAGAAATCCAAGGTGGCGCCCAGTGGGCGCCATCCTTTTTCTTTTCTCACATAAAACGCAAAGAAAAGCGGTATGATAGTTTCAGGGCAAATGCAAAAAAAGCGTGATTATTCCGCGCCTTTGTTATATAATATAAGAAAGTGCCCAAATGAAGGAGACTACTATTTATGAATGCGAAAACCACAAAAAAATGGCTGATTGGGTTGCTTTCCCTCACCCTCGGCTTGACACTTTTAGGCTGTAAAGATCAATCAACCACCTCGGATGTAATCATCGATCCCGAGGCGATCATTCCGGCGATCACCTATCCCGATCTGGTCTATTTCCAGGGGGATGGTTTTTCGGTTACTTATCAAGATCTCTATGAAGAGATCAAGATCAATGACGGCTTGAATCAATTGCTCATGATGATTGACGAAGATTTGTTAGCAACCCAAATCGCTTCTGTGACCTCTTCGGAAATTGCCGAAAAAATCAAGGAACTCACTTATGGGACCACGGATGATACCGTGATTTCCGATATGACTCCGGAAGAAAAAGCGGAAGCGGAGCGACTGTATCTGGAGAACTTGAGGATCCTTGGGTTTCAAGAAAACCCAGAATCCTATCTTCGGTTGGTCATCGCTCGGGAGAATTTCGCGATCAACCAAATGTCTTTAGCGGAAAATGAAGAAGAATCTTGGTACATCGGTCCACAGG
>Ga0123335_1007337_pt1 | contig 12354 bp, 9 predicted proteins | sample BiotimSIPDNA_2_FD_89707 | JGI IMG/M metagenome (GOLD analysis project Ga0123335, IMG submission 89707) | Anaerobic biogas reactor microbial communites from Washington, USA - Biogas_R2 time_0 SIP DNA | ecosystem: Engineered > Bioreactor > Anaerobic > Unclassified | place: Washington, USA... | reverse complement strand
CGATGGATTTTCTGGATGCCTTGCACGACTCGACGGGAGGCATTCAACGTTTCGTTGGCAATCGGGAACCCGATCACATGATTGGAGAATCGGGCTTCCAAGGCGGCAGAGGCAATCAAACGGTAATCCGAAGCCAAGGTCTCTGAAAGCTTTCCTACCTCAGATGCCCATTCCAATGCATCAACCTCTGCAGGACGATGAACCGAGGCCAACTCTAGCCAACCGCAAACCATCGAATAACACCACAGGACTTTCTCACGAGGAGACATCGTCAACTCAAGACCACGACGCCAACGACGGCGATGACGCCAAAAACGTACCCAATAGGACAAGAAGCCCACAATCCGACGACGATTCCACAAGAACACAAACACAGCTGCAAAGCTCGTCGATAACACAATCCAGCCCATGGGCGGCATTCCCCAAAAAGCACGCCACGCCCTAATCAACCAGCCAACAACGCTATCCCAAAACTCTCGAAACTTCGTCGAAACCCCTGTCCATAGATTTGCGAGCCTCCCGTGCATCACCACCATTGATGCCTGCAGCAATTGCTGCAACGTCGGCTCCGTCACCGAATTATCCAAGACTGCCCTCTCGTAGATATCGCTGAATAGGCCTGGCTTGACCTCCACAGGACTCATCCCTGAATCGCCTGCTTTGACAAGCTTGTCCGGCTCCATCGTTTCGTGTCGGTTCGGCAATGGGATTGCCGTCAATTCCGGCGGATGCGATTTCCATTCCGATCCGAATGGATCCAGGAGTCCCGTCAGCACTTTCGGCGTTGTTTCCAATCTCAAGTCGCCGGGTGCGACACCGTCAAAGGTCATCCATCCGTACGGTTCCAGGAAGATTTGCGTCCAGGCATGGGCGTGATACTCGTACACCTCGAAAGTATTGGACAATAGATTGTAGTTCCCCGGGGAGTACCCCGTCGCCAAGCGCGAATGCAACCCAGCCAAGCGTGCCAATACCGTAAATGCCTGGGCAAAATGCTGGCAATAACCAACCCTGCTCTCAAACAGGAAATAATCGACCACCTCACGCCCCTCAGGGACTGGCGGAGCTGACAAGTCGTACTTGTAGTTGGCACGAAGATAATCCCGTATCAGGCAAGCCTTCTCGTACGGGGTTTCGCCAGATGCCGTAATCTCAAAGGCCAACTGGGAAACACGCTCGCTAATGATCTCAGGCGGCAGCCACAAGTAGGTCCAGCCATAATTCCTGCTGGGTTCACGCCAAGCCTTCTGGGGAGGCGGTGTCTCGGGATTCGCAACATACGATTGAACACGGTAACTCCAGGGCAAGGGAGGACGATGCCGAGCAACGAGCAACAACGAAAACGAATCGGGCTGCGAAACGTAGATTTGCCGAAGAAGCGTATCCCTATCTTCATCCACATTCCTGAACATTGCACGGCGCGCACGGAAATAATGCGGCAAGCGATATCCAAACGCGCGCTCCAGGCGAATGTGCTGGGGAACCTCAACTGTACGAACAGGAACATAACGGTCAATCCCGCTACTGCCGGATTTCAACACACGGGATTGAGTCCATTTCCGACCGTCGTAAGTGTCGTACAACTGCATAACCCAGTACAGCTTTGCATTGGCGACGGCACGAAACACCAGTTCCGTCCCAATCGTCGCCTGAGCCAGGCCATTCCCCGTCTGCGAATCAAATGTCCGCGCATTTTCGAATGGCGCACGACGTTTCGCCTGCTCGGATTCGATCGGACGCAACGGCTCGTCACCCGATTTGCCATCGCTGGGCTTATCCCCATCCTTCCCCAGCCTCACCTCGTCAGAAGCCTTCAGCCAGGCAGTCCAGCGAGGATCGTTACGCATGTCCTGCTCAGTCGTAAACGAAACCGGCAACAAGCCATGAGTCCGCAAGCGACGGCTCTGGGGCAACAAGCCAAGCAACAAAACCATGATCGAAACCGCAACAACAAAGTGAAGCGCCGCATAGCCCCAACTGACGCGTTGCCTGGGCAACTCCAAGCCACGCCCGGAACTCCCCAAGTTTGATAGCAACGATGTCCTGCTTAAGTAGAAACTGACGAAACACAACACCAACGATAACACAAATACCGGAAAAAAGTACGGACGGCCAGGAGACAAGCCGCCATACCCAATCAATCCTATCGACATCAAAAACAACCAGCGATGCTCACGAAGACGACGCCCCAAAAACAGCCCCAAGCCCAAGGCAGCATTCGCCTCAACCAAAACTATGTCCAACGAAACCTCAGATAACCGAGATTTGCACCAGACGACAACCCACGCACCCAAGGTCAATTGAAAAAGTTGACGGAAAAACGACGGAAACCACTTGAACGGCAAGCGTGACAAAGCTAAAGACAAAGGACCCAACCCAAGGCAAGAAACCATCAGCCAAGGATGCCCCTTCAACCACAATGAACAAAATACACCGCACCAATACAAGAACAAATAAGCCAGCTGAAGCCACAAATCCGGCTCGGTCGAACGATGCAACCGCTCACCAGGGCGCAAACGAGTCATCATCCCGCCACCTCCTCATCAGAAGAAACATCTTCCCCGCAAACGACGCGGGATAGCGATGTCGACGGGCTTAAGTAACGAGGCGCAACAGCATCGTCTGACGAGTGGAATACGTTATGGGACTTCGACTTCCCAGAGGCAAAATCCTTGCTTCGCGCCACAAACCAACGGACATCGTACCCGCGTGAACTCAACTCGCCCACAACATCGCGAACGCCAGCCTTGTCGGACAACGTCACGCAATAGACGACACTTCCTGTAGGCAATGCCGTCACCATCTCGTCGACCAACGCCCCAAAGCCAAGTTCGCCGGGTGCCATCGTCGCAAGCGACAATAGCGTTTCCTCATATCGCTCCAACACGGGACGGGCGTCCAAAAACACGGGCTTCGCCCCACCAAAACCAACGACCAAATTGCAGTGGACAAGACGCAATCGTTCAACCAAGCTGGCAACCAGGATAATTGCGCTCTCAAACGCCAATGATGAACCGACGTCTGATTCGGAAACGCATTGCCCATCCAGGAAAATCCCTATCGTCAACTGCGCATTCCGCTCGAACTCCCTCACCATCGGCTTCCCTCGGCGAGCCGTGCTGCGCCAATGGATAAAACGCATCCCGTCAGAAGGATGATACTCGCGGACACCGTAGAAATCCTGTGAAAAGCCAGCCGCATTCACAGGCCTGCCGCTCATTGGAGCCAAATTCATCTCGCCAAAACCCAAACCCAAATCCCCAAGGCGCTCCGTTGACGGATACACAACAAGCCACTGGGGCAACTGTATCGTCTTCTGACGATAAAACAACCCCGCCACGTCGCCACCACGTACCTGGATCCTGCTAAGACGGTACATCCCGCGCTGAAATGGCAATACCAGGCGAGAGATAACACGATCCTCGCCAACAGCCAACGACGGAACGACTACGCCCAAACGCTTCTCACGGGTAAAGCCAAAACGCTCGTACACAATGAAAGGTTGACGGGGACGAACTGATCCGTTGACGCAACGCAAGGGCAAGTCTAACATGCGACCAGCCTGCGCACGTACCGACTCCACGCGGCTAAATCGCAATCCGCGCAAACTCAAGAACGCAGATACCCAACTGACGACCAGGCAACTAACCGATACCCAGGCCAATGACAACGCAATCACATTGTGGTTCACGCGGGATATCACATACCAGACGACTGAATTCAACAGCAAAAGCCAACCGCGAGAGGTCGGCAATACAAAGCCTTCAAAGGCATTCCTGAACCAGCGCCTGGACACATAACCCCCTGATCATTAACAACAATTCGCAAGAAAACCTATTCCCAGCGAGACATCGGAAGCTGGCCGAGAATTTCCTCCAGTACGGCACTCGTGGAACGCCACGTGGCGCGAGCCTGGACACGCAACTGCATGCGATGGGGCAACACGTACAACGCCAAGTCGCGGGCGTCGCGAGGCAAAACATGGTCGCGCCCCTCCAGCGCCGCCTGAGCCTGCGAGGCGCGCAACAGCGCCAATGACGCACGAGTCGAACACCCGTAGGCCAATGCCTCGTGCTCACGCGTCCGATTGACCAACGTCACAACATAATCCCTGAACGCCTCGGAAACATGAACCTTCTGCACCAATGACTGGCAATGCAACAAATCGGATGACTCGATTACTGATGATAGCGAAACTAGCGGATTGCTCATCGCCTGGCGCTCCAAAACCAACTTCTCAGACTCAGGATCGGGATAACCGAGGGACAAACGCATCAAAAATCGATCCAGCTGAGCCTCCGGCAACGGATACGTCCCGTGAAAATCAACTGGATTCTGAGTCGCTATGACGAAAAATGGCTTGTGCAATATGTACGAACTGCCGTCAACGGTAATCCTTGATTCAGACATGCACTCCAGCAACGCAGATTGCACGCGAGGCGTACCGCGATTGATCTCGTCAGCCAAGACGACATTCGAAAAAATCGGACCGGGCATGAACACGAACTTGCCGGTCGATTCGTCAAACACATTGACGCCGGTGATGTCGTTCGGCAACATGTCAGGAGTGAATTGAATCCGCTTGAAATTGGTATTGACGGATTTCGCAAGCGCCTGGGCCAACTTCGTCTTCCCAACACCGGGAACATCCTCAAGCAAAACATGGCCGTCAGAAAACAAGGCGACGACAACCAGCCGGACAACCTCGTCCTTGCCCTGAATCACCTTCACGATGTTCTTCCGAAGCTTCTCGCCAACCTCCTGTACGTACGACAGTTTCGAAGTCGTCTCCGCGCGCTCGATGATATCCGTACGGGATGATGGCATCACGTCCAGAGCCGAATACAGCAACAGGACATTGTCGATCTGAAGATAGTCGTTATGCCGCAATTCCGCCATCGAGTCCAGTGGCTTTCCGTTCAGGAACGTGCCGTTGCGCGACTGCAGGTCCTCGACGGTCACCACGCCTGCCTGATTGACGATACGGCAATGTTCCCGCGATACTCCAGGGTGTTTTGTCAACGGCAACGACGCCTCCGGGTGGCGTCCAATGACACTGACTCCCTCCGGTATCTCGAACTCACCAGTAATTCTGTATCCTTCCTGTATCGAGAACCTGGGCATCTAGTGGCTCCTTGCGTTACGATTGTTGTTTCATTTGCGGGAATAGGATCACGTCGCGGATCGATGGTTCGCCTGTCAGTAGCATGACCAGGCGGTCGATTCCCATTCCCAATCCGCCGGTTGGAGGCATTCCGAACTCCAGCGCCGTAAGGAAATCCTCGTCGATTCGATCCACCTCGCCTTCATTGTCCGCTTTTCCGATCAGCTGCTGGTCAAACCTGGAACGCTGCTCAATCGGATCGTTCAGCTCGGAGTATCCGGGCGAGATTTCCTGGCCGTTGATTTCCAGCTCATAGACATCGACCAATTCGGGATTGTCCGGGCATTTCTTCGCCAATGGGACAAGATAGGCGGGCAATCTGGTGACAAACGTCGGTTGGATCAACGTTTGTTCGATGGTCTTATCGTAGATTTCGTGGGTGATTTCGTTATCGTTCATCTCGTCGGTGATGGCCAATCCCAGCTCCCGTGCCTTTGCGCGCTTCGTCGCAATATCCAATTCCATCCAATCATCACCCATTTTTTCCCTGATCAGGTCGTGGTAGGGCACGACTCTCCAGGGACGGGTCAGGTTGATTTCCTGGCCGTCGGAACGCTTGAACACCAAGGAGCCGAAAATCTTCTCGGCAACCGTGCAAATCATGTCCTCGATGATTTCCATCATCCCCCGGCAATCCGAATAAGCCTGGTACAACTCAATGCATGTATACTCGGGATTGTGACGACGATCCATTCCCTCGTTCCGGAAATTCCGACCTATCTCATAGACCTTCTCAAAGCCGCCGACAATCAGCCGCTTCAGATAAAGCTCCGTCGCAATCCTGAAGTACATTGTGCTGTTCAACGCATTGTAGTGCGTCTTGAAGGGACGCGCCGCCGCACCGCCAGCCAAAGGCTGCATCATCGGAGTCTCAACCTCGATGAAACCGCGGGAATCAAGGTAGTTCCGAATCTCGGAAATGATCCTGCTACGCAATTGGAACGTCTTTCGCACCTCCATATTCGCAATCAAATCCAAGTAGCGCTGGCGATAACGCTGCTCCATGTCCGTCAAGCCATGCCACTTTTCAGGCAATGGACGAAGGCATTTCGACAGCAATTCAAAGTTCTCGGTCTTGATCGAAATCTCGCCTGTCCTGGTCGTGAAAATCACACCCTCAGCGGTCAAGATATCTCCCAAATCCAATTCCTTGAACAGCTCGTAAGCCTCGTCGCCAACAACGTTCTTTTGGACATACAGCTGAATCACGCCGTCCTGATCGGTCAAATTCGCAAACAGGGATTTGCCCATGATACGGCGTGCCGTCATTCGACCTGCAACGCGAACCCGACGTTCCTCGCCCTCGCCCAAAGTCGGCCACAAGGCTTTCACTTCGACGCATGACGTGATTCCGTCAACACGACGGCCATACGGATCAATACCCGCCTCGACCAGTTTATTCAGCTTGTTCAAACGCTGCGTATACAAATCTTCATGGGCTTGCTGGCTATCGCCCTCAACTAAAACTTGTTCGTTCTCTGACATTGCTTGTCCTAATTCATTAATACATTTATACGACAAAAAACACGTAAATCATTTACTGTAAGTCGCAAGCACTGATAAATCAACTTTTCCCAAGATTTTCAATGCCTTCCAAGCATCATTAGCAAAACCTACAATTGTTTTTTCGGATGGAATCACAGCTTCCCCCCGTCGGGATCGTCTTCTCCATCCGCAGACCAATACCTCAGATCCAGCAAATGCCCCAAGCGAACATCCCCCATCGCATGAAGCATCGTCGAACGGACATCCGTAAACCGCTCTTCCAACTGATCAAGCAACCGCTCCAAATATGCGCGATCGCCATCGCGCTTCAATTGCTCCTCGTAGGGACATGACTTGAACTGGGGAAAACCCGCGAACTTGGCAAATGCGTGAATCCGTGACTTTGTTATCGTGCACAATGGACGAATCAAACGCTTGCGCCCCCCATCGGCGCCCACATTCGCCCCCATCGTCTTCAACCCGCCACCACGAAACATCGACAACAGTAGCGACACGCACAAATCGTCCAATTGCTGGCCAAGCGCAATTTTGTTGCAACCAAGCTCGTCGGCCATCTTATGAAGTTGACCGCGACGCAATCTGCTGCACATTGCACAAGGACGTTCCTCGGCATCGTGCTTACGCATCAATTCCTGGCCATCAAGGGATACGCTCTCGAATCGCCAACCCATTTGTACGCAATACGACCGTAAACCTGCCAGGTCGAATGTCCCAAAGCCCAAGTCAACCGCGCACGCTATCAATTCAAATCCAAAAGGGGATCGGCGTTGCAGCTCGCAAAGCACGTGCATCAACGTCAAGCTGTCTTCGCCGCCGGACAAGCCAACCAATACGCAATCCCCTTCGCATAGCATCGAATAGCGCTTCGATGCCAAGGACGCATCGCGGCATATCCGCCGAAAGCCGCTATCCTTGCGAAGTTCCTTCAAATCCATATGCAAATATGCCCTTTTCTTTGTATATCTATTGCCTTTGTGGAAACCCGACGATTATATTATGGCTTTTTAAGAAAATTTAGGCTCAAACTCATCGATTTCAAGAACTCAGGCAACACGAATGAAAAAGCAAGATCACTTCTACGACATCTATCCCAAGGTCCTCAAGGTCGGCGCAACGACAACCATCACCATCAGACCGCTCTACGAGCACGTGGCCTTCAAGGAAGACCATGAATATTCCTTCACATATGCCGAACGTGATACATACAAGAAAAATCCCATCGAGGCAAAATTCGAAAATGGAATCGCCACGATTCAAGTGACTCCGCAAACCGAACAGGAATTCACGCTCCTCCTCATCGATTCCTGGAACAACAAGGAAAGATCGACCAAAACCGAATTCTGCTTCTACGCCGTCGAAGAGGACATCTTCGACCTAAGGCCCTGGAAAGGTGATTTCCATCTCCATTCCTGCAGGTCGGACGGGCAGGAAAGCCCGGTCTATGTCGCCGCAAACTACAGAAAGGAAGGATTCGACTTCTTTGCGCTGACTGACCATCGGCGCTACGAACCCTCGATCGAAGTCGTCGAGGCATTCAAGCAACTCGACACCAATTTCAAGGTCTTCCCAGGCGAGGAAGTCCACCCGCCAAGAAACATCGTGCACCAAGTCAATTTCGGTGGCGCTTTCAGCGTCAATAAACTACACGAAAATACAGAGCAGTACGAAAAGGAAGTCCAGGAAATCATCGATGAGCTCGACCTCTCACACCTGGACGAACATGACAAGTATTGCTATGCATCGTCCAGATGGTGCTTTGACAAGATCCGCGAAGGCGGAGGCATCTCACTCTTCTGCCACCCATACTGGATCTGGGACGACCACTTCAATGTCAGCGAAAAGCTGATCCAGACGTTCTTCGACAGGCGCGAATTCGACGCCTTCGAACTGATCGGCGGATTCTACGTCACCCAAGCCGAAGCCAACTCCCTGCAAGTCTCAAGATGGAACGAGGAACGGGCAAAAGGAAACGACATCCCTGTCGTCGGAGTATCCGATTCACATGGAACCCAAAATGCCGCCCTCTTCAATTGGTACTACACACTGGTCTTCGCCCCGACAACCGATTTCGCAGACCTCAAGGACGCGATCCTCAACAAGCGCTCGGTCGCTGTTCACAATATCGCCAATGAATCGCCACAGCTCCACGGGCAATTCAGATTCGTCAAATACGCCTACTTCTGCCTCAGGGAAATCCTCCCGCTCCACCACGCGGAATGCCAAGAAGAAGGACGGCAAATGCTTAAATTCTTCGCCGGAGACAAAAACGCAGCAAACTTCGTGGCGCTCTGCAAAAACAGGGTCGAAGACCTCTACAAGAAACTCTGGTGACAATAAGCAGCATAACGCAAAACGCCCCGAGGAAACCAAATTCCCACGGGGCGTTTTTTCATTTGTTCGCAACCAAAATTACTTCAAATCCCAGGAGTTCATTTCGTCGCCGAGTGGATATCCTTCACGGTACGGTCCCAGGAAACGCTTCATCGTCATTCCGGAAACATGGCCGTCAAAGTAACCGACGTTCAGCTGGCCACTCATATGGCGGCCAACTGGTACACGGCAAATGTTTCCATAATTGCCTGTCTGCGTGTAATAGGTGCCTCCGCTAAGATTTGACGGGGGCGTCCACTGGTAGTGGCAGGCGCCCGTCTGATAGTCGGCCCACAAATCAAAGTTCGCCTGCTGAAGAACCGCGCCGCTGTCGCCGCACTGGGCTGCATCAACGATGTAGGACGTGCCGGAAGGAGTCTTCATGTCGGTCATGATCCTGCCACCGCCGACATCACCGCTCCAATTCGAGAAATTCAGGCATGCGCCATAACCGCGTTCGTAATTGCTCTTGCCAGGACAGCGGAATGCCTTGTAGTCCCCGACATAGCACATCAAGTATCCCCACCAGGTGGAAGAGTACGTCTTCCCACCTATCGAAGGCAGCACCGTCGCGTTATTGCATCCTGGAGGCGTGCTGAATTCATTGTCGTCCATGTACTGCACCAGGCCCAGGGTCAACTGCTTCACGTTGGACGTGCAGCTTATCATGCGGGCACGATCGCGCGCCTTCGACAATGCCGGCAACAGCATCGCGGCCAAAATCGCGATGATCGCGATGACGACCAACAGTTCAATCAACGTAAACTGAAATGCTCTCTTCATGGTTCTGGCTCCTTTTCAATCTGTAAATGACTAAAAACACAATCAATTCCAGTCCTAGCTTATAGTATGGTATATAATCGTGAAAAAATCAAATTTGAAACGAGAAATACACGAAAGGCAGCGACTTCACACTCGTCTAAGTCTCCGATCCACATGGGGCAGGAGCGAAGACCACTGCTAGAAACCCTGGTAGCAACAAGCTTTCAGCCTAACGCAAAACGCCCCGCGGAAATCAATTCCCGCAAGGCGTTTTTTCAATTCATTTAAATTATCAAGGCTACTTACTTCAGATCCCAGGAGTTCATTTCATCGCCGTATGGATATCCGCCAGGATACTGCCCCAGGAAACGCTTCATCGTCATTCCGGAAACATGGCCGTCAAAGTAACCGACGTTCAGCTGGCCACTCATATGGCGGCCAACTGGAACACGGCAGATATTGTTGTAATTGCTTGTCTGCGTGTAGTAAGTGGTGCCGGTAAGGGTTGACGGGGGAGTCCACTGGTACGGGCAAGTACCCGACTGATAGTCAGCCCACAAATCAAAGTTCGCCTGCTGAAGAACCGAGCCGTCAGTGCCACACTGGGCCGCATCAGCAATATAGGACGTGCCTGAGGGAGACTTCATGTCGTTCATGTCCCTGCCGCCGCCAACACCGCTGTGCCAACCCGAGAAATTCAGGCACGCGCCATAACCTCGCACGTAACTGCTCTTGGCAGGACAGCGGAATGCCTTGTAGTCGCCGACATAGCCCACCAAATGCCCCCACCACGTGGAATCGTACGTCGTCCCGCCGAACGTCGGCTTCACCGTCGCGGTATTGCAACCTGGAGGCGTACAGAATTCATTGTCGTCCATGTACTGCACCAGGCCCAAGGTCAACTGCTTCACGTTGGATGTGCAGCTCACCATGCGGGCACGGTCACGAGCCTTCGACAACGCGGGAAGCAGCATCGCCGCCAGAATGGCGATGATGGCGATGACGACCAACAATTCAATCAATGTGAATCAAAGCACTTTCTTCATAGTCCTGACTCCTTTTCCATTTGCAAACGACTACTAAAAACAAGCGACCCACATACTACTTTTTAGTATCGTATTTCATTATGCAAAATTCAAGTGAAATATCGCCAGTCTTTTCATTTTTTTTGTAAAAACACGTCTAAATCCTAAAAGTCTTCAGACCTGCAAAACCCAACGCGAATGTCCCATGAATGATGAATGACCCTGTCCGACCTGTCCGACCTGTCCGACCTGTCAGACCCGTCCGACCTGTCAGACCCGTCCGACCTGTCCGACCTGTCCGACCTGTCCCAGTCCCATACCCCCCCCAAAAAAATGCATGTCACATGCCATTTGAGTACGAAGCCGATGTTTTTTTGCTTTGACTTCTAGATAATACCGCTTTGATCTTGTGGACAAGGAAAATTTGTTTCTCTTCAAATTTTCCACTTGATTTTCACAATGACTCATGTTATAATTGAAATGAAGAGGATAATCTCATAGTTATTTTTTGATTTTAACACTCAAAGAGATCCATGGAGGTTGCCGATGAAACGCTTTTTTACCTTTACCTTGATTGAATTGCTTGTTGTCATCGCGATCATCGCCATCCTGGCGGCGATGCTGTTGCCGGCGTTGTCGAAGGCGCGTGACAAGGCGCGTTCGATTTCCTGCGTATCCAACATGAAGCAAATCGAACTTGGAACCGCGATGTATGCTGACGACTATGACGACATGGTGATGAGCTATGTGGACACCACGGACGATAGTGGTGACGGAATCGGAGTATATGGATTCCTCCGCAAGTTCACAGGCGAGGCGAGATGGTGCAACTTCTGCTTCATCTACGAATACGTCGGTGACAAGAAAATATTCAAGTGCCCCTCCTCGACTCGCACCATCGGCTACGGCATGACCATCAACGGAACATACGGACTTGGATACGGCGCTTGCAAACGCTCCAAACGCGCCAATGCGGCAATCGATGGCTCGCCATCCAGGTTCATCAACCATATGGACTGTGCCAACAACAACCTATGGGACTGGGGCGGCGACAGCACTGGAAACAACTCGCTCTGGAGCCGCGTTCCGCGCAAACGCCATCCCGCCGAAACGGTCAACTGTGGTATGCTTGACGGACACGTGGAAACCAGAAGCATCAAAACACTGACAACTCGCGACTTCGGAGGCTCGGAAACCCATCCTATCAACTACGCAATAACCCCCCTCGATTAAGTCCTAACACGCATGCCCAACTGGGGATCGTTCGAATTTGCCGGACGATCCCTTTTTTCATTTCCGCATTCCACATAATATTGTCGGCAAGAAAAAATTCGCTTTCATCAAAAAAAAATCCCTTGATTTCCATAATGATTCAAGCTATAATTTAAGCTAGAGAATAATCTCACCTGAATCCGTGAAGTAAAAAATGCATCGTCGCTTTTACGGATTCAGGAACCCTGTTTTTGAAAAAAACGACGATTTTTTCAACCGGTCGCATTGGCGGCCAGCTCATGTTGCTTTGAACTT
>Ga0123335_1007336_pt1 | contig 12363 bp, 12 predicted proteins | sample BiotimSIPDNA_2_FD_89707 | JGI IMG/M metagenome (GOLD analysis project Ga0123335, IMG submission 89707) | Anaerobic biogas reactor microbial communites from Washington, USA - Biogas_R2 time_0 SIP DNA | ecosystem: Engineered > Bioreactor > Anaerobic > Unclassified | place: Washington, USA... | reverse complement strand
TCTTTTCGTGTACACCGAGATAATGCGCAGACTTCAGATTTCAAGCCTAAATTGGCAATTTCTTTAACAATACGTTTTTCGCCTTCTGAAGAGCTGGGAAAACCTGCTTCGATAGCATCTACGCCTAACTGGCTTAGCTGGCGTGCAATCTCTATTTTGTCGTCAGCAGTTAAAGAAACACCTGGGGTTTGCTCCCCATCACGTAGTGTGGTATCAAAGATTCTGATACGTTTTTGGCTCATTTTTTCAACCAGGCTTACACTGTTAGGGCTGCAGCAATGGCTTCTGCCATTCCCACGGTCGTGGTTTTGCCGCCGCAGTCTGGAACAGTTTGACCGTTTTCTAAAGCGTATACTACTCCATTCTCTATTGCTTTACCTGCTTGTAAACATTTTTTGTCATTGTATTTTTCGCCTAGCCAGTCTAACATCATTTTTGCTGAAAGTATCATGCTGATTGGGTTTGCAGTATGTTTGCCCGCACGGTTTGGTGCTGAGCCATGGATTGGTTCGAATAAAGCGAAGTTTTCGCCGATGTTTGCTCCTGGAGCCATGCCTAAACCGCCTATTTGCTGTGCTGCCTCATCAGAGAGAATGTCGCCGAACATGTTGCAGGTGCATAAGACGTCGAATTCTTGTGGTTCCTTGATTAGGCGCATAGATGCTGCGTCAACGTATAACTCGTTAAAGGCGATGTCGGGGTATTGTTTGGCTGTTCCTCGGCAGATGCCGGCGAATAAACCGTCAGTTACGCGCATAACGTTAGCTTTGTGAATTGCGGTGACTTTCTTTTTACCATTGCGTAAACGTGCCATCTCGAAGGCTTTCTTGGCTATGCGTTCACAGTTCTTGCGTGTGATAACTCTTAAGCACAGAGTTGTGTCGTTGCCTATGGTGAACTCTAAGCCTTTGTAAACGTCCTCAGTGTTTTCACGCACAAACAGCATGTCAATGTCTGGACGCGCAACTTTAACAGCAGGGTAAGCTTTCAAGGGGCGCAAGTTAGCGTACAAATCAAACATTAAACGTAGTTTAACGATGACGTCAGCAGCTGATTCTCCAACTGGACCCTTCAGGCAAGCATGAGAAGCTTTAACCTTCTCAACAGTGTCTGCTGGCAAGGCTGCACCGAATTTCTCAAGTGCAATGTCGCCTGCTGGAGCGTCAATAAGTTTTAAGTTTATTCCGAATTTCTTTTGAACTGAATCTAGGACTTTTGTTGTGGCTTCGGTTAATTCTGGACCTATACCGTCGCCTGGAATCACAGATATTTTGTATTGAGTCATTTCTTGTTTATTCTCCTTTGTAAATTCTCTATTAATCCGCCATCTGATAGGATTGTTTGGATGAATGATGGAAGCTTGGGAACTTGGAAGGTTTTGCCGTTAGTGGCGTTTTCGATTTTGCCGGTTTCAAAGTTCACTGTTAACTGGTCACCGTCAGAAACCGCTTCTGATATGCCTTTACATTCGATAACGGGTAAACCAATGTTTATGGCGTTACGGAAAAAGATGCGTGCAAACGATTCTGCGATGACGCATTTTACACCTGAATATTTTAACGCTAAAGGTGCTTGTTCACGGCTTGAGCCGCATCCAAAGTTTTTGCCGCCGACAATGATTACGCCGTCTTTGGCTTTCGCTGGGAAAGCGGGGTCTAAGCCTTCTAAGGCGTGCTTGGCTAAATCGTAGGGGTCAACTAGGATTAGGTATTTGCCCGGCAAGATTACGTCGGTGTCTATGTTGTTGCCGAATTTTATTACTGGTCCAGAGACTTTCATGTTCATTTTGCTTTTGCCTCCAATTTTCTTGGGTCAGTGATTTTTCCTGTTACCGCCGAAGCTGCAACGGTTGCTGGGGAAGCTAAAAACACGCTGGCTTGTGTGCTGCCCATTCTGCCGATGAAGTTACGGTTTGAAGTACTAACGCAAGTTTCACCTGCTGCCAGTAAGCCGATGTGTCCTCCTAAGCATGGACCACAAGCGGAACCGCAAACGACCGCACCTGCTTCAGTGAATGTTTCAATTAAGCCTTCAGCTAATGCTTGCTTGTAAACTTCCACGGAAGCTGGAATCACCAGTGCCCGAACGCCATCTTTGACTTTTTTGCCTTTAATTACTTGAGCGGCTAAGCGCAAGTCTTCTAGCCGACCGTTTGTGCATGAACCGATGAATGCCTGATCAATTGGCATATCAACTTCCGAGACTGGCTTAACTTTATCTACGGATGAGGGGCATGCAACTTGAGGCTCCAACTTGGAAACGTTAAACTCCAACGTTTGAGCGTAAACGGCGTCTTTGTCGCTTTTCAGAGATGCGAAATCTGGCTTTTTTTTTACTCGGTTTTGCAGGAATTCTTTTGTTGTTGCGTCTGGCTCGATGATGCCGTTTTTGGCGCCCATTTCCACTGCCATGTTGCAGATTGTCATTCTTCCTGCGATGCTCATTTCTCGCATGGTTTGCCCTGTGAATTCTGCGCTCTTGTAGATTGCTCCGTCAACGCCTAGTTTGCCAATTATGTTTAGGACCAGGTCTTTTGCAGTAACGTATTTGCCGAATTTCCCGTTAACATCAATTTTGATTGCTTCAGGTACTTTCAGCCAGATTTTTCCAGTTGCCATGACTGCGGCTGCTTCGGTTGAGCCAATGCCTGTAGCGAAAGCGCCAAACGCGCCGTAAGTGCAAGTGTGCGAGTCTGCGCCTACAATAACTGTGCCTGGTACCACGTGCCCTTGCTCGGGCATAACTTGGTGGCAGATGCCGCCTCTGCCGACGTCGTATATGCGTAGTTTTTGGTCTTTAGCGAATTGGCGCATTGTTTTATGCAGTTCAGCAGCTTTAACTGATTCTGCTGGAACCTGATGGTCCAAAATCACGACTACTTTTTTGTTATCCCAAACTTTTTCTGTGCCTATTTTTTTGAATGATTCTACAGCTAAAGGTCCAGTTAAATCGTGAACCATAACAACGTCCACGTTAGCATCAACGATTTCGCCTGGACTAACAGACTTTTTGCCTGAAGCTTTAGCTAAGATTTTTTCTGTAATATTCATGTTTTTATCTTCTCTATTTTCCATTAGCAAGTATTCTTTTAATGTGCCCCTTGAAGAGCAAGACTCAAATCTTAAAGAAGGGAAAATTAAGCCTTTCCATTCAGTAAACGATTTTACTCGTCAATTCTTACTGATTTTGCGCCTCTGGAAAGGGCTGTTATGCCAGTTCTAGCTAATTCTATTACGCCGAAGGTTTTCATCAAGTTTAGGAAGGCATCGATTTTTCCCGAGCTTCCAGTGATTTCAACCATCATGGATTCTGGTGCAACATCAACAATGTGCCCTCGGAAGACTTCAACGCAGTTAATGATGTCTGAGCGTTCCTTGGTGGCTGGCACTGTAACTTTTACCAGCGCAAGTTCACGGGCTACCATGTTTCCGGATTCTAGCTGCTCAACTTTTATCACGTCAATAAGTTTGTTGAGTTGCTTTATGATTTGCTCGGTTGTCTTTTCGTCGCCGTTGGTGGTTATGGTTATTCTAGCGAGGTCTTCTTGTTCAGTTGGGCCGACGGTGATGCTTTCAATGTTAAAGTTTCTTCTCCTGAAAAGGTTGGAGATAGTGTGAAGCACACCTGGTTTGTTCTCAACGATTGCTGAGATAACTTTTGCTCTTATTTCTTCCATGTTTAATACTCTCCTTTCTGCTGTGGCAGACCACATCCTGGCGGAACAAATGGCACGACGTCTTCCTCAGGGGAGATTGGTACATCTATGACTGTTGAGACTTCGCTTTTTAACGCTTCCTTAACTGCTTTGTGGAATTCCGCTGTTGAACCGACCCGCACTCCGTTTGCCCCGTATGCTTGGGCTAGTTTAACGAAGTCAGGTGATTTGCCTAGTTTTACTGCCATGTAACGCCTGTTATAGAGCATTCTTTGCCATTGTGCAACCATGCCTAACACTGAATTGTTTAACACGATGACTGTGACAGGAATGTTTTCTTCAACACTGCAAGCTAACTCGTGCTCAGTCATTAAGAAACTGCCGTCTCCAGCAATATCCAAAACTGGCCTGTCTGGGCACGCAACCTTTGCACCTAAAGATGCTGGGAAGCCAAAACCCATAGTGCCCAAGCCACCTGAAGTGATGAAGCTCCTTGGCTGTAAGGCTTTGTAGTATAGGGCTGACCACATTTGGTTTTGCCCAACCTCAGTAGTAACTATCGCGTCGTCAGGCAATAGACTTCTCAGTGAAGCGATTAAGTTTCTGGCTTTCAATTCTTTGCTATCGTCACAATTGAAGCTTGGGCTGAGCGTTTCTTTAGCTTCTTTAATACGGTTAACCCAAGCTTGACCAGGCTTGCGTTTTTTCAGCTCAGTAGTTAACCCTTCGTAAATCATTTGTAAGGATGGCTTGGCGTCGGAAACGATTGGTACTTCCACATCGATGTTTTTGCCTATTTCCGCAGCATCAATGTCTATATGAATGCGTTTAGCTTCTGGGCAGAAGCTGTCCAAGTTTGCTGAGGAACGATCAGAGAAGCGTGTTCCAACAGCTAAAATCACATCTGCTTCACCCACTAACTTGTTAGCTGCTGGGTTACCATGCATGCCAATGCTTCCAACGGATAAGGGATGAATTTCTGGGAAACAGCCCTTACCCATCAAGCTTGTAGCTACTGGAGCCAATAGTAACTCTGCAACCAACTTTAATTCTGCTGAAGCGTTAGAGCTAATTACTCCGCCGCCAGCCAGTAACAAGGGTCTTTCAGCGTGAGCTAACAAGTCGACTGCTTTACTGATCTGCATAGGGTTAGGAGCAACTGTTGGCTTGTAACCTCTACAATCAATTTCATCAGTTAACTCGATTTCTTTTTGTTCACTTTGAATATTTTTGGGCAAGTCAACTAGTACTGGTCCGGGTCTTCCTGTTGTGGCGATTAGGAAGGCTGTGTTGATTGTTTTTGGTATGTCTATGGCGTCGCGGACTTGATAGTTGTGTTTTGTTATTGGCGTGGTTATGCCGACGATGTCTGCTTCTTGGAAGGCGTCTTTGCCAATCATGTAGGAACTGTTGATGCCTATAGTTGGAACTTGACCTGTTAAGGCGATTATTGGGGATGAATCCATGTAGGCATTCGCGATACCTGTGACTAGATTAGTTGCTCCTGGACCACTTGTTGCCATGCAAACTCCTGGTTTTCCACTTGCTCGTGCAAAACCGTCAGCCATGTGCGCTGCGTCTTGCTCGTGTCTTGTTAGAATGTGGCGGATCTTTGAGTCACAAAGGGCATCGTATACTGGAAGCAGTGCACCTCCTAGTATGCCAAACATAACGTCAACATGCTTGTTTTCTAAAGATTTGATTAGGGCTTTTGACCCAGTCATTTTAGTCATTTTCTAGTTTCTCTCCTCTGACCTGCGCTTTAAAGTGTACTCTGAACAGAAAATTTTACCTGAGAATTTTCCAGCGGCGTTTTCAGAGGGTAACCTGGGCAACTTATAAAATTTGTACCCGACGATCCCAACTATTGAGGTGACGATCCCTCATGTTCTTGCCTCTTGAAATTCTATGTACTTTTAAAGGTACATGTCTTTTTAAATAAAAAGCTTACGGTGTAGATAATTAAGATTTACAGTAAACAAGCAGTTTGAAGTACTGTTGATTCCTAAAAAAATCACTTGACCATAAGTTCTGTTTTGTATGGAGAAAGGGATAGCTAGAGTTTAAAGAGTTTTCTTCTAAATTTAGCTAATTCTTGGTGAATAATGAGCTACAGTTTTGCGGTCACTAGTGTAGCACTCAGTTAGCAACAACATAACCATAATAACATAGCAAAGTTTAATCAAATGGTGAAGTTTTTGGCACAATCAAGGAGCAAAACCACCATTAAAGCAAAAAGTGGAAAAGTTGCTGATTCGTTTAACCCCTTCAAACAGGAAGCTACACCAATTGAAGAGCAATTTATGAATTGGAACAGCTTAATCAAAACGCCATATGACAAAAAAAAGGTTGACGCCTACTCGAGAACACGTGTAATCTTGATGAACGGTATAGAAAACAACGCCATCATAGAATCTCATGCAATCGCCCGTATGACCGAAAATGACCAAGTAAAGCGTAAAATGGCACAAATACGCAGAGCAGACTCTCAACACCAACTAACAGTAGACTGGCTAAACCCTGGCAACCAAACCATTCTTGAAACAACAATTGGATATGAACAAGTTGCAGTAGACTTAACCGCAAATTTGGCGAAAAACGAGGAAAACAGCTACTTCAAGCAGGTGCTTGACTTTGCGTTGCTCGAAGATTTTGACCACCTCTACCGTTACAGTCTGCTGCTCAAAATGCTTGAAGGAACCGACGCAGAAACCATAACGCAGGGGAAAACCGAAATAAAGCCCGGCAGACCAACCAGTGTCGAACATAGGCATCCTGACGATGAAATGCGTGACCATTTCATTAAAGACTCAACAAATGTCAAAACATGGATGAATTATTTCACGATTGTATCTGGCGAACAACAAACAATGAATTACTACCGAACACACGGTGCCAACCTACAAAATGACCTTGCCAGAAAACTCTATGCTGAAATTGCGGAAATCGAAGAACAACACGTTTCACAGTACGAAGCAGTTGGAGATCCCCTTGCAACACCGCTTGAAATGATGACTCTTATGCAGTTAACTGAAGCATACAATTACTACAGTTGCGCCCAAACCGAGACTAACGAACGATTGCGGGCAATATGGGAACAGTTTGCTGCACATGAAATCGAGCATGTAAACATGTGCGCCGACATGCTTGAACGGTACGAGGGAAAAGATCTAAAACAACTAATGAAAACAGAAACAATTAAACCATTAATCGTTTTTGAACCCAACAAGGAATACGTCAACGAAGTGCTTGAGACTCAGGTTAACCTTAGACCCTACAATATGAGATTCATGCCAGAAGACGAATTACCATCTGACTGGCCGTCATTTGGTTATCAGGCAAAAGTCAACAAAGGCGGAGTACCATCAGAGATAGTGGAAGACGAATCGAAGGCAGCTTAAAGCTTCCCCTTCTTTTTTATTTTGTAGAAAAAAGAAATGTTGTGAAAAGCGCTATTTTCCCTGTTCAATCCGCTCTTCGATTGATTCAAAATCCTCGCTGAGTTCATTCACTTGTTTCTTCGTCAGCGTGTCTTGGGCTATGGGAATTACCTCTTTTTCTTCAACCTCAATATGTTTATCAAGCATGTGCTTTAGCAAGTTAACTTGAACTTTCCATTCTTCCCCAGTCTTACTTGATATTCTATCCAACCTATTCACTACACCAGTTCCCATTCGATGTTCTTCAATTCCCACCAACACCATTTCCCGAGCCTTCTTGTCATCCTTTAGACTCTCATACAATGTTCGCTCTTCAGCTTTGTTGTGAGCCTCTAATTCTTTTTTGAACTCCTCAAAAGTTTCTTCCTTATCTTTGCCTCCAGAAGCCATTGTTTGAAGCATTTCTTGAAACTCTTTATGTTCCTCTTTTATTTTATCAAAAAGATTTTCTGACAAAAAATCACCACAAACTAGTAATTGAGAGAGTATTTACATTTTCTCACGTAACAGCGCTATCTTCATAACACCACTTATACAAAAACAGTTTCTCTGGCGCCATCGTGTGGCAACAATCATAGCTGGCAGTCAAGCACAGCAATTAGCAAAAAAAAGCAACCTCGCGCTCAAGCACTTAGAAGTTGTTGCTATAGAAAGTCATGGCAACAATAGCTAAGAAAACAACAAAAAGTCTCAATCTATCCATCCAAGTTATGGCTTCAGTTTCTTGGGGGAAAATTAATATTGATAAAATGGTTTGTACACTCAACAATACTTTAGGAGAAAAATGTTTATGGCAATCAAAGTTGGAATTAACGGATTTGGAAGAATCGGAAGACTACTATATCGAGCAGCCCTAGAACGCAACGCAAACATCGACTTCGTCGCCATTAACGACTTAGCCGATGCAAAAACAAACGCACATCTACTAAAATATGACTCTATACATGGCAGATTCCCAGGAACAGTTGAAGTTCAAGGCAACGACCTAGTTGTCAACGGCAAAACCCTCAAAGTCCTAGCCCAAAGAGACCCCGCACAACTCCCATGGAAAGACTTGGGCGTGTACCTAGCTGTAGAATCAACAGGCTTATTCACAAACCGGGAAGGCGCATCAAAACACTTCACAGCAGGAGCCAAAAAAGTGCTCATTTCAGCGCCAGCAACCGACCCGGACGCAACCTTCGTTCTTGGCGTAAACGATAACGAATATGACCATGAAAAACACAATATTCTTTCAAACGCCTCTTGCACAACCAACTGTCTAGCGCCAGTCAGCAAAGTTTTAGCAGACAACTTCGGTCTCGAAAAAGCACTAATGACAACATGCCACAGCTACACCAACGACCAACGCATCCAAGACCTAGTCCACAAAGATCCAAGACGCGCAAGAGCAGCCGCATTAAACATTATCCCAACAAGCACAGGCGCAGCAAAAGCTATCGGACTTGTTTTACCAAGTTGCGCAGGGAAAATGAATGGTTACTCACTACGTGTACCAACAGCAGACGTAAGCATCGTTGACTTAACCGCAGTTCTGGGCAAAGAAGTAACAAAAGACGAAATCAACCAAGCAATGAAACAAGCCGCTGAAGGACCACTAAAAGGCATATTGCAATACACAGAAGACCCGATTGTCTCAAGCGACGTGTTGCATTCAACATATTCAGCAGTTTTCGATGCCCAATTAACCATGGTTCTTGGTGAAAAGAGCAACTTCGTTAAAATCTTCGCATGGTACGATAACGAATGGGGCTTTAGCAACCGCATGGTTGAATTCATCGAACTCATTGGCAAAAAAGCAGGCCTATAAACCAGCGATAAAAAACTTAAATCTTCCAATCTTTCTCTTTTCTTTCAACTAAACCCAGCAAGTTTAAGGTGTAATTGACTATGGCTAAATATAAAACACTAGACGATTTTGAACTTAAAAACAAAGTTGTGCTTACAAGAGTAGACTTTAACTCAGAAATTGACCCCCAAACAAAAAACGTCACAAGCGACGTTCGAATAAAAGCCCACGCACAAGCAACCCTCAAAGAACTTGCGGAGAAAGGCGCCAAAACCGTAGTGCTTGCCCATCAAGGACGCAAAGGAGACCCAGATTATACACCGCTTAAAATGCATGCGGAAATTCTGCAGAAAATCCTTAATTGCCCAGTAAAATATGTTGATGACCTCTACGGTGAAAAAGCAAAGGAAGCCATCAAAAACCTGCAAGGCGGAGAAATTTTGGTTTTAGAAAATGTTCGTAGCTTCGATGGAGAAACAAAGAATGGCACTCCTGAACAACACTCTCAAACGCCGCTTGTTCAAAACCTTGCTCCCTTAGCAGATTTATTTGTGAATGATGCTTTCGCCGCAGCACACCGTGGACACGTAAGCATGGTTGGGTTCACCGCTGTATTACCAAGCGCTGCAGGACGAATCATGGAACGTGAATTGTCATCTCTCAGCAAAGCACTTGAAAAGCCCGAAAAACCCTGCGTTTACGTTATGGGTGGTGCAAAAGCCGATGACAGTTTGGAAATAAGCAAGTATGTATTGGGCAATGGCATAGCAGATTATGTACTTGTTGGCGGAGTAACCTCACAGTTGTTTATGGCGGCAAAAGGCATAGACTTGGGCAAAGGCAACATGGCGTTCTTGGCGAAAAAGGAGCTTATGGGACTTGTACCTGGAATCCAAGAACTAATCAAACTATACGGCGACAAAATTCAAACACCTGTAGACGCGGCATTGGAAGTAGATGGGAAACGCCAAGAAATCCCAATTACCAAGATGCCAACGGAGTACTCAATCTTTGACATAGGCACTCAAACCGCTGAAAACTATGCAAAACTAATCGCACAAGCAAAGTCAATCGTAGTCAGTGGACCAATGGGCGTTTATGAAAACAAAGAATTCAACTATGGAACTAAAACAGTGTTTCAAGCCATCGCTGACAGCAAAGCTTTCAGTCTAGCAGGCGGAGGAAACACAATCGCTGCCATCGAAGAGTATGGGTTAAGTCAAAAAATCGGCTACATCAGCACTGCCGGTGGAGCGCTCATCGAGTTTTTGATGGGCAAAAAGCTGCCGGGTGTTGTTGCTTTAGAAAACGCTACATCAACAAAGAAAGCGTAAGGCTTCTAGCCTAACCTTTCCTCTTTTTGAAATCCCGTTTAATTGTTTTTGAAGTTTTGTTGGCGTTCTTTAGCTTCATTTCGGCGAGCTCTGTAGAGGGCAAAAATAAATGCACCAATCGAACCTACAACTATCAGACTTATAATGCCAATTATAAACATTAATGGGAACCCAACGAAATTTGGCTGACGCTCCTCAATTGCATATTCACCTGCTGAATCGTAAGCCACCACTTTTATGGTGTGTAAGCCTAATTCGTAGTCTTCTGTGTTATAGGGCCAACTGAATGGGGCTTGAGTGTCGTTGAATTGTAGTTGGCCGTCTATGTAGAATTCAACATTGATGACGTCGCTTGAAACCTCGGTGTTAATGGTCCATTGTCCCTGCATGTCATTACCTAAGCTGTAACCGTTGTTTTTGTAGAAGCTCAATTTCAGTGTCGGCGCTGCTTGAGCGGTAAAAATTGTTAAACATATAAGCAGTAATGTAACGGTTAAGAGAGTTCCAAGCGGCCTAGTTTTGATGTGCATTTTAAACCCTTGATTGTTTATTCTGCACTTGTCTTATTTAGTTGTTGTCTTAGGTTACTTTGACCTGTAATCGAGTAGTTGTTTAAAGAAGTAGACGATTAAGATTGCGTTAACCAGCACCCTCACCGCGTTCACCCATAGCACTGCGTCAAAGGATAAACCTTGAACGTAAATCATTATGCCAACGCTTGTGCTCAAAGTGTACGCTAACGTGAAAACTGTAAATGCCAAACCCCACTTTTTAGCCGATAATAAACCTACGATTGAAATTATCCAAAGCGCGATTTCTATCCAGTTGTTAACGTCTTCTACATCACCGTTAAGCAGCATAAGAGTAAAGAGTGTAATGTTGATAATCATCCAAACAACGGTTAGATAGACTACCATCTTTTCTGCTCTCAATTCGAACCGTCCTCATATCGCAGCAAAATGCACATATATTTCTCTTATTGCCGTTTAAAAACTATTCTTGTCTAAACTCCTTTTCTGGAAAATTTTTATATCTCCTATCGCTGATGTTTAGCAGGTGAGTAATGTGGCTTCTGAAAAACTTTTAAATTTTCTAAACAAGGCTATAGCACGTGAACTTCAAGTTAGTATACAGTACATGTGGCAGCATGTGCAAGTCACAGGCACTGAAGGCGCTATCGTGGAAGGCATCTTCCGCAAAATCGCCATTGCCGAGATGAAGCATGCAGAGCGTCTAGCTGAACGCTTAGATTACCTCAATGGTGTACCTACAACGCAGCCAGACCCAATTTTTGTTAGAGGTAGTCTTCTTGAAATGCTAAAACAAGACCAGTTAAACGAAGAGGAAGCAATCAACCTGTATAAACAGGCTATTCAGGTTGCGGCTTCAGAAGGCGACTTTACAACAAGACGATTGTTAGAGGAAATCTTAGCTGAAGAAGAGACACACATAGACATTTTTGGCAAGCTTCTTGTGGGCATGACTGAACCGTTCACGCAGCCAGGAACATCCCAAGTATAATAAACAGCTTGATCTGACACATTTGTTTCTATTTTAAATAGGGGTTGAAGATAAGGAGGGTTATTCTCTACTTGAGAGAACCAGTATGTAATCAGCTGTATCAGCGCACATGTCTGCTGCTTGCTCAATGAACTCGATTAAGTCGTCAAAGATGACCATTGCGCCACAATTCATGGTTTGACCATATTTTACGAATAAGCTTTTGGTTTTCAAATATTCAGTGTCAATGTCATGTTCGATTTCGCTGACTCGCTTTGCCTCTTTCATAGCTTCAGTTGGGTTGGAAGAAATTTTCTCTATGCTGCCTCTCAGGGTTTGTGCAGTTTCGACAAGCTTGCAGGTCATGAAAACGGTTTTTTCGCAAAGCTCTTTAGGCAGTTCGGCTTCAGAAAGCATTTCAAGGCATCTGGCGGCGTCTTTTGTGTGGTCTGCTAGCGTGTCTAGCCTTTTTACCAAGTGTAAGAGGTCTTCTCGGTAGTCTGCCACTAATGCTGCGCCTTTGGAGAGTTCCAAGAACACTTCTGTTCTAAGTTTATCTACTTCTTCCTCTGCCAAGTACAAGTTTTGGATGTATTTGTTGGCGTCTTTAACGTAGCCTTCAGAATAACTTTTAGTGGCTTTATG
>Ga0123335_1007332_pt1 | contig 12366 bp, 25 predicted proteins | sample BiotimSIPDNA_2_FD_89707 | JGI IMG/M metagenome (GOLD analysis project Ga0123335, IMG submission 89707) | Anaerobic biogas reactor microbial communites from Washington, USA - Biogas_R2 time_0 SIP DNA | ecosystem: Engineered > Bioreactor > Anaerobic > Unclassified | place: Washington, USA... | reverse complement strand
TAAATTCGTCATTATACCGGTTACCCTTATTTATCATGTTTATCTCCTCCACAGGTTTATTTTACCCTAACTTACCTGTGTCCGGCAAATCGAGTATACCGCAATATGATAATCAATATATCTTTCGACTATTGCGAATTCCTCAATTATCTTTTTTGCTTCTGTCAATATATCCATCGTTACCCCTCCCAATATTTCCAGTTAATATTTTACAATTATCTTGCTTTGAAAGTATTTCCCCGAGAATTTTTATACTAAACTATATATTTGTATCTTTTTATTCCATATATTAGGTAATCATTTTCCATTTCTTTTACTCATCAGCTCGTCAATCCGTTTCTGTCTTTCTTCTGCAGATAGGCTTGTTAAGTCTGTGTTAAGATTTGTATTGCTGCTTTCTACTTTTTGCATATTACTATATCCATGCGCATTGTTCAAAATATGCTGAGTCATAGGTGCTGAATACTCATATAATAAGCTTTTCTCAATCAAATCTGCTTCACATTCCTGGTATATCATTTTTATTGCGTCGGAAAATTCTTCATGTTCATTTTTATAACTGTTCAATGTATCTCTATGTATCCTTGCATAAGAACAAAATCCTGCTAGCGTTAAAGGCTTATCATAGTTGATTTCTTCAATAGTTTTAGTCCTGTTATTGTAGACCCTTTTAACGTGATCTTTTTGTGCATTTTTATATTCATCAAACTTTTTTTCTAATTGTTTTGGAGTATAATTTTTTGGTCTTCCTGCTGGCATATTATCACTTCCTTTTATTACATTCTCTCAAGCAACTCTGTAAGTTCTTTTGTCCATTCAAGCATTAATTCCTTGTTAGCTTTTATATTGTAATTAGCATAATCATTTAGAGCTCTTGTTAACTCTTGTATTCTCTTTTCATAATGTAACCGTTTTGGCATTACTCCTAGTGGCTTAAATAACTTATTAAGGGAGTCTTCATATTTTTCAGCTTCTTCTTTTGTAAAACTTTTCATTTCAATTTCTTTAATACAATTACATATTTTCATTTCCCTTCACCTCTTTGCATAATAAAAAAGAGCCTTCCGGCTCTGTATATTGATTTATTTAATAAATGTCTAATCCGTTTTCTTTTTGATGTCTGTAGTAATTAAGTAGCATTACCATATCGCCAGGACTTATATTTTCTTCTGCATCTGCTAACCCATTTTTTGTATTATAAGTACTTAACAGTATTGTTCCATCATATTACTGTTGCGTTAACTGCATTGTTCTTCCATTGTTTATTTCCATTTCTATTTTATTCATTGTTATCCTCCTTTAATTATAGAGGGGCTTTTATGCCCCAAGCTTAAATTTTATTGTTTTCTTTAACAGTTCTATATCTCCAGTTTCTATCACATCTGTTTTAAATTGATAATAATTGCTTATTACATCTCTTGCATGATCTAATACAAATCTATCGTGTTCACTTGCTTTGTGCCCTATATGCTTCATGTACTTTACTGCTAATAACATTGCCTTTGGATTCATATTAACAACCCCCTCGATTTATCTTATGAGTCTATATTATCATAGTAGTTAATGACTGTCAATAACTTTTTGAAAATATTTTTAACTATTGCTAAAAGTCATTAACTACTATATAATAACAATATAAACTTATGGAGGTGTTATATATGGCACTTAATAAAGATACACATGTGCAACGTAATGTTATACTTACAAAAGAGATAGACAAAAAAATAAACGATGATGCAAATAATAATCATCGTAGCATATCAAGCCAAATAGCTTATATATTAGACCAATATTATAAGGACAAATAAGTCCTTTTTTTCTGCTTATATCTCTACCAGTTCTATATATCAAAACAAAAAGAGAGCCTTAGCCCTCTATATATATTCGTTTCCTTCTGCTTCTATATCCTTAATCATGCTATAATGTTTTCTTATAAGATATTCTAACTCTTTTGTTTCGCTTCTTCCGTCCTTCTCTGCTATATATTTTAACATGCTTTCTATTGATGCCGAAAATCTATAGCTTTTCATTACCTTCTCTTGCTTTTTATCTGATTTAAAAGAGGGCATTTATTCACCCTCTTCCTCATATGGTTTTAATTCCATTAATTCATCTTCTAACTCTCCTATGTAGTTTTCGTAAAATGTAACTAAATCAGCTAAATCTTTTTCGTCAAGTTCTGCTTCAATTTCTTTGTTTGACTTATTATTTAATCTTATTTCCTCTTCATCGTCCCAGTCTTCGTACTTCTTTGCAATCTCTTCTTGATCAAAAAAACTATCAAATTTTTCATCAAACTGGTCTCTCAAGTTACAAAGTTTTGCAAGATCACCATCAGCCTTTAAAATATTTATTGTGTCCATTACCTCTTCATACTTCTTTTTCAAACCTTCTAATTTTTCTCTTAATAATGTTGTCATAATTTTTATCCCCTTTTCGATTTATTTTGTAGCTCCTTGCTACATTCTTATTGTATATCATTGTTATATACAATTCAAATACCATATAAACCGATTTAGGTTAATTGTATAGCATTATCTTTCTTTTCCTTCCGCTTTTTCGTTTTCTCTATTGTTTTATTTATTTTCTAAATATTCTATATAATTGTTGCAAGGACAAAAATAACCACTTTTATATGTACAATATAAACAAGGATTCTTATCTATATTATCACCTTCTCAAATAAATTAGCCCTACCAAATTAGATAGGGCTATAAGGAGGGAGAATTATTTATTTATTATTAGTACCTAACACATTTCTTTCAATTCTGTCTTCTACGCGCTTATTCATCCACAATAAAGCTTCTTCGATATGTGTAAGTGCTATTGCGTTTTCTCTTGTTGAGTATTCGCCTTTTTGAAAACATGACAACCTGTGTCGTACTATTTCCAGCAAATCAGTGTCAAGTATGCCATGTACCGAATCTTCCAACTTTCTAGCACCTTTTTGAAATATTAATTCAGCATATTCTTTTTGCCCGCCTTTTTCTTCATCAATTCTTGCATCTGTTACGATATACCTATGTTATGCTCCACCAAGTCCTTTTTCGTCCATGACATATACATCATTCAATTTTTCTCTCTTTTGTATCGTTGACAACTTTTCCATCTTTTTGACTTCCTTTCGTCTCATTTATTTACAACAGTTACCTGTTATATTAAAAAATTAACCCGGCTTAACCGGGCTCTCTAGGGGAGTAAAAATTTATATAAACTTTAATTATTTATCGTCCCCCAGGAGCAGCCTGGGGAATCTTCGAAGGGGTAAAATTTTGTTAAAAATTAAAACTATACTAACTACATTATAACATAGATTATTGATTCGTATGTACCGTAAATGTACCGTATTTGTACCGTGTTGGGACTAACCCGGGGCTTTTTCTTATGCCGTTCTTATCTCTTTTTCTGTGATCTCATACATTTTGATTTGTATATCTTTGACTAGCTTACTGTCAATATTCTTACATCTTTGTTCGCTCAATATCACTTCTTCCGATATTTCTAACCAACTTGCTTTTGGCTTGCCTATCGGTATTCTAAAGTACCTCATTTCAAGTATACTGCGTTCCGGTTCAGACAAATAAAAATATACACTGTTGATTGCCCTTAATATCCTCATTTTTTGGTCTATTTCCGTTTCCAGGTCTTGCATATATTCCAGCCTTTTCATTGCCTGTTCTTCGGTTCTGGACGTGTTGCTATGGCATAATGGCATATCTGTTATAACCTGCGCCTTAATGCCTGATATGTTCATTCTTCTGTATTCCTCTAGCTGTTTGCTTAGATTCTGTATCTCTTTTTGTAGACCATCATAGCTGTGCAGGTAGAATCTTATCTCATTTGTCCTCAATATACTCACATCCTCACATTTTTTAATTTATTCTCGATTTATTCCCTACATTGAAATTTGCCAACTGCCTTTTTGTACATCTGTAATTCCGTCCATACTAGCCTTCTTTCTTTTTCTTTCTTTTTCGCATATCCCAACATTGCCGAAAATACTATTATTCCTCCTGTTACTGCTCCACCTACAAAAGTTAACATTACATTGCACCCCCTCCATATGTTTTGCTGTCCTCTTCTCCTGCTCTCCATAGTACCCTACTGTGTGTATGTATCTCCCGCAATATCCTGTATCTGCCGTAAAAAAACTTTTGCCTATCTGTCTTAATTCCATGTTTGCAGTTGTCTAACTTTGTTGCATCATTACCTATTGTGTTGTATCTGTCTGCTAGTATCAATGCTTTCTGAGCTATCCACAAAGCGTTAACATGATCTTCTTCTGTAAGCTTTGCATATTGCAGTAATAAAGAGTAGTATTCTGCCGATTCTTCCGGAAAGTATTCGTCAAAAGTACTTTCGTATTTTGCTTTCATCTATGCACCTCCACGTTGACAATTCTTGAAGTATTCAAATACTCTATTGCTCCACCAGGATAATTTGTTTCTGCTTCGATTAGGCGTGTATAAGCCGGTGTTATATCAACAACTTTCCCGATTACTTGGTATATTCCATCATGTCTTTTGCTTTCAAATGATATCTTCAATGTTTTATCACTGTTTTCATGCATGAATTCAATATCTTGCATATGTTTACTTATTTTTTGTTCGTTTCTTTGTTCTATTGCTCCGAGTGCCAAATCTTTAACAAGTTCTGATTTACCTAAACATGCCAATCTACTGTTGACATCTTCGCATTTGCAATATGCTATATGTCTTTGACATTTTACACAAAACATCTATGACACCTCCCTTGCAACATACATATCATAATAAGTTACCCCCACAGCATATGCCTGCCATATGTCGCCTGAAAATCCATAAAACCATCCCGGATTCTTTTTAGTTCCCTTATCTCCAAACCTGTCTTTTAATGCCTGTATTATGTTTCCGTCTTTTGCTTTCATATTCCCACACAGATTAATTTTTTCGTCTTTTCGATATATGTAATATGCGTACCCATCACCAAACAATTCATAAAACCTACCTATCCAAACGCAAGTTTCAAATACTTCTTTGCCTACTGTCATTCCATAACTAGCAACCATTTCAATTACGACCGTCACATTGGGGAAATATTTATTGAATAACCTTCTTGTTTCTACTCTTACATTTTCATTGCTAAACTTGCCGAATTCTACAGGTTTTAAATTTTTATCAAGCAAACAATATGCAGATTCTTTATTCCCTGGGTCTATCGCAAGTATATATTCCCTCATGCTACATCTACCCCCTTTTTCTTATATTCCTCAAAGCTCATGTTTAAGTAGTTCTTGCCGAATATCTTAACAAACTCTTCCCGGCTGCGCTGCTGCTCAAATTTCTGTTGATAGTGTTGCTTTAGCATAAAATCAAATACCGGGTTATTATGTACGCCGTCTTTACCTTCGTGACACTGAAAACATAGCCTTATTTGCATTTTGTGTTCTATACTGTTTTGTCTGTTCTTGCCAAAATAAATTTCATGGAGGTGGGCATACGACTTTCCACATATTGCACATAGATCGTTACTGCCGGGACGCGGATTATTCTTTGCCTTTTTCTGTTTCTTCTTTGCTGGTTTTGGATATAGCATTATTCAGCCCTCCAATCTTGTCGAAATGGTCTTGTTTTGTTATACTCATGCTTTATTCTTATTGCTTCTTCTATGTCAATTTCTTCTTTACCGCAATAGTCTAGTATTCTTATTATGCAATCTGCTAATTCAATTGGTATTCCTTCAGGCTTTAAATATTCTGGGAAAGGTAAATCGCATCCATATTCATGCCCTTCTTTGTCTTTAAAATATGTTTTTGTATTACCATTTCTATACTCTTCCAATGCTTCAGATAGTTCACTATGACACAACGCGATAAAATCACCAAATGGACGTTCTTCTTCCCACCACCCATGATTTACTGCGTTTTCATGCACTTCTTTTGCAAATTGGTTTAAATTTAACATTCCTTTACCCCTCCCTCATATTTTTCTAATACTCCCCTAACCTCTTTTACTGCCCTGCGAAATGCTTCTTCCTGCCCCGGATTGCCCAGAAATATTGAGCATTCGCCTATAAGTTGCTTTAATGCTGCTGTTAATTCTACTATCTCTCCTTTAAGGTTTTCATACCCATTAACAACCTTGATTACATATTCAATATCTTTTTGAGAAAATGGCTTGCTTGAACCTTTTTGTTCGGAACATAAGACTTTACCCTCAGAATCTTTTATTATGTATTTATCAAAAGTTAAGTATTTAGGTAATATATCTATTGTCCAAGGTAATTTTGTATATTCTCCTTGTAGATTTGATATTTCATGTAACATTTTCTCCCTCACTTTCTTTTCTGAATTCCCTTATAGTTTCATGATCTATACCATAATCCCGAGCGTCATTCGGATATTTATAGCAATAATCCTTAACCAAATCATTGCATTCTCGGCATTCTTTTCTGAAACTAAAATCTCCATGAAATACCCCTGACACCCTAAAATACTGTTCATCTTTTTTTATTTCTTTCCCACACCAGTAACATTTGTGTACTTTCCTTGCTTTTGTTTTAGTTTCTGAATAAAAATCACTCACTTTTTCACCCCTCCTTATTTACTTCTATTTTTCGATTTAAGCCGACATTTTTCTCAAATGATTAATTACCCTATTTTTATATTTTGTTGCTTCCTGCGTTAATCTGAAATGAATCTGCAATGCCGTTTTCTATATCTGCTATTGCTTTTAATATTGGATATACTTGTTGAGGTACTACGCAGTTTCCGAGGGCTTTACTTCTGTCCACCCTATCGGGTATCCCTGCATCCACTCCAGGAATTGGGGGTTCGGATAACGTCCAATAGTTTCGGGGTAATGTTCCCCCAAGCTTCCAGGTAATATCTTTCCACGTGTTCCATTTCTCTCGGATGGGGTTAAAGGTCTTATTTTCTTGTGATTCTGGCTTGCTGTTGGAGTTGCATGTATATGCCGGATGTAATCCCTCAAATTGTTTCTTTCTGTTCTCCCACATTCCGATGATGCTTTTGGACTTCTTCCCCCCTTGTAATCTGTTGCTGTCGGAGTTGGCAATGATAAATACTCTTTGTCTGAAATGCCACGCACCAACGGCAAAAGCTGGTATAGAAAACACTGTGCAGAAATAGCCTTCTTCTTCCAATTCGTTAATTTTTCTAGAAACAATTCCGTTGGATATGCTTCCGATAACATTTTCGTTAACAACCCAATTCGGCCTGAGTTCTTTGATAAGTCGTAAGTATTCTGGCCACAAAAATCTTTCGTCATTTGCTCCTTTTCGGTTTTTGTTGGCAAGGCTATGAGGTTGGCAGGGGTCACCTCCTGAAATAACTTTAACTGTTCGCAATCCTGTCCTAGTAATAAAAATCTCTCTTGTAACATCTTTTATATCCCTCCATCTCGGCACATCCGGCCAATGTTTTTCTAACACTTTTGTTGGATAATATGCATATTCACATTGCCCTACTGTTTCAAACCCTGCCCATTCGGCTGCAAGGTCTATCCCACCTATCCCAGAAAACAAGCTGAAATGTGTTAACATTTTTATCCCCCTTTATACTGCTACTATCTTGATATACTCTGTATATATATCAGCTTTACTTATGCTTTCCGGTATTCCTCTACTATCCTTTACTGTAAGTAACCTATTATCGATATAAATTACTTCACCCTCTTTTATTGCCATGCAGTTGCCGCTGTTTCTGATTTTGTGATAGATAGATATGCGCATACCTTTGTGCAGTTCGTTCCAGGTTCTTTCTGCTTCTATTTCTTTTTCTTTTCTTTTTCGTTCTGCAACTTCAAATCCATCATATTGACGGCTTGCTTTGTTTACCCTCAGATTCTTCCTAACGTAACCCTGTACTGTGTTGTAATTTGCTTTAATGTCTATTGAGATTTTTTTCATTGAAGTTCCTAATTCGTACAAATATTTTATTCTGTCAATTTGTTTTTGTGTTAATGGTTTACCGTTCATATTTTCACCCCACATTTATTTTAATTTGTTCATAATCTTTTATCTGTGGTATATAATCCTTATAAGGAACATTGATATATTTAAGTACTTTTACTAATCCTAGTCCTCCTTTATCCCAATCTCTCATACAGTATTCGTGTAACTTTGGGTGTGTTTTCTGTAATCGTTGGAATCGGTTTGGCTCTTTTTCTAAATGGCATCCGTACATACAAAATATACAGCCTGTTCTATCTGCTCCCTTCTCATAAGCTTTTGAATATTTCAATTTATAAATTCTTATGTACTCCCATATATCACTTGTTTCCCAAAATGCTAAAGGTTGGCTTTGGGGTCTTTCTTTTTCAAAGGCATTGCACCCGGTTTTTAAGTATTGCTGTTTTCTGTACATACTTTCATCTGCCATAAGCCCTAAAATTGGTTTTCTTCCTGTTTCTTTCTCATATGTTTTACATGGATTCTTTTTCATTTCATGGCAACACTGTTCCGAACATTCAATATCAGAATCTAAAAATACTCTCCATTTGCCTAACTTCTTCATTTGTTTTGCTCTATAGCTTGGCTTTAAATTCATATGCTTTAACATTCTGATCCTGAATGACTGTTCTTTGCTTATTACTGGATAACCATACTTTTCTATTACTTGTCTAAAATTCATTCTAGGTTTAAGCCAAATTACATTATCAATAGTTTTAACGAAATCTCTTATTTCTGGATACTCAAGCCCTGTATCAACAAATACAGCCGGAACATCAGGATACAATTCTCTTACCAAGTACAATAATACTGTGCTATCCTTCCCACCACTAAAACTTACATATACTTGACCGTCCCAATGCTCATACCATTCTTTTATACGTTGTTTACTTTTTTCTACTTTGACCTCCAACGGCAATGATTGCATTTGTTTAAGCTGCCATAATTCCATTTTTATCACCCTTCCCTTATTATTCGCCTTATGTCCATACCATGCTTAAAAGCTTCATCTATAACATATTGAGGTATTGGTATAGGCTTTTTTACTGCAAAAGCGTTACCTACCCGTAAATCATCCAAGTTGTAATATTTATCTACTGGCTCCGTATAATTGTCTGATTTATGACTTTTTACTTCTCTGCCGTTATACTTAAACTGTTCTCCTTTAGTACATTCTGTGCAATACAGGGCATATTGATATGGGTATTGAATCTTTTTACCGGATGCCGTTTCAAATTGCTCCATCTTTGTATGTACTATATAGCCTAATCCGTTGCATGTAGGGCAATTCTCAGCAGGCATTGATTCCCTGATTTCTACACCTACAGCTTTATAAGTTTCGTATAAGTCAGATATTGCAGGACAGTATTTATAATTCAATTTGCATTTTTCAACTGTCTGTAAGCTCTGATTATAGTTTAGAGGTAGAAAAAACTTAACATATTCTTCCCTGGTCTGCTCCTGCTCAAAAGGCATTTGAATATATACACTTGCAAGAATACGAATTAAATCAATTGCTTGTTGTCTCTCCATATCTACCTCCATTCGTCCATGTTTGATACTTTTTTGAATGGAGTTATTTTAGGTTTAGACTGTTCTTTTCTTAATTTTTCATTTGCTTCAAATTGTTCCAACGTCTTGATATTTTTCTTAAGACAATTAACAAGGATGGTATTGACATAGTTCCACGTGCCTGCGTTGTTTGCTAATGCTAATTCCATAGCTGCTGTTATCATATCTTCTTCTATTCCATCTTCAATATAACTTTTAATACTGTCAGAAATAAATCCATTAATTAATCCAAAATTGTTTTGATAAAATTTTTCAGGTCTTTCTTTAGTAATAGTAGTAAATTCTTTTTCTATATCTACTTCTACTTCTATTTCTGTTTCGTTACATACCGTTTCAGTAACGTTACAATCTTGTAACTGTTTTTGTTTCTCTCTATATTTTGCTACTCTTTGCCTTGTCTGTTCTCTGATCTTCTCCATACCTTCAATGTTTTGATGTTTTTCCCAGTTAGTTATACATAAATGCCCATCTTCAACATGTATCATTCCAAACTGTTTAAATGTTTCAAGTGCTAACCTAACAGTGTTCAACGGCCTACCAAATAACGAAGATAACATTTCATCTGTATAAGGGATATTTTGATTTAAATATAAATATCCACTTGCATTTGTTTTGCCTGCCAAGACTAAAAGCTTAATCCAAATAATAAGAATTGCATCTTTATCCGGCATACTCTCTATTATCTTTATCTTTTCATCATCAAACATTGAAACCGTTAATTTAATCCACTTCACATCTGCCACTACACTCACATCCTTTAATTCATTCTTGACTGTATAATTAATCTGTTTTTGTGTTATACTTATATTGCATACAATTAACCTGTTAAGGGGGATATATAACCTTTTGTATGGGGTTATATATCCCTGTAAGGGTTAATCCTTAGTATTTACAAACTTCATAAATACCAACCAATGCGTATTCATATTTTTGCCACTTCTATGCCCCAAAATAGGTTCATGTCCTATTGCTTCTAATACTTTTTTAAGAGGTATCTGAACCTCGGACCATTTGAATATAAGAGTCCCATAATCATCAAGTACCCTCATGCATTCAGCAAAACCATCATGTATCATTTTTGGCCAGTTTTTATCCAAACACCCATATTTTAAATAGGTCCATGATGTTTTTCCTGCCCACGTTAAATGTGGAGGGTCAAATACAACTAATTTAAACTGTTTATCTCCAAAAGGTAGATTTGTAAAATCGCAAACAGTATTAGGTTTAATCTCTAAATACCTATTTGGATAGTATTCATGGTATGGAACTATTCTTTTATCGCAAAATTCTACATTTGGGTTGTTTTTATCAAAATAGAACATCTTAGAACCACATGCTACATCTAAAATAGGTTTCATTTATATTCACTCCTTTAATCTTGACAATCTGGGCAAACATCTTCCCAATGTCCATTTCTTTTTTGACTTTTCCATCCGTTTTCTTTCTTATAGTCTACTGCTTCTCCAAACTCAAAGAATTCTTCATCTGCTATTTCTCCGCATATGTCACACGTTAAAGAGTACATACCGGAATCTTTATCTATGCTCATTCTTCACCCCTCCTTTAATGCCACATTAAATAGCATGTTACAGCTATTATAATAATGAATAATATTGACTGTATGGTATATTTGATGTTGCTGTGATATTTTAAGCTTTTCATACTTTACCCTCCTTAGAGGGGCTATATTAAGCCCCTTTTAAATTCTCTTCTGCTTCTGCAAATGGATTAATATGTTCCTTAGGTGTATTTGCTTCTTCCAAAGCTTTTGTTATGGAACTCCATCCCTTAACTTCTAATATGTCAGGCAGATTCCCAAGACGTGATTTTTTTACATAAGCTTTAATATCATCCTGTTTGTCTTTCTGTAAATTGATTACAACATCCATAAGAGATTCTACTATATCCAAAGCATCATAAGTTTCACCAATAGGCTGAGTTTCTCCGTCTTTTTTACCCCATACACTTTTAGACCTTGCGATTAAAATAAGATTCATCGGTAAATCTTTTAATTGGTCTAACATATTCCTTGAAGTTTCCCTTCTAAATGCATACCATTTTGTCTTTTGAAGTTGATTAAGACTGTCAATTTTCTTTCCTATTTGCTGCTCATATTTTGTTGCACATATGCTTTCAAGGTTGTCAAGTAAATCTGTAACAGGGTCAACAACAAGCGTTTTTCTGTCTTTGTATTCTCCTGCCAATATTTCATCCAGTATTTTTTTAGTAAGCTTTACTGGACTGTCGATATCTTTGTCAAGTTTATTTACATTCGCAACATAAAAATCAAATTCATTTGAATACAATCTTGTTGAGCCCTCATAGTCTATAACTAATGGACTAGGTGAAGATAATCCAAATCTGCTTTTGTAACATCCAGGAGCACCCCATACCATTATTTTTATATAAACATCTTCTAATGTAGCTTTTTTAGCTGTTGCCATTTGCCCTATCCCCTTTCAATTTACTGTACGTTCTGCTAATGCTATAATTAACATCAATATCAATCCTGCTATTCCTATCCAAAAAGGTAATTTGCTCTTACTTTTTGCTTTTCTCATGCTGCCAATGTAAAAGCCGTTTTTGTCATATATTTGATACCCCATCATTTACACTTCCTTTTCTATCTGCTATACTTAATTTAATACTTTGACTATGCCTGTTTATCAGGCACTTTTTTTTATCCAATCTTTTGATATTCACCTAACAATATATTTTTAGGTTCTTCATTTGACTTAATTAAGGCATATTGTTTTTGACTAATGCGGATTGCAAATCCAGAATATATGCCAAAATCTTCGCCTGCTTTTATGCCACCGCCTGCTTTTATGCCCCAGCCTGCTT
>Ga0123335_1007331_pt1 | contig 12366 bp, 9 predicted proteins | sample BiotimSIPDNA_2_FD_89707 | JGI IMG/M metagenome (GOLD analysis project Ga0123335, IMG submission 89707) | Anaerobic biogas reactor microbial communites from Washington, USA - Biogas_R2 time_0 SIP DNA | ecosystem: Engineered > Bioreactor > Anaerobic > Unclassified | place: Washington, USA... | reverse complement strand
GGCAAGATGACAACCAAGCGTTTTACTGTGATTGGTGCTGGAAATGGTGGAAAAGCCATGGCAGCCCACCTGGCGATTATGGGTCAGGAAGTTACTCTCTACAATCGCACCTTTGCCCACATTGAAGTAATTGCCAAGCGTGGCGGGATTGATCTGGAAAGTTATCAGGGCGGACCCCAGGGTTTTGGTCAACTGAAGAAAGTCACCAGCGACATCCAGGAAGCGGTGGTTGATACCGAAGTGATCATGGTAGTGGTCCCATCCTCGGGGCATGCTGATGTTGCCAGACTGCTTGCACCGCATCTGCAGGATGGGCAGATCGTGATCCTGCATCCTGGTCGCACCTGTGGGTGCATTGAGTTTATGCATGTTCTGCGAATGAACGGGTTTACAGGGAATATCATACTGGCAGAAGCCGAGACCTTTATCTACGCCAGCCGTTCCGATGGGCCCAGTCAGGCGCGCATATTTCGGGTGAAAGAAGCGGTTCCCTTAGCTGCCCTGCCCGCCACCGACACGCCCCGTGTTATGGATGCCATCAGGCACGTTTTCCCACAATACATTGATGGGGTCAATGTGCTGCATACAGGTTTAAACAATATGGGGGCAGTATTTCATCCCGCCCTTACCATCCTGAACGCTGGAAGGATTGAATCCACCCATGGCGATTTTCAGTTTTATGTGGATGGCGTGACTCCTTCCGTGGCAAGGGTCCTTGAAGTTGTGGACCGCGAACGTGTCACAGTAGCTTCGGCATTGGGGTTGCGCGCCCGAACGGGGATTGAATGGCTGCAATTGGCTTACAATGTGCGCGGCGAGACCTTATTTGAAGCCATCCAAAACCAATCCGGCTATTATGGCATCAATGCCCCCAGCACTTTACAGCACCGTTATATCTTTGAGGATGTCCCGATGAGTTTGGTGCCAATCGCTGCTTTGGGCGAGCGTTACGGCGTTTCCGTGAATGGGATCAATGCCATCATCCGGTTGGGATGCATCCTGCACAGCACAGATTACTGGCGTAAAGGGCGCACACTCGACAAGCTGGGTATCAAAGACCTGAGCGTGGGCGAGCTGACGCGGTATGTGAATACCGGCACCACAGACGTTGGTTAATTTCTGAAAGAATACCTCACAAATGAACAGCCTGAGCGTGTGACTGACCGGTCATGCGCTTTGGTTTCTGATACACCTTTCATGAAGGCTAATAACGAGGGCGAAAGGTATTATTAGTATAATAAGGAAGATCGAAAATAACTGAAACGATTCAGATTGTGTTGCATAACCATTTGCACCATTGGATTTGAGCTGTCAGGAGATAAAACATGCTTCCACTTGGAGATGACAATACCGACCGAAAAACAACGCCTATCATGACCTTCGCATTATCGATGGTTAATTTTTTGGTTTTCTTTTTAGAGATTATAGGTGGGGATGCATTTATTCAAAAATGGGCTTTCGTTCCCGCCCGCTTTTTTGCCAATCCGTTGCCAAATATTATGACGATCTTCACCTCGATGTTCATGCATGCCGGCTGGTTTCACCTTATTAGCAATATGATTTATCTGTGGATTTTTGGGGACAATGTGGAAGATCGCTTTGGGCATAAAAAGTTTCTCATCTTCTATTTGCTTGCCGGGGTTGGTGCAAGCCTGACGGAGGGTTTCTTCAGCCAGAACTCAAATATTCCTATGGTTGGCGCCTCAGGGGCAATTGCGGGTGTGCTGGGCGCTTATTTGCTGCTCTATCCAACCAACAGGGTGCGGGTTCTGCTTTTTTTGAGGGTCGCTTATCTTCCTGCGTTGTTTGTGATCGGGTCATGGTTTGTTCTGCAGCTCTTCAGCGGTATTGGTTCGATGGCAATCGTAGCGGATACCGGCGGTGTTGCCTATCTGGCGCATGTTGGGGGTTTCATTTCAGGCTTTGTGATGACTTTGTTCTTCCGTTAACCTGTTGGGTTAAAAACATCTTTTTTAAACATGAGCAGACACGGAGGTCTACTCACCCCGAAGGGTGCCTTTTGGGCAGGGCAACCACGGAGGATTGCCTCTACGGGTTGATATGCTATTAATAGCAATCTATGTTTATTAAAATTTGCTATATTAATGCACAAACCTATTTTTAAAGATCATTTGTTTTTTCATAATGAGGGTGTTGAAAAATTGAACCAGCATTATTAATGCGTGCCTTACTGCTATTCCCCGAACCCTCATGATTTGATTTGCATTTTTTCGTTATGGTGATATAATCCCGAAGTATTAAATCTAAATAGCCCCACGCGGCACTCTTATCCAGAGAGGTGGAGGGACCGGCCCTATGATACCTCGGCAACCAGAAAGCGAAAGCTTTTATGGTGCCAACTCCGGCAGAGCGATTTCTGGAAGATGAGAGGGAAGCCCTTGTCCATTGACGCCCCTCTCGATGTTACCGGAGGGGCGCGAATCTTTAATGAGACATGGAGGTTCTCAAAATATGACGCTAACTTTTATGAAATTACCCAAATACCTGTTTACGTCCGAATCGGTAACTGAGGGACACCCGGACAAACTCTGTGACCAGATCAGCGATGCTGTTTTGGATGAGCTGATCAGGCAGGATCCCTATTCACGGGTTGCCTGCGAATGTGCAACTAAGACCGGCTTTGTGATGGCGATGGGTGAGGTCACCACCAGGGGCTTTGCCGATTTTGACAAGTTGGTGCGAGATGTTGTCATCGGGGTTGGCTATGATCGCGGAAAAAAGGGTTTTGATGGTGAAACCTGTGGGGTGATGGTTGCCCTGGCTAACCAATCTTCTGATATTGCCATGGGTGTGGACAAAGCCAAGGAAGCAAAAGACGGTGCAATGGACAACGGTGATGAGATCGAAGCCATCGGCGCTGGCGACCAGGGGATGGTGTTTGGCTATGCCTGCAATGAAACAGATGTACTCATGCCCATGCCGATCTACTATGCCCACAAGCTCACCCGCCGGCTGGCAGAAGCCCGTCGGGCGAATGACCTGGACTTCCTATGGCCCGATGGCAAGAGCCAGGTGACCGTGGAATATGAATATGGCAAGCCCAAACGGATCCATACTGTGCTGATCAGCACCCAGCACACCCCGGATGCAACACACGAACACATCAGAGAAGGCGTGATTGAAGAGATTATCAAGCCAACCCTGCCAGCGGAACTGCTTGACGATGACCTGATCGTTTACGTTAATCCCACCGGGCGGTTTGTGGTGGGTGGCCCGATGGGTGACGCCGGACTGACCGGGCGGAAGATTATTGTGGATACCTATGGTGGTATGGGGCGCCATGGTGGCGGCGCCTTCAGCGGAAAAGACCCGACAAAGGTTGATCGATCAGGCGCTTATGCTGCCCGTTGGGTAGCCAAGAATGTTGTGGCGTCAGGGCTGGCGGATCGCTGCGAAGTCCAGGTGGCTTATGCGATCGGTGTGGCGCGCCCGCTTTCGATCAACGTTGAGACTTTTGGAACCGGCAAGATCGATGATTCACGCATCGCAGATCTGATCAACACGCACTTTGACCTGCGTCCCGGCGCGATCATCCGCGATCTTGACCTGCGCAAACCAGTTTATCAACAGGTTGCTGCTTACGGTCACTTTGGGCGCGATGACCTTGATTTGACCTGGGAGCGAACCGATAAAGCGGATTTGCTGCGCGATGCCGCAGGGTTGTAGTTCCGAGAATATTGGTTGGGGCGCGGCATGCCGTGCCCCACAGAATTAAGAATGCGTCGGTTTACACTCTCCGTTCCCATTGGTGTCCTCACCAATGAGAAATACATCACAGGTGTAGAGATTTAAGGTAAGGAGATTTCTCTCACTGGTGAGACACCAGTGAGAACGGGTGGGGGGTGGAGACACCGGCGAAAACAAATGGTATACCGTACCCCGCGAAATTAACTATTTACCCATTTAAGCTGATCTGGGTGTGTATTCTTAAAAAATCTATCTCTCCGTTCCCATTGGTGTCCTCACCAATGGGAAATGTGTCACACATGTAGAGATTTAAAGTAAGGAGATTTCTCTCACTGGTGAGACACCAGTGAGAACAGGTGGGGGGTGGAGATAGCAGTGAGAATGGGTGGGGGTGGAGACACCAGTACTACAGAATTAACAGCTCATCCGAGCAATCGATCCTGATACTTTTGGGCAAACAGCGCCGGTCCTCCGCCGGTATGCCAGAAGAGCACCGTATCTGTATCTGCAAAGGCGCCCTTTCGGATCAGGTCGATCAACCCCGCCCCGGCGTGACCGGTATAAACAGGATCAAGGATGAGCGCTTCGCGCTCAGCAAAGAGTCGAATGGCTTCGATCTCGGGTTCACCCATCACGGCGTAACCACCCCCTGTGTAGGCGTCCGTCACCAGCACATCGTCGGGGGTAAACGCCCGCTTTTCGCCGATGTAGTCCGCTGCGCCAGTCGCCAATCTGGCGACGATCTCCTTCAATTCCCCGGCGGGTTCATCCACACTGATGCCGAGGATTTTTCCACGATAACCGCTGATGTGCGCTCCCAGCAGCATACCCGCCTGCGTCCCACCCGATGAACTGGGGAAGATGATCCAATCCGGGTGACACGCTTGCTCAGCCAGTTCGATCATGGCGTTCACATATCCCAGCGCGCCGATGGGGTTGGAACCGCCGTAAGGGATCAGATAAGGTTTCTTTCCCTCTTCCAGTGCGATCTGATAAGCCTCTTCCAACTTTGTTTCCATCTGCTCACGTTGCGTATAAATCACCTCCGCTCCCAGAAGGAAGTGAAGCAGGTAATTTCCATCAGGTGGCACGGGTGGGTCACCAAAGAGCACGAGGGTGCAGCCCATGCCGAACCGGGCGGCAACCGCAGCCACCTGTCGGCAATGATTGGACTGCACTCCGCCTGCGCTCAGCAGGGTTTGAGCACCCTGTTCCTGCGCATCTGCTATCAGATATTCCAGTTTGCGGGTCTTGTTCCCGCCGAATGCCAGGCCGGTTTGATCGTCGCGTTTGACCAGCAGGCGGGGACCCTTGAGAGCGGCAGTCAATCCGGGCATGGGTTCGATCGGGGTGGGCAGATGTGCGAAGTGGAAGCGGGGTTTCACAGACTTATCCTCCTTTGGGTTTCCGATTTCCCTTTTTTTCGCATCAGGCTTAACAGGCGCGGCAAAATTTGACTGTATAAACGATACAGCAGGGGACGTGCCGGGAAATCCCAGGCGCCCAGGGTGCGCACCACCTGGCCGCCAAACCCATCTTTGAATCGAAAGACTCCCCACAAGGGATCATCTTCATTGAAAGCGTCAGGCGCTCCCCACATATCATAGGTATGACAGCCCGCCGCTTTGGCGCGCAGCATTGCTTCCCATTGCAGGCGGTGGTTAAACATGGTTTCACGGCGCTCATCCAGGGACATCCCATAGAAATACCAGGCACGACCGCCAAACTGAAAGATCACAACAGCGCCCACAGGTTGACCTTCGACCTCGGCAATCAGCGGTTCTGCCATATTTGCGTTAAAAAAGGTATCCCAAACGGTTTTGTAATAAGCCTGATTTCGGATAAGAAAGTCGTCCCGCACAGCGGTGTGGGCATACATTTGATAGAGCCTGTCGGTATCCTCGACACCGCCGGGTCGGATCGTCACGCCGCGACGCCCTGCCAGGCGAATATTGTAGCGTGTCTTGGATTTCATTCGGGCGAGCATCTCTTCCTCATCCTGCCGCAAATCTATCGTGACTGTATTGCGAAATTGGATTTGCTCATCTGAAAAACGCCAACCGAGGTTTGTCAACTTTTCCTGAACTGAGCCGCCAGGAGGAGAATCCTTGGCGTGTTCGTTGTCTGGAATGCCAAAACCAACGGGTAGGTCAGGGTCGATCTTGATGAAAATGGCACCCTTTGTTTTTGCAAAATGCTGCAGGTCGGTCAATACCTCATGCACCAGAGCATCATCCGACCAATCTAAAAGCGGACCACGGGGAACATACATCACACTCATCCCCGATGCAATGGTGCCTTTGGAAATCCGGCGTTGAAGGATCAGGGCCGCAGCCCTGATCTTTCCATCCTGAGCTTGCCAGGTGAAAGGATGCATGTCCCATCCAAATTGTGCCTTCACGCTTCCCCACTGCCATGTCTGAAGGGCGTGTGCGCCGGGCAAGTGTGCGATCAACGCGTTCCATTGTTCACCATCCTGGCTTTTGTAAAACTTCACGGTTACTCCTTATAAATCAAGCCGCAATGGATTGACGGCGGTCAGCCCAAACCTGGTAAAGTTTATAAATAAAAGGCCGATAAACACGGTCCCAGGCGCCCACCGTTCGATGAACTTCGCCCCCAAAACCCCGTTTGAAACGATAGACACCCCAGAGTCCATCGGAGCGTTTCAAAAATTGGTCTTCAAGTTTGTCTTCGGGATAATCGGGGATGCCCCACAGGTCATACGTACGGCAGCCTTTATTTTTTGCCCACCGGATCGCTTCCCACTGAAGCAGGTAAGTTGGCATTCGGTTGCGCTCTTCGTCCGTAGATGCGCCGTAAAAATACCAGGCGGTCTTCCCGTGAGCAAAAGCCATCAAGCCGGCAATGGGCTGACGATTGTAAGAAGCAATCAGCAATTGACAGGCGTTACGGGGTGCAAACAGGTCATAGACTCGCCGGTAATATGCCAGACTGTGCGTGCCAAAGGCGTCTCTCCGTCCGGTGATCATCATCATTTTGTGAAATAATTCAACATCGTCGCTTGGCTCAACCTTCACACCTTTTCTTTCCGCAAGCCGGATGTTGTAGCGCGTTTTTGACTTCATGCTCTGCAAGAGTTCTTCCTCCGATGCATGCAGATCGATCAGGATGGTGCGGGGCGGCTGGATGGTTTGTTTCGTCTCCATAAAACCGGGCAGTTGCGCAGAGAGATTGTTTGCTTGGACCGGTTCCCAGATATCAGGTTCAACTCGCAGGAACACGGCATGTTCTTGCCGGCAAAGATCGTCGATCTGATACCAGAACCCTTCCCAATCCCCATTCCCGACCGGCCCTCGAGGGATATAGGCAATTGTCAGGCCGAGGGGCAGACGGCGAAAAAGAACCAGCGCACCAAGCTGACCCTGGCGAACAAAACGAGGTTTCCAGCCGAAATCAGCTTTGAGAAATCCCCAGGGAGATGTTTGCAGGATGTGTGCTTCGGGGTAATCAGCAACAAAGCGGTCCCAGGTTTGGGCGTCCAGTAACTCCATACTCTCCTAAATCAACAATGCAAAATTAATTAAAAGCAATGTGCCTGCCAATCCTTCATATGTATCAACAATGAGGGGTTATTCTACCACATCGAGGGATCTGACATCGCCGCGATGGACGCGCCGGGGATCGTCTCACTGAGCAGGGCCTGGATGGCTTCCGTTTTTCCTTCCCTGGCATACTGGATCAAACGATCAACAACGACATCCAGCTCATCCGACGAAAGGATCTCCTCGCTGTCCACCTGGTGAATGCCGGGGTGTGTTGTGGGGGATAAGGCAAACCCCTGATCCCAAAGATCTTCACTCAGTTTCTCGCCGGGACGGATCCCTGTGAACACGATCTTAATATCTTTTCCAGGTTCCAATCCCGACAGGCGGATTAGGTCTTCTGCCAGGTCAAGGATCTTCACCGGCTGTCCCATATCCAAAATATAGCTCTCACCGCTATGGCTCATCGTCGATGTTTGCAAGACGAGATGGACGGCTTCCGGGATCGTCATAAAATAGCGCTTCATATCCGGGTGGGTTACAGTTACCGGTCCGCCTGCTGCGATTTGGTGCTTGAAGTAGGGAACCACACTGCCGCGGCTGCCCAACACGTTGCCAAACCGAACCAGTGAAAAGGCTTTTTGGGATTGGTGGGCGGCATCCAGGACCAGCATTTCAGCAATCCTTTTGGTGGCGCCCATAATGCTGACCGGACGGATGGCTTTGTCTGTGGAGATCATGACGAGCCGCTCGACATTGTTTTGCAGGGCGATGCTGACAACGTTTTTTGTCCCCTGAATATTGTTGGTGACAGCCTCCTCAATGTTGATTTCCATCAAGGGGACATGTTTATGGGCTGCCGTGTGGAAGACCACTTCAGGCTGCCAGCGTTGAAAAACGACAGATAAGCGGGCTTCATCCCGTACATCTGCAATCAGAGGGATAAACTCGAGTGAGGGGAAAGCCTCCTGTAGGGTTAACAGGGCGCTGAAGATGCTGTTCTCACCGTGCCCTAACATTAAAAGTCTTTTCGGGTTTTGGCGTGCGATCTGGCGGCAGAGTTCGCTGCCAATTGACCCGCCAGCGCCGGTGACCATAACGACCTTACCTTCCAGAACACGCCCAAGTGCTTCAGTATCGATGTCCACGGGCTCTCGGCGTAGAAGGTCCGTAATTTCAACGTCCCGAAGACGGTTGACGCTAACATCGCCGCCCAGGAGTTCATACAACCCCGGCATGGTTCGAAAGGCAACACCGCTCTGGGTGCATACCTTGGTGACTTTTCGCAGCACCTCGCCGGGTGCGCTGGGTATGGCGATGATCACTTCGTCCACGTGGCGGGTTGCCAGGATGTGGTTGATATCATGGATTGGTCCGAGCACCGGCACACCATGGATCTTGCTGTCCTTTTTAGTCAGGTCATCATCGAGGAAGCCGATCGGCTTCATGTTGAGCTGGGGATTTTTCAGTAACTCACGAACCACCATGGCGCCTGCATCCCCTGCACCGATGACCAGCACCCACTTCTTGCGAAGAAGATGGCTGTGACTGCCGTCGGCGGAGGATGAAGATCGATCCGCAATCAAGCGGAAAATGAAACGGATCCCGCCGATAAAAGCCAGGGAAAGGAGCCAATCGATGATTAAAACAGACCTTGGAAAACCAAAAAACGCGCCCGAAACAAAGACGACCATCATCCCAATCGAGAGGATCATCGAGGCGACGGTGACCGCCGACATGATCAGAACGAGCTCTCGTGTGCTGGCATAGCGCCAAAGCCGCCGATAGATGCCGAAGAAATAATACACCAGGGGCTTGATAATGACCGCAATGCCCATCATCCACAAAAGCGAATTTTGATAGGTGGGAAAAATGGCAATCAATTCCAGCCTGAGGAAATAACTGACCAGGACAGACGCCAGGGTCAGTAAGATGTCTCCGATGACAAGATAACGGTTACGAATTTGCCTTCCGAAAATGATCATTTGAGATTCACCTTGCTTAATGGCCTTTGAAGCCGATCATAGTACCAATTGTCCTCAGGATGATCATCATATCCATGATTAAATTGCGGTGTTCAATGTAGTAAAGATCATATTCAAGTTTGATGGCGGTATCAAAAACGTTGCCAGCATAGCCAAAATTGACCTGTGCCCAACCTGTGATACCTGGTTTGACCAGGAGCCTGGCGCGATAGAAAGGGATCTCTTTCTGAAAAACCTCAACCATTTGTGGACGTTCAGCCCGCGGCCCAACCAGGCTCATTTCACCGCGAAGGACGTTAATGAATTGGGGAAGCTCATCCAGGTGAGTTTTTCTCAGAAACCAGCCGAATTTTGTGACACGTTCATCGTTTTGCTCAGCCATTCGCGGGATGCCATCTTTTTCCGCGTCCCGTTCCATCGTACGAAACTTGAAAATCTTATAAACCTGCCCACCGCGACCCAACCGTTCTTGCATGAAAAAAATGGGAAAGCCTGATTCGAGCAGGATTCCTATGCTGATAAAGGGATAAAAAACCAGCATGATCAGAGAGCCGATCAGACCGCCCGAGAAATCGACCAGACTTTTTGCTAACTGATACAGGGTGCTGGTATGCGTTTTTTCAACAAAGGAGCGAACAATCCATTCTGCTTCCAGCAAAAAAATGGGGACTCTGGTCAATACCTCTTCATAGACCTGTGGCATCAGCGACAGGTTGAGCCCCAGTTCCTGTGCTTGCAGGATCGATTGGAACATTTCTCCCTTCATCTCACCGCTGATCGCCAGGATCAGATCAGTGACATGATATGCTTCGATCAGCTTGATGAGGGATGTGCTGTCACCCAAAACGGAAAAACTGCCGATCGATAATCCCTGCTTGCGAATATCGTCGTCGATGAGGCCAATGACTTTAAATGGGGGCGGTTCCTGTTCTTCGATCACTTTTGCCAGCGTCTCACCCGCTTTTCCTGCGCCGACGATCAGAGCACGACGCAAAAGATGTGGGGATGTGAACAGGCGGATGTAGAGAAGACGCCAGAGAAGGGTTAACAGGAATGCAAAAAGAATAAAAAACGCGACACCCCGCCGGGGTAGGGAATTCGGCTCGGATGAAAAGTAAATCAGCAGGTAGCCCAGGGTGTAGATCAACCCTGTTAGCCCGATACCTTTGAGGGTCTCACGCCGATTGCCGGCGCGATGCACGTCATAGAGCTCAACCATCAAGATCAACCAGAGAAAGGGCAGCAGGTAATACCAGAAAGGGGGGCGATCTGTGATAAATTCGATGGAGAATTCCATCCAGGCATCTCCGGCGGCCCAAAAATAGAGTGCAAAAAAGAGGGCTGCTGCGATCATCAGGCTATCTCCGATCAGCAGAATCAGAACCCTTTCCGAAGCACCCAGGTGCCATCGACTTGGCCTTGATTTGTTTTCCATACCTTACATTTTATCCCTATTTTGTTATTGTGGATTTAGCATACCCCAGAGGAAGCCGGCACCCCATGTGAGGTGCATCGTGGCTACCGCCAGGGCAAACCCGGGCATGATGGCTAAAGACTTTTGTTTAATAGCATGGTGCAAGCCTGTTGCCAGCAGGACCCCAAAATAGAGCACAAGCACTGCAATAAGCGCCCATCTTGCCAATGGAAGAAAAACTGCCAGGATCATTAGCATGAGCAGCCCGACCACGAACAGGGGCGGAAGCGCCTGTCGCCAGCGAATGGTTTCCGGGTAGCGGCGCAGCATTTGCCATTTCCAAAAGCCATAACGCCAGTATTGCTGTGCCAACGCTTTCAGGGTGTGACGGGCATAATAGATGGTACGTATTTGGGGATCGAACCAGATCTTGCCGCCGCTTTGGCGTATGCGGGCGTTGAATTCATAATCTTCGTTGGTGAGCAGGGTTTCATCGAACATCCCGATCTGATCCACAAGCCGGGGATAAAAAGCGCCGAAGGGAACCGTATCCACCACGCCAGGCTGTTTGCTGTGTCGATAACGGGCATCTCCCACCCCGATGGGGTGGGATGCGGCAAACGCGATGCTGCGGGCAATCCAACCCTCACTGCCGGGACGGATGTCCCAGGCGCCGCCCACATTTTGTCCGAGGCCGTTTTCCAATGCGGCGACGGAACGCGTCACATAGTCCGCTTGAGGTTCGGAATGAGCATCCAGGCGAACAATAATCTCCCCGCTGGCAGCCTTGATGGCTGTATTCAATCCAGCCGGGATGATCTTTTTTGGATTATCCACAAGGTTAACCTGCAAATCAGGGTGCGCAGCCTGCCAATCCTGAATTGCCGCCCGGGTGCCGTCGGTCGAGCCGCCATCAGCAATCACAACTTCCATCATAGAGCGGGGATAGGTTTGGCGGTGAATTGCATTCAACAAGAGATGGATCGTTGATTGTTCGTTATAGCAGGGCACGATGATAGAAACAGTTTTTGTCATAGACCAATCCAATTATTGACGTTCAGATAACTTGTAGATGCAATGTGATTTTTTAAATCCGGGTTGAACCTGACCGACATCAGCCAGGAATTAACATTGCAAGGATGAAAATTCGGCGTAAAGGTTTGAACGACATCTGATGGATTTATAAAAGCAACCCTGGCCTTAATCTGGAAGGAGGGCAACAGCTTCGATCTCCACAGACGCGCCCAAGGGCAAAGCGCCGACCTGAAAGGCGGAGCGAGCGGGGAAATCTTTCGTGAAGAATGTGCCATAGACCTCGTTCATTAACCCAAATTCGGCGATATCCTTCAAGAAAACGGTGGTCTTGATCACATGTTCAAGGCCGCTTCCCGCCGCTTCAAGAATGGCTTGAAGGTTGGTGAGCGCCTGCCGGGTCTGCGCCTGAACGCCGCCCTCAACCAGCTTGCCGGTCTCAGGGTCGATCCCAAGCTGTCCTGCGGAGAATGCCAGGTGACCCGTGCTCACAGCCGCGGAGTAGGGGCCGATCGCTTTGGGCGCCTGGTCTGTGGCGATAATTGTCTTTTTGTGCATAGGATTGAGCCGCCTTTCACTGCCAATGGTGATGTCGTATTCCATTATAACATTAAGGGGTCAGGATGGCGCACCCCGAATTGCCTCACAAATAATCTTACTATCAGGAAAACGTTGCCTCAAAAAGAATGTTACTCTAGACCAGATCAAAGTATCTGGAGAT
>Ga0123335_1007330_pt1 | contig 12367 bp, 10 predicted proteins | sample BiotimSIPDNA_2_FD_89707 | JGI IMG/M metagenome (GOLD analysis project Ga0123335, IMG submission 89707) | Anaerobic biogas reactor microbial communites from Washington, USA - Biogas_R2 time_0 SIP DNA | ecosystem: Engineered > Bioreactor > Anaerobic > Unclassified | place: Washington, USA... | reverse complement strand
GCCACGATAACGATATCGGCTTCCGCCTGTTTTGATATGGCATGCTGTAACACGGTCTTCCCGCAACCAAAAGGGCCCGGAATAAATCCGGTACCGCCTTCCACGATAGGGTTCAGCGTATCGATAATGCGGACACCGGTTTCAAGAAGTTTATACGGTCTAGGCTTTTCCTTAAAGCCTTTGATGGGTATTTTAACAGGCCATTTCTGCACCATGGTAACATCAACAGGTTTTTTGTCTTTGTCGAGAAGGACAGCAATTTTTTCATCGATGGTATAACTTCCTGCTGCTGTCAAACTTTTTACTGTATAGGCACCTGTAAAACTGAAAGGGACCATGATTTTATGAGGCTGGCCGTTTTCTTCAACTTCGCCAAGCCAGTCGCCGGCAGTTACTATGTCGCCTGCCTTTGCCAGGGGTTTGAAATCCCATTTTTTCTTGTTATCAAGGGCGCTTGTATATTGTCCTCTCTTCAGAAAAACACTTTCCATGGTATTCAGGTCGTTCTGAAGGCCGTCATAATTTTTCGACAAGATCCCGGGTCCAAGGGTAACTTCGAGCATATGCCCTGTAAAATCTACTTCATTACCTATGCTGAGTCCCCTGGTACTTTCAAATACCTGTACATAAGCATCGTTGCCGATCACTTTAATAACCTCGGCCATTAATTGTGTTTTTCCGAGATGTATATAGCAAATCTCGTTCTGCGACACCGGTCCGTCAGCACCTACAATAACAAGGTTGGCAATAATACCCTTTACGGTTCCTTTTGTTGACATAATATGTTACTTATTTTAACTAAATTCTTCCGGAAACTTCTTGCTGGTTTCCATTTCACTTAATAATTTATTAAACAGTTCCTGACCAGTTTCCTTATCGAGGTTTAACCATCTTTCTATGATCTCAAGTTTCTGAACATAGGCAAAAATTCTTTCGATGGTGAAATAATGAAAGAATGTACTTTCATTGAGATATTCCCATTTTATAAGGTCTGTCTTCTTTTCCCTTTCCGGAAAGTTTGTTTCGTCGAAGGTCCTCAGAATTTCATCGATCCTCGGAAATTCATTACCTATGCTGAAATCTTTGGCACTGCTCCTGGCAAGTTTATCATTCAGCTCCGAATTCCCGATCAGTTCAGGTTCAATACTGATCTGGTATTTCCGTGAATGGTATGCGGTGAGAATATTATTCAGGTCGCGCTCAAATGTATACCAGTTCCTGATAAATTCATTATTTTGCGACAACAGGTATTCATAATAGAGCTCTGTGATCTGATTTTCCCAACTTTTGTTGGAGATCAGAGCAGTTTCTTCTTTAAAGGCAACAATAAATCTGGTAAGATAGGAGGGGATGGCAGCAGGTATTTTTTCTGGTGTTTCCTCTTTAAGGTATTCGAACACCATCTCAAAATCAGATTCACTGAGGTTAGCTTTTGTATTCCAGGCTTTTTCAGCTTTCTGTAACAGGTTCAGAAGGTTCTGGTTGTCGTACCTGAAGAAATGTGATTTAATGATATCATAATCTTCGCGGGTAAGTTCATTTATTAAAAAGTCTTTAAAATCTTTTACGCTTAAACTTACTTTTGAAGTATCAATAAAAAGATCAGGTAATCCGGCTACCAGATAGTAATATTCTTTTTTCATTTAAACTAACCTTCAAATAGGAAATCAATGATCCGGGGCCTCAGATATTGTTTGAAGAAATTTGTAAAATCTTCATCGGTAAATGATACTTTGTAACTTCCATCTTTAGGACCTAACTGAAATCCGGTTTTTACAGACGGATCGAACTGTATGCTCACCCCTTTGGCGATATAATCCTTTATTTCTTTTTTAAAGTATTCGTTGAGTTCCTTTTCATCTTCAGCGGGCAGCAGCACAGCTATATCCATAGTCTGCCCCGATTTTGCCCAGTTGGCAAGTGTTGTAATGATGGTCTTCTTCAAAAAATCTTTGTCGAATGCGCTTTTTACTTTTGCCTCCACAATATCATTGCTTATGATATCGAGGATCTGCTTTTTAAGAGCATTTACAGCTTGTTTTGCCGACAGTTTAATATCTGCCTCAGTATTGCTCTTCAGCTCTGCTGCTTTCTTTTTTGCATCGGTCAGGATGGCTTCCGCTTCCTTTTTTGAATTTTCTATTATGGAAGCTGCTTCAGATTTTGCTTTCTCTAATATCTGCCGGGCTTCCGAATTACCTTTTTCTACGCCCTCCTGGTATATTTTTTTTGTGAGTTCCTGAAGTTTGTTTTGCATTTTATTTATGAATGTTTAATGGTCTATTGTTATTTTAATAACAGGGCCGAAAGTTAATGAAACTTTTGGTGATCATAAAATCTTAAATCATGCTTGTGTATTGATCTTTCAAAAGGAAAATATCACACAACGCTACTTTTCTGATATAAAGTATTTAATACGCGTTTGCTTTATTTATCCCGTAATCAAAAATTAACAATTTCTTAACTCAATCGCCGGATTTTTTACCCAAAACAACATAGCCGGTCATGTTAATGGTATCGGATATTTGCTTAATGCTCGTCACTGAGGGATCAAAGATGACTGTTGCGGTAGAATCCAAATGGTTGGCATCGATATCACCAACCCCGGGTATTCCGGCAACAGCGTTTTCAATAGTCATTTCACAACCCCCGCAAGTCATTCCGCCAACTCTTATAACTAAAGTCTGGTAATTAACAGAGTCAGATATCCCCTGATTTTCAGTAGTTGTTTTCCTGCTACAGGATAATACAATGCTTAACAGCATCATTAAAAAGAAAATGTTACGCATATTCTGGTTTTTTAGAGAATTATACAAAGGTATAAATCCGGATAAAAAATACGTCAGAAATTATCGGTAGCGATAAGTTTTCATACGTTTTATTTTTGTTTTTTCGGGGCAGTCGCATTGCTTACCTTTTTTCCGGCTCTGACTTTTATAGGGAGCATGGCAAGATGATAAAACGATAACAGATAGTATTAGTAAAGTCAGAAAGCTGGTATAAAGTTTTTTTGTCATTGTATCAGACAACCTGTTTTTTATTTTTCCAACGTAATTAGCAATGGTGATGTTATACAAGTTAAGTATCTTTTAACAAAATCCATCATAAAGTCAACCTATTTGTTTTTTGCTACCAAAAACCCAAAAAAACTACCAAAGGCCGAAAGCCTAAATTCTACTGCCAAAAGCCAACTACCAACTGCTTAAAGCTAAGGATCTCCCTTTCGCAAATCAGCATAAATATGAAATCCATTGTTTTATGGAACTTTTATACAGGCATTCAAAACAAAATTGGTAATAATTTAAATTTTATTAATTTTATAGAAAGGCGAATAAAAAAATATATCATGAAAAAGACGTGGATACTTTCAACAATTCTATTCACATTTTCAATAACCCATGCTCAAAGCGATATTGATAAGTTGATCTCTCAATTCACATCAAGCGAATGGGCGTCAGTAAAACAAGCAAAGGTTCAGCTTGAAAATTATGAATCACAGTCGTTACCCGCACTGATAAAACTCCTCGACAGAACAGATGTAGTGAAACTTGTTAACACAGGATCTTTGATATATCCGGGAGCTGAGAAATTTTTCGGTTATGGACAAATGGTTGAGTATGATATCGACAAGATTGCAGTGAGGGCCGGCTGGCTGCTGGAAGACCTTACATTTGAGAATTTTGGTTTTTCAGGGTGCCATCTTGCTCCTGAGGACCAGATGAGTTTTATAAAACTAACTTTTCCTGAGTATTACAACAATTCCAACAACCGGAAACAACTTGAGAGTTCATCAGTGGCCGAAATCAGCAAAGTTATTTTTAACCTGAGTGTCCAGAATGCAAAAAGCTGGTGGAAAAATGAAGGTGCAGGGTGGTCACGTATCACAGCTTTGGTAGAGGCCCTCAACAGTTTCGATGAAAAACGACAGGTAAAGGGATTATTCTATCTGAGGTATGGCCAAACAAGTTGCAAAGGGCTTACAAAAGACTATTATTTCGATAATATTTCCAGGGCTATTGTAAGGCTCAGTACATCTGAAACTTTAAGGGTATCTGAACATGCCTCGAATATTCTGTCAGATATAAGGTTCTTGTGGCTCGAGCAGAAAACCAACCAGTAAACGATTATTAATCAACAATTAAAACTGTGGTAACGATGATTAATTTTGCGCGATTCTTTCTGTTTTTCTTTCTTCTGGGCTTTGTGACTATTTCCAGGGTAGCTTGTCAGAAAGAAATTTTTATTAAACAGATAGAATTTAAACTCGACAGGGTAAGCGATATTGAATATGAAAATGAATATTTTGTTACGCTGAAATTAAATAAAGGCACAAAGTATAATTTCAGAATTACAAATCACATTGATAAATATGAAGGAGTGGCCGTCGTTGAAATTATGGACGCCGATATACTTGTGCTAACTAATGTTACCAAGGATAAATATTATGAGAATGTAAGCTTTGTATGCAATAAAACAGGTTTCTACGACCTGTTGGTAAAATTTAAAGATAATCTACTCGGAAAATCTGTCGTTGATGTATTGATGGTGCAGGAAGCTTTGTAATTATTCCTAAGTTATCAACAATTACAGCATTCGGGAAGCAATACCGAATTAATATATTCGCATAACTTTCCATTAAAAGTTATGAAATTTCAGCATTCGGAAGGCAGAAAAGGTACCGGCTTTGTTTTTATGGCAATACTTACATCGCTTTTGAGTACTGTTGTATTTGTCAGGTTTGCTTATGCTGTAGGTGTGCTTGGCTTTGCAGGTTCTCTGATTACCATTGTTGCAGGACTGCTTGTTGTTATACCATCCTCTTTGTCCGTGATGAGGTTTTCATCATTTAAGAAACAAAATGGAGCTGTATTTTTCCATGAGTTGGGGCCAGGTGCCGGAACTGTAATTGGTCTGGTGTTGTTTGCTGCTCTTACATTAAACGGTGCTTTGTATGTTGTGGCACTTACAGAGGTTTTTACTCCTTTTATTACCAGATTTGAATTATCTGAGCCTATGTGGCGCAGCATTCTTGGTGCTTCCATTACATTGCTGCTTTCATACTTCATCCTGAGGAGGAAGCTTTTCTCTCTGAATTACCTGGTTACCAGCATAGTATTTATTGCGCTCTTATTTGGTATATTGTTTTTAATATTGGGCAATACACCCATACATGATCATGGAATTACACGTTTTTCCTGGCAGATGGTGAATTTGAAGTCTTCGTTTTTTAATGTTTTTGCTGTTGTTTTTCCTTCTTTCACTGGTATTTTTTCCGGCGTACTTGCAGTTTCAGAGCGGAGGTCAGCAGGGGCCCGCACAGGTGCTGCTTTACTTTTCGCTATCATTAGCGGTTCGCTGATTTTAACTATGATTGCTTACAAGCTTAGTATTTCAGCATTACCTAACGATCTTGCAGCTGACCATTTGATAATGGGTAAAATTGCTTTTAATGGTGCAGCTGTCATTCCTGTTTTAATCGCCATAACGTCTGTTTTTGGTGCCCACCTGTCTATAATTGCTGCTTCGGGTATTTATTATGGTTTGGCGGATGGGAACCATATCCCGCTTGATGTGTTAAACAAACTCGTCGGTCGTGGTAAATCTGTACAAGACAAAAAATTCAATGCTGCCCTGCTCACCTGTATATTGGCATTTTTCTTTGCGCTAAATTATAATTTTGATCTGTTGGCCCGCATTGTATCAGCACTATTTGTAACGGCCACGGGTGTAATTTGCCTGGCATCATTTTTCTATAGTTTTAACCTGGACCCCTTTAAAAAGATTTATATTAATATACCCTGGTACCTGAATCTGGCCGGATTTATCTGCAGCATGTGGTTCCTCTTTGGGATACAGGCATATTTTGCCCTGCTGATTATTTCCATAGTCGTTGTGCTCTTTCTTATTATCCTAAGCAGATATCCCGGAGTCAACGACTTTCTTAAACTTACAGGTTATACTGTTGACAGGCTCAGGCGTAACTTCAATAATTTCCCGGTTCATGACGAAAGCAGACCTGTATCCATGCTTTGTATTTCAAAATACACCTTTGAGGATGATAAGGCGTTATTGATGCTGGAGCAGATTACAGGCTCTGCGGGGTTTGGTACTTATATTCACGTTATCGAAGGCAATCTCACCGATACTGATAGCAGCCTGGTTGCAGAATATAAGAAAAAACTTGAATTTGCCGGAAATAAAAAGTTACCTGTCTCAAGAAATTTACTGGTATCGCCAAACATTCAGGCTGCTCTTGCTTATTGTATTCAATTGCCGGATTTTTGCGGGAAGAAAATAAACACGGTGTTGTTAGATATCCATCCAGGAAAGGCTGGTGAATCAGATACAATTCACAAAGCAACCGGCCTTCTGGAAAAAACCGGTATTAACTATTGTTTGCTCGTGCCAGGGAAACGGGAAATTTCCGGTAACAAAGATATCGATATATGGATTGATAGTGATGACCCTGGAAGTGCATATCTCATGGTCAGGATAGGATACAGCATCATGCAGCATTCTTCCCGGGCGAAAGGTAAAATCAGAATTTATGAAATAATACAAGGCAATGATGAAAGTCCTTATAAGAAAAGGCATGTTGCATTAACCACAGGATGGGACCTGGCATACCCGGAAAATATAATTCATATAGTTGCGAATGAAGAGCCTAACGATCAGAAAAAGGTAATTTCCAAATATTCAAATAGTGCAAGCCTGACCATTACAGGGTTACACGTAGTACCGGTCAGGGAAATAATATCTGGTCATAATGAACCCGGCGATTGGCTCTTTGTTAAAGGAGCAACAACAATAATTTCTTAATTTTGATAAAGCTGTGCATATTTCATGAAGAAGCCTCAGGACCATATAATGGTTATTTTAGGAGCATCGGGAGATCTCACCAAAAGGAAACTGATACCGGCATTAAACCAGTTACATCGCCAGGGTTTATTACCGGAAAGATATGCTGTGCTTGGATGCGGCCGCTCAGGTTTTTCTTCCGAAAAATTCCGGGAATCCTTTAAAAACGATAAGGAAGATGGACCTGTACCTGATGATGATTTTTTAAAGAAGCTGCATTATGTTTCTTTTAACACAAACGATCCGAAGGAATACGCTTTTCTTGCTGATGAATTGAAAAAGCTGCATTCACAGCTGGATATTCCTGAGAACAGAATATTTTATATGGCTACGCCTCCATCGCTCTACCATATTATCCCGGAAGGACTTTCATGCGCCGGTCTCAATGTTGAAGCTGAGAATTGCTGGCTCAGGGTTGTTGTTGAAAAGCCATTTGGCTCAGACCTTCAATCAGCACAAAAGCTAAACAAGGTGTTACAGGACTTTTTTAGCGAAGATCAGATTTTCAGGATCGATCACTATCTGGGAAAGGAATCGGTCCAGAACATTATGGTTACCAGATTTGCAAACGGAATTTTTGAACCTTTATGGAACAGGAATTACATTCATCATGTTGAAATAACATCCGCTGAAAAACAAGGTGTCGGACGCAGGGGAGAATATTATGATACTGCAGGCGCCCTGCGCGATATGGTGCAAAACCATCTTTTGCAGATTGTTGCCATTATCGGAATGGAACCGCCCGCAGTGAACAGTCCCGATGCCATCAGAAACGAAATACTTAAAGTGTTGCAGGCGCTTAAAGCGGTCGACATAAAAAATATTGGTGATCAGGTCATCAGAGGCCAGTATCTTGAATCGTCTTTTAACGGGGCAACAAATAAAGCCTACCGGCACGAAGAGCATGTGTCAAAAGATTCGAGGACAGAGACTTACGTTGCCATGAAGTTATTTATCGAAAACTGGAGATGGGGCGGGGTGCCTTTTTATATCCGAACCGGAAAAAGGTTACCAACTGATGTTACCGAAGCGGTTATACATTTCAAACCTACACCGCATAAATTATACTGCTTTAGTGAAAATGAATTGAATCATGATAATCAACTTGTGATAAGAATTCAACCCGATGAAGGTATTTTATTTAAATTTGGGATGAAAATTCCCGGTTTAGGTTTCCGGGTGCAACAGGTAAATATGGATTTTCATTATTCCGATCTGGGTGAGCAGGTAATGCTCGATGCATATCAACGATTATTGCTTGATTGCATGAATAATGACGCCACGCTGTATACAAGGGCAGATGCTGTTGAGGAAGCATGGAGGTTTATCGATCCCGTGATTAAATTCTGGAACGAACATCCTGATTACCCGCTGCATGGTTATCCGTCAGGTACCTGGGGCCCGAAACTGGCTGATGATCTCATAGAGGGTGATAACCTTACCTGGAGATATCCCTGTAAAAACCTTGCAAACGACGGTATATACTGTGAATTATAATACTCAATCACATGGAGCCTGAATTAAGAATTTTTACCCAACCTGAAATAATGGCTGATTCTTTGGCCGAAGAGTTTTACAGATATGTTAACCATCAGTTTCTTACAAAGAATACATTATACATAGCACTTTCAGGTGGGCAAACCCCATTGTTTTTTTTCAAAAACCTCAGCGATTTCGACCAGCAGAAAAAAAATAAAGTGGATTGGAAACGGATTCATTTCTTCTGGGGCGACGAACGATGTGTCCCTCCTTCACACGATGAAAGTAATTTTGGCAGTGCCCACAATGTGCTGTTCAGTAAAATCAATATACCTGAAGGGAATATTCACAGGATTGAAGCCGAAAATGACCCTGCCGGCGAAGTTGAAAGATATTCACAACTAATGCTGCAGCTTGTCCCCTCTGTCGGAGGGGTCCCTGTTTTTGACTGGATATTCCTTGGAGTAGGAGAGGACGGACATACTGCATCCATCTTCCCCGACCAGATTGAAGCAATCACATCGACGAAATTGTGCAAGGTAACAACCCACCCTGAAACAAAACAAAAACGTATCACACTTACAGGAACAGTTATCAATATGGCGCGTCGTATTACGTTTATGGCAACAGGAACTGAAAAGCAGGAAATTGTACGACAGATCATTAACAATGAGCCTGCTGCAAAAAAAATTCCTGCGGGCAGGATCATTCCAAAAAACGGAAAGATCGACTGGTACCTCGATTCAAAGGCCGCAGAACTTATCTGAACTGAAAGCCGGTAGGAACAGGTAGAATTTTCTTTTATAAATATAGTTACAGAACTTTATGACAGACTTGTGCATTCTGTAACCTGGAGAGCAGGCAATCCGTGCATCAATCTGTCAGGGTCATTTGCCTTGTACCTGTGATCTGATCATCGGCAATAAGCGAGTAAAAATACATTCCGGGTCGGAGTTCATTTCCGTTGATCATAATTCTCCCTCTTTCCCTGTTGTCTATTTTAATGCTTCTGATCTGTTTTCCCTGCATATCGTAGATGTACAGGGAAGCATTAAGGACAGAATTAGGTATGAAGTATTCAATCTCAGTATTTTCGTAAAACGGATTGGGATTATTCTGAAATAAATGAGATGCCGTTTCATTCGGCTGGACTAGTGATTCGCCTGCTTTTTCATCTGGTTTTAAGTTTGAATGGACAAATTCTTCAAGCTCTTCGAGCTTGGCCTTTTGTTCTTTCAGGGCTTCGACCATGACAGGGATCAGTGAAACCATATCTATGGTCAGGTATCCGTTCTCTCTTTCCTTTACAAGCTCAGGAAATAATTCCCTTACTTCCTGTGCGATAAAACCGACATTCAGTACTGTATCTGCAAGGAGCTCACTTGTATTACTTAATGTATCTGATGTGAATAAGACATCTCCGGATTTTACAGCTGCCGGCTGGTTCAGGTAGTAAGTCCATCCCTGCAGGGAATAAAGCTTATTTACTTTACTGTCAGATAATGTTTCAAGATTGCGTTTAAGTCTTATGTCAGAGTTAATTTGAACATGATTAACAGCAATATTTCCATTTACGTCGAGTTTAAAAGCTGCATCTGGTAAATAATTTAGTCCAATCCCACAGTTTCCGTTTGATTGCATTATTATAAAATGTTGAACATCATTAGGTTTAAGCGTTAAATTTGATTGGTAAGAGCAAAACTCTCCATTCCCAGTCATAAGTTCTTTGTCAAACCAATAACCTTGTGCGGCATTAGTATAATGATGCGTATGTGCTCCGTTAGAATTTTTACATCCGATATCAACATACCTATATGAGGTTTCAATTCTTAATGCACCGGCGGTCTGCCCCCCGCAAGTTGATCCGTTCGATAATACTTTTAACTGACAGTTGGAATTTAATATTGAAAAAATACTGGTAATTACAGATAAGAAAATGGATTTATTCATTGTATTGATTTTTTGAATTTATAATTTCATTATTTTATTTCAAGTCCGGCCCCGGCTTTAACCTCAAAATTTTTATAAATAATTACTTCGCCGGTCGATTCTATATCAAGTGTTGTGCCTGGGTTAACAACAAAAGGGCCGGGACCTTTATTTATGTGCACATCCTTTTTTATCATCACATGCTCTGAAGGCGGATAGTTATAGCTTGTATTGTTAATAAAAACATTCTGGTTTTTATCATCAACATATCCGGCGCCGCTAAATAAGATCTGAGCTGAACCTTTTAAATAGGAGTTATAAGGATCGCCTTCATCGCCCATTATAGCCCCGTTATTTAAAACAATACTGCTTGCGCTATGCTGGAGCAAAATACCTGCCCCGGGTTCAATGCAGAGATGTCCCGAGGCAGAGGTGAGTATGCTTGCCGAGCTCAAAACCGTTATGTTAGCGCCAGACCTGATAAAAAGAAAACCATTGGTATATGCGTTGAGACAGGCAACGTGATTAAGGGTAACAGTTGCTCCCGGCATGATTTCTATTTTTCCTCCGTTCTGTGATCGGATGGCATGCTCGAAAGAAGAATTTATAATTTTTACCCTGCCTTCATTCTGAACTATAATTTCTCCCCAGCTTAATCCTGTTGAATTTGTAAACCGGCCCCCGTCAATTATAAGTTCACCGTCTACAATTACATTTGATCCGGTTGTATTATGCGGCATATATACCTGGCATTTCACTGTAAGCACGGCGCCCCCCTCCACAATAATATCCCCAAAAACAACCCGCGGCCGATCCCAAGTTGTGTTGGATGAAATGATGATATTTTCTGTGTCCATATTATTGTTTTCCACCTCACGCGAGCGCCAGGTTGTTAGTAGATATTTTCTCATTTTACCAATCTGCCTGGGGGAGATATATCTGTTTTCCGAAAGTTTACCCCTGCCCATGAGGTTATTAGAACAATTCAGGTCTGAGGATATACTGCACCAAGGATGAGCACATTCAGGGAAGTATGTATCAGCAAGATCATCTTCATTTTGTGTATGCTCTAATGAAAGACAATGCCCAACTTCATGTGCTATATGGCATCCAAGTTGCTGGATCGCAAAAGAAATATTGTCACTGTGAATATAATGCTCATAATAATCATAAAGCATTACAAAATTGGAAGTAGAACTGCCCATTCCCCATCCTAAACCGTATAAAATATATGTATCAGGAGATATTATTTCCATATCTCCTCTTCTAGCAAAGAAAATATTTAATTCACTTTCTTCATTGGTTTTATAATGGTCGAAACAATAACCTCCATAAAGATTATTATCGTTTATCCATCCCACATCATCGCGATGATAATTAATACTTTTAAGGATGAACTGTATTTTGGAATCAGTTATATATGGATCTCCTGTAGGCCCGTTCCAGATGGGCGCAGAAATATTCGAGTAAACATAATTCATCCGGTTGAATATTCCGTTAAGGAAACTAATGTCATCCTGGTAGGATCCATTAAAATTCCTGCTGCTATCAGCTTTTTGCATGATGTGAAAATTAACCCGGACATAGATTGTCCTGCTATAAACATCAGGTATGTAGTCATCAATATCCGAATAATAGCTTAAAATATTGTAATCACTAGTAACTGCACACCCAGGAATGTCAGATTTTTCAGATAAACCGTCTTCCGTGCCACAATAAAACTCCTGGGCATCAATTAAAGCAGAACAGCAAAGCAGGTACAATACTTCTGTTACCAATAATATTCTTCTGCTTAAATTCATAGTATAACAATTTTAGATGTAATGTTCAAATTATTGTTATCAATCCTGATGAAATAAATTCCTTTTGCCATTCCGCTTACATCAATCGAAAAAATGTCGAAAGGATATTCCATGTCAGTGACGTAAACTATCCGACCTGATACATCTATCAGGGTGATCTTTAAACTATTTGAAACAATATCCGGGGCATTGATACTGATATTAAGAGATTTTTCGCTCACCCAGATTTTATTGATTACAGAACGGTAATTATTAATAAATTCCGGTGGCCTTAACTCATCACAATTGATCAATAGTTT
>Ga0123335_1007328_pt1 | contig 12371 bp, 13 predicted proteins | sample BiotimSIPDNA_2_FD_89707 | JGI IMG/M metagenome (GOLD analysis project Ga0123335, IMG submission 89707) | Anaerobic biogas reactor microbial communites from Washington, USA - Biogas_R2 time_0 SIP DNA | ecosystem: Engineered > Bioreactor > Anaerobic > Unclassified | place: Washington, USA... | reverse complement strand
GTTACTCACGGCCATGCTCCTTTTCTTTACGTTCCTCACGTTTTTGAAGATCACGCAGCTCCTCATAGTTCGCTTTGTGGACAGACAGTTCTTTCAGTTCGTCACGCACTTTTTTGAGTTCAGCATATGCTTCCTTTTTTGATGTCAGCAGCACAGCAAATTCTACTTGCAAGCTCTTCACAGTAGGCAGCTTCTTTAAACCAAGGTCATCAAACGCTTTCTTAGCAGCTTTGTGAATGATGATATCTGCCTCATGCTCAGCGAGAAACTTTTTGGAATATCCGGCGTTCCGGTAAGCAACGTAAACATCCTTGGTCTTTAAATAATTGACAATATGGGTTTTGAGCACATTGATTTCCGCAAGGCGGGTCTGCGCCTGTACAATCTTCCCCGATAGCTCCGCTTCCTTTTTTGCCAGTACAGATTTGCGATCAGTAAGAGCGCTGTAGTCAAGATCATGCTCATCCATATAGAGTTTCGTCTTCGCCATGCGTTTCAGATTTTCAACGGAAGCCCAGCGTCGATACGCCTCACCTTTGCCTTCAGCAAGTTTTGCATGGATGTCAATGATGGTTTGCGGCCTCTGTGTTTGTCTGACCGATCTGCGTTTCTTGGGTGTATGGTGTCTCTGCCCTTTTATGACAGCACGGATTTCGTCCTCATTGTACCCTTCCCCGAGAGAGCTCATCCGAACATTTTGCTTGAAATCATCATGAGCAAATGTGATGTGCTTACCCTGTTTTACCCTAAATCCTTCAGCAGCCAGCAGAGCAAGGAACGCATTGAAGTCATGCGGCTTTTGTGTAAGTGCGGTATCAATCACAGCACGCAGCAATTCTCGATGTGATGTTTTCGCTTTCTCTCCGAGCCATTTGTTGTAGCTGTCACCGTGTCTCTGAGGGTCATTGATAACAGAAAGCTGATGCTCCGTGCATATCAGGTCGCTGAGCGTTCTGACCGCTTTCCCAGATCTGCGAAAGTCACGGAACTTACGAGAGCAGTCCAGTGTCGTAGAGTTCCAGTAGATGTGGTTATGAATGTGTTTCTTGTCGGTGTGGGTACAGACGATAAAGGCATGTTTTCCTTTTAGAAACCGTGAGGCAAAGTCATAGCCGATCTGGTTTGCTTCCTGCGGAGCAACCTCTCCGGGCTTAAATGATTGGCGCACCTGATAGGCGATCACATTACCGCGTTCGCATCTGCCGGTGATAAGTTCGTACTGCTTTTTGGATAAAAGAAACTCCGCATCAGCTGTGCGGGGATCACAAGCGTATGCGGATATGAGTTCATTATTCTCTGTTTTCTCCGGATTCTTTCCGTAGTCGATTCTGTCAGACAGGCATTGTGCGATGGTCTTGTTCTGTGAGACGTGCATGGGAATTATTCGTGTGGCAGCGATAGCAGTTCACCTTCCAATATAAAAAAGAGGGATGAAGCAGAAGCAACATCCCTCAAGTGATTTGTTTTAACTTCGACGCAGTTTGCGGCGAAGTTGCTTTATCCGTAGATTGCGTCCTGTACAAAGAAGCGTAACCTCTGCATCTGACCAATCATCCATGCGGCAAGCATAGGCAGCCCGAGCGGACTCACAAGAAATGCAAAGACAAGAACAATGATGCCATTGGTCACACTTTCGAGTACGAGGATTGCTAAACCGAGGATTGCAAAGATCGTGCCGAGGATACCGAACACCCATGAGGAGAGTTTGAGCATAAACCCGCAGAGCCAGATCAGAACAGCAAGAACAGCAATGGTAGGAGCAAACAATATCTTCAAAAGCAACTTCAATCAAAAACCCTCCGATCATTCTGACTGTATTATATCGCTGAACGGAGAATGCAGCAAGGATGTCAGTCGATAATTGCAAGCCTTGTCAGGAGTTCGTTCAGTCCGTTCCACAGATCGTCCAGTGTCTCGCGCATATTCTCAATGTCAGCGTCATAGATTCGGTTAGTGGAGTTGACACGTTTGGCGATTTGATTGAAATTGTTGCTTGTGCGTCTGAGGTTCGATGTCCAGTCTCGCAATTCGGCGAAATCCAGCTTCACCACGAAACCATCAAGTGACATTTTCCGACAATAAGTAGCCGTGCAGTTGGTTCCCATCTGATGCTTCTTCTTATCGATGATTGCCTTCTCTTCGGGACTGACATGAAATTTGATTTCGATAGGACGAGGTTGTTGTGCCATATCAGAGCACTGCATCTTTCTGCCTGTGCGGCGCTTTCGCTGCGTCTTCGAGCTTCGCATCACGGAGCTTTTTCATAACAGATGATTTGCGTTCGTGGATCTGTTGATGCTCTTTTCTGACATGATTTGCAAAGAGATTGATAAGACCGGGATGCGTATGGCTGATGACAAACTCCCTTGTACGATCGCCGCCCCAAGCACTCTTGTCGGGCTTGATGTCAATTTCTTTTGCCCAGGCTTTGTTTTCATCAGAGATACGACCGTCCCACTCTTTATCTCGGATTGAGTTTGCGACAACATGAACTGTGCGGTCAAGACCAAAGCGGTCTGTGACTTCTTTCAGGCAAGCCATATTGAGACGATTATCTTTGTAGTGAGCAGAGATCGCATCCTCAATTGCAATACGGCAATCGACATTTGCTCTATGAGAAACTCGCCATGTGTCCAGCTCACCATGCTCTTGTGCATAGGCGGCAGTCTCAGGATAAACGGGAAGCTTCAGCAGAGAGATCCGTTGAGCCTCGACAATATCGTTGGCTCTTGTTTCAATACAGCCGCGAATTACATCCATATGCTCTCCTTCGATTTGCTCAAAATCGTGGAAAATCTCATCAAGCGGCGCGGGAGAAGACAGAAGCGCTTTTGCCTGTGCATCTGTCAGATCATGATATTCCATCGCAAGAACAATATCCTCGCGCACAGTGTATTCGTAAGCGTGGTTCAGAATTTCTTCGGGTGACTGCGAGAGCAGCCACCCTTTGTATTTTTGCTGTTCATCAAACAGCTTCTCGTAAACTTTTGTGTTCAGTTCTTCATTGGTCATTGTCAGCGTTCCTCCCTTGTGTGAGGTTTTTTCATCAGAGCTTTACCATCGGAAGCTTTGAGCTGATCGAGCTTCTGCAGAACGGACGGTTTTTTGGCTTTGATTCGTTCTTCTTCCATAGGGATGACCATCAGTTTGCCGTCCATACGAACAAACAATTCCGGTTTCTTATAGAGATCAGTGAACTTCTTGATGTGATCGGGATGAAGCGAAGTAAAATCATCTTCGTCAATACCGGTCAGGATGAATGTTCCTGCAACAATATCATAGATGTGTCCTTGATCATCACGCAGAGCGCGGTTCAAGGCACTTCCTTTCAGCTTTGCCTCTTCGTCGCAGATAATGGCGACAGGTTCTTCAAAGGGATAGACAGCTTGAATGCAGCCGCCCACCTCGTGCTGCAGAGAAGACAGACCGGGAGAGATATCTTTCACAAAAGGTTTCTTTTCCGGCTCGACAACGAGCACGGTAATCTTCTCATGATCCATAATCAGCGTTCCTCCTGTTTGTAGGATTTTAATTAATCTGGTTGCGGAGCAGCTTTCGTGTCTCGCCTGCATTCCTGCAGTTTGGTGAGAAAAGACGGGCGTGAGGATTTTGCACATAGATTATGACCTGCTCGTGGAACGGAATCTTATAAAGACGACCGGCAGTTTCGAGGAATGATGTCTATTCCCCAAAGCTGCCGGTAATCTGTGTTGCTGTTCAGTCTGCAAGCTGAAAATAAAAATCCGGTTTACTTGTCATCTATATTCTCTTAGCTGAAATCGGGAACGAGATCGAGAGCAGAAAACTCATCATCACTCATTGCTTTGAGCTTTTCAATGACGGTATCAGTTGCAGTATAAAGCTCTGCCTCATCATCTTCAAGGTATTTACGCATATCAGTCAATGCTTTGATCAGCCCGTCTCTGGTTCCCGTGTTGTAGATACACATCAGGTTTATTTCGTCATTGGTGAAGTTCATCATATTTCATCCCTTTCCGCACTTCTGTGCTTTGCAGTTATCATTTTGTCTTCTGTCTGATACTTGCGGAGCTTTTCGAGAACAGAAGGACGATTGCTGCGTTCATCCAACTGTTTGACAGGAGGCTTCTTCTCCGGTTTCTCAGGCTGCTTGGCACCGTTATTAATGATGCCGTCTATCATTCCGTAATCATCTTCCATCTGCATTTCCGCAGATTTCAGATAGTTGGAATTATCAAAGAACGGCAGTTCCTTGCTGTCCACAGGACTGTTTTGGAACGCCTGCTCCTGTTTCCGGCGGACAAGTTCTGTGTCCATGGGCGGGAACTCACCACGCACCTGCTCCCAATCAGTTCGCTTCACACCGAACATACCGGAGAACATCTGAATATCCTCCGGTTCAAATGCCATTGCTTCGGAATTGTCGTTATATAGCATATACACAGTCACATCACGTTCCATCAGCTCCAATGCTCGTTCCTTGGAAAGCGGAAGCATATTCTCGTCGGTATAACCGTAAGCATTCATGGTTTCGATAGACATGGATGGGTCCGGCATATACCCATTATCGGGAGCCTGTACGGGAACTTCTTCCTGTACCTTTCTGGCAATTTCATCAATGAAGCCGCTCACAGCGTCTTTCAGAGGGCCTTCGCCGGTGTACTCTTTACCGACCGTGGATATATTGTCGCTGACCTCCTCATGCTCAGTTTCTGTTGCTGCTTCGGGAGCAGCAATGACTTCCGATTCACGCTCTTTCACAATCTCCGCATAGTTCCTGTCGATGTCGGTGATAAGCTCAGAGGAAGCTTTGTTGATGGTCTCAAGGCTGTCACGAAGTTCTTTCAGGTCTTTATCCTTTGACCAGGTTGCAATATACCCGAAACTGTTTTCACCAGTGGCAATGCCATAATAGGCACAGACGGCAAATGAAATACTTTCCGCTTCAACTTCTTCGGTGTTTCGATCTTTTTGCTGTTCCTTAAGAAAACGAGAGGCTGAAATATGCCCGCCTGCAAAGTTTATGCCATCATCTTCGGTAAACATGAGGCGACCTTCCTCGGTAAGATCAAGAGGTTTCGCCGTGAGAATGGAACCGGCGTGATTAACGACAACGCGCTCTTCAACAGCGATTGGCATACCGGGATCATCATCCGAACCACGTAAATCGCAGCGGAACAGACCTTCAGGTATATCTGCATCTGCAATGCGACCATTGGAGAACAGTCCGGGCACATCAAAAATTTCGACTTCCTGAAACGTTGGCGCATTCTTCGGTTCTTCAACCTTCTTGTTATTATGAAGCTTGGCGTGAGCAATTTCATGAACGACTGCAGATACAGTCTGTATCTCGCTCATACCCTCACGGATGGTAATTCTTTGATTGTCCGGAGAGAAAAAGCCGTCTGCATTGTCTGCAATCGGCTTAAAGTCAATAGGAGCAGGCGATGCTCTGCGCAGAGCTTCCATGAATACCTCGTAGTTCTGCACGTTGCCGCTCAGATCGGAAGCAAGCTGTGGAAGCGGTTTGCCGTCGGTCTGTGATACATCAAAGACCGTGACGGGTTTGAACATCGGGATTTTGATTTCCTTTTCCTCGATAATGACCTTGCCATCGGCATCAAGGAGCGGCAAATCTGTATCGGGGTCTCGTTTTTCCTGCTCAATTCTCTTCTTGAATGGGGTTGGTGCAATAATTTTGATGCCTTTTTCACCCTTCAAGACATTTCGCTTAAACTGATTCTTCCATTTATTATAGCCTGCAACCAAAGTGGCATCAGGCTTTTGCATATAGATCAGTATCTGATTGTTCATGCTGTATTTGTGAAACCGGCTCATAGTTCGGAGATACTGAGCGTACTTGTCTGATTGAAACAGTTCCCGAATGCCTTTTTCAATGCTGTCCGTGATATCTTTGAGTCTTTCTTTGTTAGTTTGCTTTTCATTCTCGGGCATAGACTACTCCTTTCTTGAGTTGGCTCTTCTGAATAACATGTCTGAACTTCAAAGGGCTTTCCTCGATATAAAGTTAAATAAGCATATTCTCTTTGTTCGTCTCTGCGTATGCTGTGACAGGAATGGTGCGTGTGTTCCAACCACGTGTACAGGAGTCAGCGGCAGCATTGATGATATGGTACTCAGAAAGAAAATTCGAAAATGCCGCATAGCTTCCTTGCTGTCAGACACGATGACATTAACGACAGCATCCAACGCCGCTTGCGATAGAAACAAAGATGATGGCAAGATCGCTGTCATGAATGACGATATTTCACGTGATGCAGAAGCAGATATAGCTGGGTAATGCAAGTGCAATACAAGCAAGAATGCATCGATTGTGCCGGACAAGAATTGTTTCAGCTGCACCGAGCGTGCGGTCGAGCATCTTTGCAAAGAACAAAATTACAGGATGAATCAAGATAGTCATTGGGGGTCTTCCATTATCTTCAAAAAAGAACCTCCGCATGAGGTCTCAAAGCTCATGCGGAGGCAGTGGCTTATACGCTTTTCTTTGTACGGACAGGCGGTTTTCTTCCGGAACGTCTGGCTCTTTCGCTGTCGGCTTTTCGCCGTGCTTCACTGTAAGGCTCATGAACCATAATACACTTTTTCGGAACGATATAGCTGACGGCTCCCGGATGTTCCTTACGGTCTGTACAGATCAACTCAGGATACTTTTTATGGAGTCGTTTCAGCTTCTCGATCAACTTTTTGTCATGGGTGTAGACCTTCGCTTTATCCGTGGACTCATCATAGAGGATAATCGTTTCCCGTTCCTCCGGCGTGAGTTTCATACAGGCTGCTCCTTAGCAAAATCGAGGGAATAAACAGTTTTCGTTCCATCATCGGTAAGCACAAGCGCTGCATCATAGGACTTGCCGGTTTTCTCAGAGAAGATGCCTTTCACCGGATACTTTCCGTTCTTCAACAGCTCGGAAACCATTTTGGGTGTAAGATTGATTTTCTTTGCGGTGAGAAATTTGTTGTCTCTCCAAAGCCCAAAGCGGCAATCATTGCATTCGCAGAAGAAGCCCTTTTTGCTTTCGGTGATGTCACTGCCGCAGCGAGGACATTTTCCGACCACATCACGACCGGAGGGGAACAAAACCTCTGCACCTCTAATGACCTTGCAGGTTTTGATCAGATCATTCACCATCAGGCTGATCTCAGCGAGAAAAGCATCTGCATCCATTTCGCCGCGTTCCACCATCTTGAGCTTGTGTTCCCATTCTGCGGTGAGCAGCGGAGACTGGAGCTGTTCGGGAAGAACCGTGATGAGAGAAATACCGAGATTGGAAGGAATCAGCGTGACGGCTTTCTTTGCCTTATTACGCTTCACAAATCCGTTTGCAATGAGCTTTTCAATGATAGCTGCACGGGTGGCGGGAGTACCAAGCCCTTTGCGTTCCGCATCTTCGGGCATATCATCCTTACCGGCATTCTCCATGGCAGAAAGCAGCGTGTCTTCCGTGAAGTGCTTCGGAGGTGTAGTCATCCCTTCCTTGATGAACTCTTCGCCGGGGATCAGCTCATGTCCGATTTTGATATCATCGGGAACGGTATCGTGAGTTTCCTGCTTGACATAGGCTTTCCATCCTGTGTTCAGCACACGCTTGCTCTTTGCGGTGAACTCCGTGCCGCCGCACATGAGAGTATAGGTATTCTCTTCATAGCGATGGGCTTCCGACACGGCTTTCAGAGTCTGCAGAGCGATCATCACAAGGATTTCACGCTCACCGGCAGGCAGACGGGAAATATCCGTTTCACCGGCTGCCTTTGTGGGAATGATGGCATGGTGATCGGATACCTTGGAACTGTCGCATACCTGGTTCAGCAATGCAGCAGCAGGCGCAGCTGCATTGGCAATACCTGCGGCGCAAAGAACGAGAGCACGAACACCGGCGTCCATATCATCTGTCAGATATCGGCTGTCGGTACGGGGATAGGTACAAAGCTTTTTCTCGTAAAGGCTCTGCACATAGTCAAGGGTCTGCTGCGCGGTATAACAGTGAATGCGGTTTGCATCTCTCTGGAGCGTAGTGAGATCATAAAGCGCAGGTGCCTTTTCGCACTTTTCCTTTCGCTCGATGTTTGTAACCTTCGCAGTCGTTTTATGACATTCCTCCATACATTTCTCAGCTTCTGCCTTATCCTTGAATTTCGCACTCGCGGCAGTAAAGCTGTCGAACGCAAGGTTGACCGTGCAGAAGGGTTCGGGTTTGAACGCATCGATCTCTGCCTCACGCTGAACGAGAATCGCCAGCGTGGGAGAAACCACACGTCCGACATTCAAAGTGCGGTGATACAGCACAGAGAACAAGCGAGTGGCATTGATACCCACAAGCCAGTCCGCACAGTCTCGGCACATGGCTGCAGCATGAAGACGGTCATATTCGGAACCGGGCTTCAGCTCACGGAAGCCCTGTTCGATTGCGGCATCTTCCATAGAGGAAATCCAGAGACGCAGAATGGGCTTTGTGCACTTGGTCATCGCATACAAATTGCGGAAGATCAGTTCACCCTCGCGCCCTGCATCGCAGGCGTTGATAACCTCAGACACATCGGCTCGATTTATGAGCTGCTTCAGGATCTTGAACTGCTGATACTTATCCCGGGAGACCTTATACTCCCATGCGGAAGGGATGATGGGAAGATCTTCATATTTCCACTTGTTGTACTTTTCGTCATAGCTTTCGGGTCCAACCAGCTCTGCCAGATGACCAAGGCACCAGGACACGATATAGTCGCGCCCTTCCAGATAGCCCTCATTCATGCCGGTTATGCCGAGCACGGATGCAATGGATTTACCAACGGAAGGTTTTTCAGCAATCACAAGTCTTTTCTTCATCCGTAATTTTCCTCATCATTATCATTGGATTCTTCGACTTCTGTCATCAGATCGGCATCGTCAATTTCAGTTTCTTCTTCATCGTCCTGACCGAAGCTGTAATCATCAAGGTCATTTCCGCCCTTTTTCTTCGGCTGCTTATTACGGAACTTGAACCAGTAAACAGCACCACCGGCACCGCCTACGGCAATCAGGATAAATAACAGAAGACCGGTATTAGGCTTTTTATCATCACCAGGCTTTTCAGGCTCCTGATCCGTATCAGCGTCAGATTTCGGTTCGGGTTTGGCATCAACAAGCGTTTCTTTTCCTGCACATTCGCTCATGTTCGTGCGGCAGATTTCACAGCTTGTGTTGATGCTGCCGACAACACACTTATCGGAGCAGGAACAGACTGCGGTTTCCGCATCGGTTTCACCGTTCTCCATCAGAGCAAGGAGATCGGCTTCATCAACAAGGTTCAGGAAGTAGACATTCTCTGTATCTCCTGCACGGTCGATCACAAGATAGAAATAGTTGCCGTTCTTGGATTGAACCGTGATGAACTGCTTTTCGGCAAGCTCGCCCTCGTCGCTGACAAAAGGATTTTTCTGCAGAATATCATCGATCAAAGATAAATTGCCGTCCGGAGTCAACGCATTTCCCGCGTCGGTTCCGCTGTTCTCCGGCAGTTTCATATCTTCAGTGCTGATCATAATGCTGTCAATGGAATCGGGAGGTGCTTCCGCGCCGTTTTCATTGGATGCGTAATAGTCGTCTTCTGCGGCAAATGCGGTAACAGATAGGGCTGTTATGCACAGCACAACAGCCAACAAGCAGGAGATTGTTTTCAGTTTACTCCTCAAGAGTTTCGTCCTCCGATCTTTCGTTATTTACATCAGGCATGGGATTCTTTTTCATCGCGTGAAGCAGCTCCATGAGCTGATCGGGAGTGAGCTTATAGTCACGCACCATACCGATGATGTCAGTATTTTCGATCTCCGTGATGATCACATCGAGCTTTTTGTTTCGAGCCTGCAAAGAGGCAATCTTGACGTTATTCTTCTCGCGTTCCTCTTTGAGCTTGGCTGCCTTTGGGTTCATGTGTCCTCCTTTCTTACGGGCTTGGTAAGCGCCCGAATGACAGGAAATGCTCCTGCCAATAGCTTGAGCTGATATTTGCGTATTGGATGGGATCTCCGCAGTGGACCATCATATTATTGCCAACATAGATGCCCACATGAGATGCGCCCGCGGTATCATAAGTTCCTTCAAAAAAGATCAGATCACCGGGACGCACATTAGCAGCGGAAACCCGTGTGCAGATACCACGAAGACCTTCAGCATTTAATCTGCCGATATTCCAGCCAACTTCGCAGTTATTGACCACCCATGAAACGAAACCGGAGCAGTCAAAAGACGTAGAGGGAGAACTGCCGCCCCACACATAGGGATAGCCGAGATACTTTTCAGCTTCTTTGATTATCGCAGCAAACTGCTCATCCTCAAGTGCTTCCGGAGGAATCTCATAGTCCTCATATTCCGTGTTATAGTAGATTTGGACATAAGAGGAACTGCTGAACAAGTCGGGACGGTTGCCCAACACACCCATATACGTTGCGTACATGGATAGCTGTTCCTCTGACATGATATAGACCGGAACATGAGAGAGGTTGAAGTTCTCCAGTTCGACCGTACAGATATAGTAGGTGTAAGGAACATGAACTTTGTATTCATAAGGAATGATGAACACTTCTCCGGTATTGGGATCGGTATAAGTGTAGTACCCCGTTCTGGTTTCGATTCGATATCTTGTCTCTGTGGTTACAGTTTCGGTCAGGATATACTGCTTCTCAAACAGCAAATTGAGTATTCCACCGACTTCATCAATTGTCCATGCACCGCCATGAAGTGCAGTAATTACTGAAATCAGAACATAGGGATCGTGTTCTATGGAGTCCAGATTATAGTTGTACTCATTATAACTGTGTGTGCTCTCATAGGTGTCGAGATAGTTTTGAAGCTCGGTCTCCATGGTGCAATACTGTTCCTCCGCAGCCCTCATATCATTGTCTTCGTTCGGATAGGTTGATGCACCTACAGCTGTGATTCCCGCTTGAAATAAAACGGAACAGGAAGACATCAGATTCAGAAACAATGCAAGCACAGCTGCAATGCCAATGGCGATCAGAAAGCCTTTTTTGTGACGTGCAATAAACTCACCGGTTTTCTTTGTCTTTTCTGCCGTCTTCTTTGCTGCCTTTGCGGCAGCCTTGGAAGCCTGGGCAGTTTTATTCGTGAATTTACCTGCTTTTGCAGCGGCATATTCTCGCTTGATAGCTTGCTTTTGCAGCCGCCGTGAATACGGATTACTATGGAATTGTGGGTTTTGAGCATCTGAGATTTTGTTGAGAGCTTTCAGATTGACTTTGTCCGCTGCCGCTTCTGCGCGATCTGCATTGCGATAGGGTTTCAGCTTATGAGAACGGTGCGCAGACTCAATGGTCCGCACACCGCCCTCTGCAGCCTCTTCAAGCTTGTGAGCACTTTCAACGCCCACATTATCATCCTCAGATTCCCGCACCTCTCGGTGGGCAGCAGCTGTGATCGTATTTAAGGGAACTGCCGCGACTTCATGAGACAGTTTGGATGCAGGACGCTTTTTATCCACTTCCTCAAAGTGAAGCTTGGTTGTGATCTTGCCGGTTTTTTTGTCAATCACGCGTTCTTTCACTTTGACTGTCTTCTTGGGGATTTTGGACTCAGCTTTATCCAGTTTATCGGAAGCTTTATCTACTTTGCGAATTGCTTTTTGAAGTTCCGGTGCGGCTCGTTCCTCTTCCGTGAACCGGAGCCGAGGGGAGCGCTTACTCATTGTGCATCACCCCTTTCAGGAAAGCTGCATTTCCTTATTTCGTGAAGACATGAACAATGACGTCATCTCCGAAGATAGAGTGCATCCCTTCACCGAGTATGGTAAACAGTTTACCAATATTGGTTTTATTGTCATTCTTGTCGGTGTTCTTGTCTTTATCGTCGGTTCTGTTTTCTGCGCAGCAAGGGCAGGCATCCTTATTTCGGCAGCATTCATCACGGCCACTTTCACAAAAGACATAGCCTGCCGCTTCAGGCGGCAGAAGCTCATCGAGCATGATGCCCGTCAGATCGTCCTCGTCACCAAAGATGAGATAGGAACCGGGGATATTCCAGGACTTAAACATTTCCTCGCTCTTCCTATCGAACGCTGCACCCAAACGGGTCAGCTCGGCGCTTCCGCGGTTGGACGGCAGATTCTTCACCATGTTGGCAAGCTGTCGTACCATGGAATACAGCTGGATTTTCTCTTTGATATGGTCGATATAGGTGTCCTTGTGGATCAGAAAGAGTTCTTCGCAGTTCATTGTTTTGTTCCTCCAATATTTATTTGCGCAGTCTGTTCCTGCGGTTTGGTTTATTAAAGGAAAACAGTTATTCAAGGAGAAGGTGAAAAGCCCCACAATGTGAGGCTTTTTTACGTATTCTTCTCGGATAACTAAAACCTCTATCGTAGAAATTCCGGCAAAGCGTT
>Ga0123335_1007327_pt1 | contig 12372 bp, 9 predicted proteins | sample BiotimSIPDNA_2_FD_89707 | JGI IMG/M metagenome (GOLD analysis project Ga0123335, IMG submission 89707) | Anaerobic biogas reactor microbial communites from Washington, USA - Biogas_R2 time_0 SIP DNA | ecosystem: Engineered > Bioreactor > Anaerobic > Unclassified | place: Washington, USA... | reverse complement strand
TTACGGCCAACACACCAGCCTATTTTACTAATACTCAAGCCTTTTTGTTTACTCCTGCTCTTATTACTTTACTCATATATCTATGGCATAAACCTAGTAAGTTTTGTTGTGAACAAATATTTACAGGTGAAAGAGTATGCCACTTAACAAGCAAACCTCAACCAAAACTTCGCCAAAAGGTTTGAAATGGGCCTCAGACAGAGCAAAGAAAGAAAGTAAACAAGCAGGCATCTAAGAATTAATTGAAAAATCCCCCCGGATGGAGCGAACTGCTTGAGAATAAAATTATCTGGGGTTATGCCCATTTTTTTAAGCTTTTCGAGAACTTGAGGTGATAGTGAGGCATTTAATGGTTTTGTTCATTTTGGAGATGCTCAAGTACTGTGTCCTTAAAAGCTTCAAACATTATTACCATCGTTGCCCCAACTCTCTCGGTTGGTTTGGTTCTAACTTCCCTATCGACTTTCACGTAGGTGTAAATCTAACATCACCTGTCATCTATTTCACATTAGGCGTTGTTTATGCGCCGCCAAATATCTTTTAATGAAATAGTTCACGAATCCTTCTTCAGGTCGCTGTAAGGCTTTGTAGTAGGATTGCCTTTTGCTGTACTCTATTATGAGCATGGGGTAACCGTTTTTCCACAAAATATAATTCATAAGCAGTCTCCCGATTCTGCCGTTGCCGTCTCCGAAAGGATGAATCTTCTCAAACATGTAGTGCACTCTAGCGGCAAGCTCAACTGAATTGAGGTTTGACTGGTTCGCAAAGTTCACGAGTTGTGCTATAAGATTTTCGACATTATTCCAATCAGGCGCCAAGTAAGGGCCTACTCTGACTTGATAATTTCTGAATTTCCCCGCGATTTCAGGTTTTGTTTCTCTAAAAATTTCTTTATGCCACTTCAAAAGGAGTTTGTCAGAAATTTCTTCTTTTGTTTTCAGCATCTGCTTGAATGTAGTTGCGTGAGCCATGGTTTCATGGATGTCTCTAATGGGCTTGTTTGGGGCGATTTTGTCTTCTAGAATTAATCTGGCTTCTTCAAGAGTTATTGTGGATCCTTCGATAGCGTTGGTGTTGTAGGTAAATGCTATAGCTATCTCTTGCAGGTCTTTTTCTTTGGATGATAAAGGGGTTCGTTCCCATTCTTCTTGAAAATCTTTTCTTATTTTTTGGAGTTTTTCAGTTAGCGCTACATGGGGTTCATGCATGAGTTTAGCTTTTATTTTATCAATGTTTTCGGGGACCTCTTTCCCAAGATAGCGCTCCTTTGTGATGACCTTTCCGTCTTTACGGAATGAATGCTGCAAATAGAGATATTCTGCTTTGCCCTTTTTTCTTTTGATTACGCGCATAATCTTTTTACCATTACAAACTATATAAATATTAATTTTGGACACAATTATGTAATGGTAATATTTTGCCTTGCCCAGTAGGGGAGAAACCTGCAGATCTGTGGTCGAAAAACCATGTGGGTTCAAATCTTAAATTCTACATTTTTGCTCTTTTTGCTAAATTAATCTCTAATTATTAGTTATTTCTGGAAATGGAAGTAATTTATTTCCAAGTTTGTCGCCAAGTTAAGAAAAAATTTGCCCATTATTATTTTCTTAAAAAAATTTATTTTGTGTTCTTTTTTCTACTGCTCTTTAAGTTTCGGAATTACATTAGTAATCCATTCAGTTTTAGTGGAGTACGTCTTTCGCAGTTCTTTTGTCGAAGTCAAGTTTACCCCTTTTGGCTTAGTTAGCATTTGACTTTTTGCTTTGCTGATTTTGCTGTTACTTTTTGGTTTATTTCTTTTTATTTTATAGTTTTCACGGTTCATATAAAATCTCTTCTAATCAAAAATATATTGTGTAGCATATAGAAGTTTGCTTTAGGTTTATTATAATTGTTTTATCCAAACCATTGCTTCATTTTTTTGAGCAAATTGTGACGAATATAACGATCTATTTTTGAAACAAGGGAAGCAAACGGAAAAACCGCGGCCTAACTTTTTTGAATCCGTAAAATTTTATCCTATCGCTGTTTCCATTCCTTTTTTCCTTTATTTTTAGTTTGGTTTTTTTGTTTTCCATCTTTTGCTTTGTTTTTTGCTTTATTTTTTATTTTATTCTACCCTCCTTAACCAAAGTATCCTATTGGGGTCTATTCCTTTTTTATTATTAACTTTAACACTTAAGTCAGTGTTACCAGTAGATGAACTTTTGCAGTATTCATCTGGTTGTAATCAACCGATTATGAGGTTGTTCTCCCAGAAAATAACGATTATTTCTTTGTTTAATTTATAAGAAATCAGAATATGTTCGCAAAGGAATTTTTTAGATTGAATTAATTAAATTAGTAACTTGGTCATTAAATGACTTTAAGTAACAAAAACTAAAAGGAAAAACATACAATTATAAAGTTTAACTTTCAATTTCTTAAAATAATCTTTTTTCCATGTAATTGTTTAAAAAACAGAACCACATATAATAACTACCTTGACCTTTCTGTTGCAATACACAGAACACATTATCATTTTTTATTCCTTTTAGTGGGATTTTATGACAACGTGACGATTCTGGACCAGAAAATTGAGTTGAAAAAATGAGTGTAACCCAAATTAATGTGGCAGAAGAAGTCGCTAAAAAGAGTCAACGTTCAGCTGACAGATGTATTGAATGTTCAAGTAAAAATCTAGTTCATGATTATGACACAGGCGAAACCATTTGTGGTGACTGTGGTCTAGTTTTATATGAGAAGATGCTAGACAAAAGTCCAGAATGGCGAGCATTTACACCCCAAGAAAAAGCATCAAGAAGCCGAGTTGGAATGCCAACGTCATATTCAATTTATGATAAAGGATTATCCACAGTTATCAGCCAAGTTGATAGAGACGCATTCGGAAGAATGCTCCCAATATCAACAAGACTACAGATGTGGCGTCTTAGGAAATGGCAAATTCGTAGTCGAGTTCACTCATCCATCGACAGGAACCTTTCTTTAGCTATGAGTGAGCTTGATCGTTGTTCAGGTAAAGTTTCTATCTCACCACCTATTAAAGAAAAAGCTGCTCTCGTTTACAGAAAAGCCTTAGATAAAGGGTTAGTTCGGGGCAGATCCATATCCGCGATCGTTGCTGCTTCATTGTATGTGGTTTGCCGTAAAAGTGGAACACCCAGAACTCTTCGAGAAATTGCTGAAGCAAGTCTTGTTAGTAAGTGTGATGTAGCGCGTTGTTATAGACTCATACTGCGAGAGCTTGATCTTCATATGCCAATTGCTGATCCATTAATGTATATATCCAAAATTGCAGAGAAAAATGGTGTATCAGGCAAAACTCAGGGTGCAGCTATTGAGCTTTTACGAGAAGCAAGAGTAAAAAGAGTTTCAAGCGGAAAAGACCCAATGGGTATGGCTTCAGCTGTACTCTATATAGCTTGTTTGCAGAATAACGAAAAGATAACACAAAAAGACATTGCGGAAGCTGCCGGAGTAACAGAAGTTACTGTTCGGAACAGATATAAAGCCTTAAAGAAGCAATTAAACCTTGAAGTGCCCACTAAATTTTATTTATTACACCAAAAAAGTGGCTTCGTCAATAAATGATGCGCAACTAATTTGTTATGCAATACAAAAATACTTGGATTTTATCAAGGTAAATAATTAACTTATGAAAGCCTTAACTTATCCCTCGATTAATATTCTTTAACAGATTATGATAAATATGCGCTACGAAAATGTCTTTTTTCCAGATTCAGTAGGTTTTCAATGTAAGAACTGCGGTTTCTGCTGCCACAATCAACCACCAGATATTAACTTTAAAGAACAAAAAAGAATAGAACTTGCAGGTTACAAAAATTTCATGCAGGAACCCTCTAACCCAAATAACCGAAATATTAGGCGGAATAAAGATGGAAGCTGCATATTTTTTACCCGCGAAAATACCTGCAAAATTAATTCTATCAAACCTTCAATATGCATTCTAGAACCATTCATCATTACCAATTTTGATTATAAAACAGGCAAGATTTTTCTTGGTTTAAATCAGAATGCAACCATCAGTTGCAAAGGTATCTGCAGAGGGGAAAACCTTTCTGTAGAAGAAATAGGGAAAGCAGCCCAAACAATCGTAAAAGATACATCTGAAATAATAGCAGATAAATTAGGGCTCTCGGTTAAAGATAAGAAAGTGGGTTTTTTGACAATGAAACTGTTAAGAACTTTTAAAGACATTTGAAACTAATTTAGGTCCATTATCAATAAAATAAAATTTGTTTTTTTATATGTTATCTCTGTATGAGGTATACTTTACACAGCAACGGCGATTTTTTGCTAAAATCTGCTAAAAAGGGCCTTCAAATAAAACTCGGTTTTTTTGATCTATGTTATTTAAATTGAAGACAATGCGTCATTTGACACTAACCCCAGTTATTGTGTGTTTACTGCTTTTTTACATCTTAAAAAATGATTTAGGGGATAATTCATTGATTTCCAGTTTATAGTACATTACTGTTCTTCAAGTTGGAACAATTGTACCAATACTTGGTATAAAATACAGAATCAGAATATCATCCATTATGGAACATGGGAGGAAATAAAAAAAGTGTTGAGCATTAAACTCAAAAAAAGTTTCGTCAGTATCTTGACTGTTGCGCTCTTGTTTTCTGTTGCTTCAGCAGCCTCAGTGCAAGCTCAAACTGAAGACACAACTTTAATGCAAGAGGTAGATGATAATGAGCAACCAAAAGATGATACACCAATGCTTATTATGACGCAAGATGGCAACGTTACAGCCCCTGACGACCAGAATGAAGAACCTAATCTTTACCAATCCCAAGACCAAGAAAATGAAGCTCAGGACAATTCAACAAGAGTTATAGCCGAAGACGACACCCAAACCAGCCAAGAGGGCAATCTCATTTCAACCCAAACATCACCTGATTATGCACTTCTACTTCTAGGCAGTGTTGGTTTAATCGCAGCATTAGCTGGAATAGTTGCATTTCTACTAGTACAGAAAAGAAAAAGAGCGAACTAAAAACATGAAGTTTGAGGAGCCCCTCAAATCTTTTTTCTAAATGTCGACTATTAAAAAAACTTAAGTTACTAAAAAATATTGGAAGGCCAATTAAATGTTGTAAGTTAAGGTTGTTGCTCTGTTCTCTCTGTTTTCTAGGATTAAAATTCCACAAAAATACCATCTTATTACTTGTTTTATTTGTTTTCAGATAACCAATAGAGCAAATATGTGCAGATAACTATGTTTTTGATCCTGCGTTTTTAGTTATTTTGTCTTTGTAGTATTAAGGTGTTATTTGGTTCAGTGGTTTTTTATTTAATTAATCCTTTTTTAATGTTATTATTTTTGTAAAATTTCAATTAATAATAACATTTTGTTGCTTAACTTATAATTACTAAAAATATTCATGGATCGCAGATGGATACATTTAGACTCAAACCAGTACCCAAAAAAACTGTAACTTAAATATTAACATGAATAGAAAGATATAAAATTAAATTAAAAAAATATATTTTGTAATAATAAACTTGGTAGATAGGTAACTTCAATACATGGAGAATAACCAAAAGACTATAATCGCTACTGCTTGGGTAGCAACACTTTTGGCATCTTCTTTAGACGTGATTCTGTGGAAAGAACTTACGGGTGGTATTCCCTATTGGTTACCTTGGATTCATGTCGTGGCTCTAACTACAATTTTTGTATTTACACTGATTCTTCCTCAGCTGAGGAGTTTAAGAAATTTTACTGCAATTTTATTAATCATATTTTTGCTTGGCTTTGGTGGAGGTTGGCAATGGGGACTGATACCCTATCTTCGAGAAACAGCTATTTGGGTTAACTGGGAAACACAAGCGCCATGGGCATTGTCTGCAATAAGCACACATTTACTAAGGTTACTTCCTGCTTTGATAATCTTGGTTTTCTTATTGTTTAGTGGTAGAAAACGTAGTGACCTGTTTTTGGTTAAAGGCAATGTTAGAGCTCCAGTTGAACCTTCAAGATTACTTGGAATGAAGAAACCTGAGCCATGGACAAGGATAGGCACTATTTTTGCAGTTATATTTGCCTCAGTTACCCTGATTTACTTGGCGCTCTCAAATTTTCCTTCTTTGAGAACCCTTGAATTAGCGCTTCCGTTAATTCCAGTAGCTATATTGATAGCTGCAATAAACGCGTTTAATGAAGAATTTACATTACGTGCAGCACCTTTGTCTGAACTTAAAAATTCAGTGGGTAAACACCAGGGGTTGATGATTACTACGCTGTTTTTTGGTCTAGGACATTTTTATGGTGTACCAAGCGGAGTTCTTGGTGTGCTCTTAGCGAGTTTTCTTGGTTGGTTTTTAGGTAAAAGTATGCTTGAAACAAAAGGTTTCATTTGGGCTTGGTTAATCCACTTTTTGCCTGACGTTTTCATTTTTACCTTTTTTGCTTTTGCAGTAGTAGGTTGAACATTAAGTTAACAGACTAAAAAGTCATTCATTCATGGGGGTTTAAAGTATGTTTAGGCTACACGGTCTGGCTCAATTCCATCTATACCTTATTGTTATGTTACAACCTGTTTTTCAGCTTCATTCCAAACTGAATTAAAATAATGAGAAAATAACTCCAAGAAACATGAGTTATCCGTAATTAATGCTTGAGATTTTAAAAATCCCTCTTCAACAGACATTTCACATAATATTTTTGTATTATCATATATTCCAAAACTTATTTTAGGTCTGTTTGAAACAAATCTAACTTCAAACGATTGGTTTTTTTGTTCCTCTTTAAAAAATTTTAACAATGCTTTATCGTTTGTTTTAGAAGTTATTACTTTTATTTTTACTCCTTTTTTTAATGTCTTTTCAAAAATTTTTTCTTGGTCAAAAAGCCATGGAAATAAATTTTCAAAAGGTGATAAAACAAAAAGGCTTTCTTTTAATTCAGAAAGTAGTTTTTCCAAGTTTAAAAATATGCCCTGTTTTGAGCGTGAACCTATCAAAAATAAATCTGATTCATCAATAGACTTTTCTTTAGAGGCTAAATTTAAAGCGCTTATAATCGGGGCTGCTTCTTTTTCTATTTTTTTTGTTTCTTGATTTCGCTGATCAATTAATATTTTTAAACATTTTTCAGGTGAAACTGCTCTATATTCAACTGGTTTTGTTATCTTTTTTTCAATCAGTCCTAAACCAAATAATTCATTTAAAATTCTATAAGTGTCTTGTCGTGGTGTATTGGCTGTATCTGATATTTTCTTTGCTGTCGCATTTCCAACGCTGTTGAGGTGAAGATAAATTTTAGCCTGTGTAGATGTTAATCCCAGATTGTTAAACAATCTAATTTCATCAGGATTAACCATAACATCAACTCAAATTGATATCTACTAATTAAAATAAAACACATATCTATTTAACTTTGCCAGTAAGTCGGACAATTATACGACACCTGTTTTTATTTGTCGCTTACCATTTATATTAAGAAAAATAATAGGAGAAAATAAAAAAAATGCAAAAAAATAAAATAGCTTTGATTTTCGCAATAATTCTATGTTCAGTTATGGCAACATCAATTTTACCTTTACCAAGCGCTAACGCACAGAGTTCAAATGAAGTGGCGTCCTATCCTTACCTAATTATTGCACCCGATCCAGTTGGCTTAGGTCAAACAACTTACATATCAATGTTAGTTGACGTACCTTTGCCCTCATCATCAGAAGCTAATGACATCAGAAGACATGGTTACAAACTTACAATAACAGCACCAGACGGCACAACTAAAACAGAAAGTTGGGACATAATCTGGGATACAACCGGTGTACAATTCACAACTTTCACACCTAACCAAGTAGGAACTTACGAAATTTTGTTTGAATACGCTGGACAAGAATACACTTGGAGTGGATCAGCAAACGGCCGAGTATATTTACCTGCTAGTGTCACATCAACCTTAACAGTACAAGAAGACCCCATACCAGAATATCCACAGACACCACTACCAACAGAATACTGGACACGACCAATTCATGGACAAAACTCAAACTGGTACACATTAGCTTCACATTGGCTCGGAGGCAACCACTTTGGACTTTTCCAACAAAGCGGATACAATCTCTGGCAGCAATCAGGCACTGGTCCTGGAAGTTCACACATAATGTGGACTAATCCAATTGAGGCAGGAGGAGTTGTAGGTGGAATCAACACCGGCATTGACGGAGCAACATACTATTCAGGAGGCTCATATGAAGGCAGATTCCAACGTGCAATAATACTTGATGGCAGACTCTACTATGATGCACCACTAAGCGATGACCCTGATAATGGAGCATACACTTGTGTTGACCTAAAAACGGGCGAAGTATTATGGACAAACCCTGATATAAATCCCAGCTTTGGTGAACTTTATTGTTATGAATCACCAAACCAGCACGGTGTCATCCCCAACGGTTATTTATGGCAAACAAGTGGATATGGAACACAGACATGGTATGCTTATGATCCATTGACTGGCAATAACGTATTTAACTTGACTGGTGTACCCTCTGGAACTGACGTATACACTCAAAATGGCGAAATAGTACGCTACATACTAAACTATAACAGAAACACACAGGAAGGGTGGTTGGCTTTATGGAACTGGACTGCAGCACCCAGTGTGGCAGCAGGATCATCTGGATCTAACGCTATACAGTATCGTCCAGTAGGAAAAACCATTGACACAAGTACTGCATACTCATGGAACATAACAATATCATACGATATCACGGGTAAACAGAATCAGAATCCATCAATAGTCTATGTTGTTCCTGGTGATGTTATTCTTGGAAGAAGCAGTTCTATTACAGCTGGGGTTGGAGCTTCAAGAAGTACACCTGATCCATATACTGTCTGGGCTATAAGTCTACAAGAAGGTCAAGAGGGCAGATTACTCTGGAAGAAAGACTTCGCAGCGCCTTCAGGTAACCTTTCCAGAACTCTTGGTCCACTAGACCCAGTTAACCGTGTCTGGACAATGACCGACGCAGAAACAATGCAATGGCTAGGTTACAGTCTTGACACAGGAAACCTCATATGGGGTCCAACAACCACAGAAGTACGTGGAATGCAATTCTTTAGCAGCGGTTCAGGTGCAGGTCAAAGAGCAGTAACAGCATATGGTAATTTCTACGTACAAGGATTTGGTGGAGAACTCTTCTGCTACGACGCATCTAACGGTAATTTGCTTTGGAAATACAATAACACTAACAGCGGCATAGAAACTCCTTGGGGTTTGATGCCTATCTTCGTTGCAGCTATAGCTGATGGAAAAGTCTATGCTTTCAACAACGAACACTCACCAAACTCGCCACTATACAATGGTTACTCTATATACTGCATAAACGCTACCACTGGTGATGAAATATACAAGATGCTCAGTTGGTCTGGTCAAACAGGCGGAACAGGGACATCTACAGCAGTACTAGCAGACGGGTACTTGACATACTATAACTACTATGATAACTCGATATACTGTGTTGGCAAAGGTCCAAGCCAAACTACTGTTTCTGCATCACCAAAAGTGACAACTTACGGTAGCAGCGTAATTGTAGAAGGTACAGTTATCGATATAGCTGCAGGTACAAAACAAGCTGAAGAAGCAGCACGTTTCCCCAATGGTGTCCCAGCAGTATCGGACGAAAGCATGAGCGACTGGATGGAATACGTCTACATGCAGCAAGCAAAACCACTAGACGTTAAAGGTGTTACAGTTGAATTATACGTACTAGACGCTAACAACAACTACCGTAGTATAGGAACAACCACAACAGACTCAAGCGGATTCTACAGCTACCAATGGACACCTGACATCGAAGGCAAATACACTGTTTACGCAGTATTTGCAGGCAGCGAATCATATTACCCCTCACAGGCAACAACAGCATTCGGCGTAGACGCAGTTGAAGCTACACCAGAACCAACAGAAACACCCCCATCAGTGGCAGACCAATACTTCATACCCGCAATCGTAGGACTATTCATCTTAGGTATAATCACACTAGTTCTAATAGTACTGGTTATGCTAAAGAAAAAAGAATAAACACACAAAACAAAAAACAATCCTTCCCCTTTTTTAGTCAAAAAAATAGAATCACAAAAAATGGGGCTGAGTGGGCTCTGGATTAGATTAACGTTGGATTTCAGTTTTCCGCGTTTTTCTTCTCTCCTTATACAAACCAGAGCCCCAGCAAACCAACTTAACAAAATACATCTACCTTTTGTTTCTACACTTCCATTATAGAAATTCAGTTAAGATCAAACAAAAGAATTAAAAAAATAGACTCTTAAAAAAGGGAAATTATTTGTTAAATTTAATTTTTATGTTTATATTTTGATTTTAGTCTTTTTTGCAGTTCACTTTTTGGCCTATACCTATGACCAAGTGAGCATGCGGTAACTATAACTCTTGATGCAGTATCTACGTCGATTTTTTCAGTGTTTATAATAATGTTATAATTTGTTGGGTCATCCCAATTTATGTTATAGAATCTTTGTAGGTACTCCGATGTAGCTTTGTCTTTTTCGTCAATTATTTTTAGTGCCTCATCTTTATTTACGCCCTCTTCTTTCATAACTTGCTCTACCCTGAATTCGATTGGTGCAACTATCCTAACATGAAGCGTGTTTGTTTTGTTCTTCAATATTCCTTGTCCTCCGCGTCCTAAAATCACGATCTTTCCTCTGCCTGCCAAGTTGTTAATTACTGTTCTAATCACGTCGAGGCATATCTCTTCGTCAAGAGTTTTTTGGATTGGCGAATTATTTTTTAGCATGTGAGTTGTAGCTACTATCCGTTTTCGACCCAAGATTTTATCTACGATACCAGCTATCTTATAGGAGTCTTCAGAAAAGTCTGTGATTTGACCCTCACATACTCCAATACTTTTAGCAGCCCTATACAACAACTCTTTGTCAAAATAAGAGTAACTAAGAATTTTGCAGATATTACGGGCAATTTCATCTCCCCTGCTTCCAATTTGCCTTGAAATTGTAATAACATTACGAACACACTTTTCAGTTTTCTTTTTCGCTACTATTTTTTCAAGACTTTCCTCTATTTCATCATAATTTGGAGTAACAGTTTCACCATCATAAATCCACTTGTTGCATACAATGCCTTTTTCGTTAAGAATTAAGATTGAGGGCTTTTCAACGCCGTATAATTCCAGAATTTCATGTTCATGATCGGAAAGTATTGGAAAAGTTAGTTTATTTTTATTTGCAAAAACCTTGATTTTTGGCGGACCATTTATGTCTACTCCAACAATTTGGGCCTTCATGTTTACCATTTTGTTAGTAGAATCACGAAATTCACATACCTCTTTTGTGCATGTTGTAATAAAAGCTCTGACAAAGAAAACTAAAATGACTTCTTGTCCTAAAAACTCTTTTAGACTTCTAGTTCTGTTTTCTGCATCTGGCAAACGAAAGTTAGGTGCTTTGTCTCCTACATTAATTTTGTTTACCATAAGACAGTCACCATTATATTATAAGTAATATCTAAATGATAAATATTTTTTATTTTATTATTAATGCACTTTAAAATGGAAAATTTATAGTTATAAAAGTTGCATAGTTTTTGTGTATCATGAAAAATTAAAAATATTTGTTTTAACAATATCTAGGTTGTGGAGGTTTTAGAATGCTAAAACATTTTAAGAAACTTCTAAAGCATTTTTTAATAAACCCCCCGTGCAGTCGCTATCTAACGCTGTGCCATGTACAGTAAATAGAGGGCACGACTTAAACAACCCTAATGAACTGCCAAAAAAACAAGCGAAAATAGACGGAAGAGGCTAAATCTTAATGTCGCTTGACTATTATTCCGCCTGGCTTGTTTGGGTAATACCTTTAGTATCCAGTATTTTTATTCCCATAATTGGAAAATACAGTAAAAAAATACGTGAATTTTTCGTTGTTACAATTGCTTTAGTTACTACTGTTATAGCTCTATCACTTGTGCCTACTGTCTGGTTAGGTAATGGTGAAGCTGTTCAGTATAGTATTCCGTGGATTTCTGGTTTTGTTGAGGCCGGTGTATACATTGATTCATTAAGTGTACTCTTCACTTGTCTTGTAGCATTTTTTGGAGTAATAATTAGTGTTTATTCTTTGGGTTATATGAAGGGTGAGGAGGGGTTAACTCGTTACTATTACCTTTTATTGCTCTTTATTGGTTCAATGATTGGTCTAGTAATTTCTGATAACTTGTTGCAGATGTTCATATTTTGGGAGATGGTTGGTTTATGTTCGTATGCTCTTATTTCGTTTTGGTACAAGAAGCCTGAGTCTATTCATTCTGGTGTTAAAGTTTTTTTGATGACTCGTATCGGTGATATTGCT
>Ga0123335_1007326_pt1 | contig 12372 bp, 12 predicted proteins | sample BiotimSIPDNA_2_FD_89707 | JGI IMG/M metagenome (GOLD analysis project Ga0123335, IMG submission 89707) | Anaerobic biogas reactor microbial communites from Washington, USA - Biogas_R2 time_0 SIP DNA | ecosystem: Engineered > Bioreactor > Anaerobic > Unclassified | place: Washington, USA... | reverse complement strand
CCCAATTCACCAAGAACCCGGACTGCTGCCGGTTCACTATAATTAAATTGGTACAAACAGAGGCTATAATAATCAAATCCCGACTTTGTCTGCAAAGTCGGGGGCTTGTGCGCTGGGCGTAACAATTTATTATCCTTACTGTAAATTAATAGTCAGAGGCTTATGCGCCCTGTGTATAATATTTTTTATCTAACCAATCAGTTTATGTGCCAGGTGAACATGAATATTCATATTCAACGGGCAGGGAAGGGTAAAATACAGATATAAAAAAAAGCCGGTCTCAAGACCGGCTTTTTTTAATAAAAATTAATCTGATTTGTAATCAGTTTGTTACTTACGGTTTTTTCTGCGCATAAGCCCAAGCCCCAGAAGTGAGATTCCAAGAAGCGAGAGCATTGCAGGTTCCGGAACATTGTTCACTGTGAAAGAGTAATTTTCTATTTCACCCTGAGACCAGGATGGAGTACCAACGCGATCATTGTGAGTAAGATTAGACCAATTATAATCTTCGGTTGGAAAATGTGTTGGGTTAGTGCCATTGCTTGCAGCGATATCACTGCTACAAAGAACACGTGCGATCAACTCAAATTCACCTTCTTTAGTTAATTCGATAGCATCAGAGTAGAAAAACTTGTGCTGATCGGCATAGTATCGATTCCAATAATAGTCCTTTAAATAAGAAGGTTTTTCCAAAAACTCATCATAGTCAATGTAATAGCTTTTATTGATATCGCTATGGCTACCTTTGTTAAAATGCCATGTGCTGTCCATTGTGAGCGCTTCGATATCATTGTATGTCTTTATAGTCTGGAATCCGTCTCCATCATCAACCCATACCCGGATAGCATCGTAGGAATGTGTCCCCCATAATGGTTTGTACATATCAAATTGAAATTGAATTTCATCTCCAACATTTAATTCAAAGATATCATTAACCCAGTCACCACCATTAATAGACCATGAAATACCATCAGTGGTACCCCAGCTTGTTCCTAACATCTGCCACTTTGGAGTATCATGCAGCCCATCCTGACTTGAAGGTGTACCACTAGGTCCATTCAATTCGCTATATTTCTGTTGACCATCCTGCGGAGCAGTCCAGATATAACCTGCTTGCGCAGATATAACCATCATGGCACATACTGCAACAGCTTTTAATATAAAAGCTTTTTTTGACATTTAAACCTCCTGTTAATAAAATATCTACAAAAAGATGCTTTATATGCAATAATTAAGCCAAGTTGTTTATACGATTAAAAGAGACATTCTGTCATTTGATTGTGTAAAAAAACCGACATTTGCTAAAAAAGTTTACAGCTATGATGCAATACCCTAAGCATTAATCAAAAAGGACTGTTAAATTGTAAAAACCCGTATTCTTATGAATTCGGGAATCATTAAAAGGGTATTCAGGGAAGTCTGCACTTTTTTTATTTAACCAATAACTATCTGAACCATACCTTAAAATTACAACAGTTAATCATTCCTGTTGCGGTTCAAATAGATCGTATGAGCAGCATTCAGTGCTGTTATAAGGCTTTGTGGAGAAGCTGTCCCTTTTCCTGCAATGTCATAAGCTGTACCATGACCAACCGATGTCCGTATAATCGGAAGCCCGATTGTAATATTAACACCGTTTTGAAAATTTCTCGATTTAAGAGCTACAAACCCATGGTCATGTATCATGGAAACGATTCCATCAAATTCACCTTTGAATGCACGCATAAAAACCGTATCCGGAGGATACGGACCGGACGCATCAATACCCTCCTTACGGACATCACTGATTGCAGGTGAAATATGTATTATCTCTTCATCACCAAACAGACCATTTTCACCAGCATGCGGGTTGAGCCCGCCTACTGCAATTCCTGGTTTTTTTACTCCAAGTTGTTTCATAGCAGAATTCAATAATCGTATATGATTCATAATCCGGTCTTTGGTTATCAGATCTATAGCTTTTCTCAAAGAACAGTGGGTAGTTACATGTGCAACTCCGATATGATCAAGATAAAACATCATTGAAAATTTGCTGCTGCCTGTTTCCGCAGCAAAAATTTCTGTATGTCCCGGATAGTTAATTCCAGCCATTTTCAAAGATTCTTTGTTGATAGGATTGGTTGTAACTGCAGTTGCTTCTTTTTTCAGCACAAGCTGTATGGCTTTCAAGATGTACTTATATGATGCTTCACCGCAATTTTTCTGTGCTTTTCCTGTTTCAAATTGATCCGGCCTGATAATAGAACAATCCAGAACATTAATTGCATTTTTTTTAAAATCGGAAATTTTTTCCATAGAATGAAAACAGACTGACATTCCAAGCTTTTCAGCAGCGTATTGTAAAACTGTCAGATCGCCGATAATAACAACATTCATGGATAATTCTGAGGATGCGAGCGCTTTTATCGATATTTCGGGACCTATTCCTGCCGGGTCTCCCATTGTAAGAAGAAAAACAGGATCTGAAACCATTATGGAACCTTTCTCAAAATTTTTACTATAATTACCTGTAACCTGAACAGTAACGCTTTTTACGCAATTCTTTTTGTTTGGAAACGATTACGGTTGCTAAAACAATTACGACAACAATAATAAATATAATAAAAAGTGGTTAACAGCCTGTTAATTCGATAACCGGTCAGGAAGATAAAGCTGTCTTGCAGTCAAAAAAACTTTTTAGCGGGTTACTTCCCCTCGCAAGTAAGGTGTAACGATTGATAGTCTTCCATTCAGGAAACAAATAATCATTACAGATATTTTTAATGCCTGCAGGTTACGTAGCTAAAATGACGTGTCCATTAATAAAACAGAGGAAATTGTTATCGGGCAACCTCTGAATGTAAACATTACCGTGCCGTTTCTCTTTGCCATGATTTCAGAGGTGATATCAGAATCAGTGAATACGGTTTTATTCTGTATTGCTTTGCATCTCCCTTTTACGAAACACCTGAGCAATATCTTCCAGATTATGATCATTGGCAGATGATGCAGCCTGGTTTTCCCGCTGTATTCTTTCGTAAATCTCTTCGCGATTGACTGTAACACTTCTGGGTGCATCGATTCCAAGCTTTACATGTCTGCCATCCAGATCAACAATCTTGATGGTGATGTTATCGCCAATTCGAATGGACTCGCCTAATTTTCTTGTTAAGACCAGCATGACTATTTCTTTCTCAGAAGAGGTTCCTGGGTACTGTACCGGTCATCATCAACAATAATCTGCTTGCCAATCCGTTTAGAACGGTTAATGACAATGGGGCCAGTAAGATTTGCTGTTGATTGCAGAGGATTTTCACTTATTGTAACAATCACATACATCAGAATATCTTCAGCTTTCTTGATTTCAAGATCCTCTAACTGTTCTTTTTTAATGTCTGGTGAATAGTTGGGGTTGAACAGTAACGGATTAATTACTGCAAACCTTAATCTTGTTCCGTCTATGCAAACAAGCCATTCAAAAGGGGTGTAATCCGGCAGAGAAACAAGAACAAACTCTTTATTTTTTTCAAATCCCGGAATCCCGGCCGGAAATGTGAATATGTCATTTTTAGAATAAACAAGGTTTTCAAAAAAATCACCCATTTTGTATAAACGGCTCCCAAAAATATGTAACTATTATGAATAAAATCGTTTTTACACCTGGTTGTGTCAAATAAATTGATCGAAACTGCAAACTATTTTTGTATCAGCTCATATATCAATTACTGTAATAAGCTAAGGACACTTTGTGGAACCATATTGGCCTGCGAAAGCATTGCGACAGAAGATTGACTTATGATCTGATTACGTGTAAACTGAGTAGTTTCGTATGCAAAATCTGCATCCCTGATAACCGATTCAGCCGCCTGCATATTCGTTTCCTGGTTTTCCTGATTTGTTAATGCGTGTTCAAGTCTGTTTACCATTGCTCCAAGATCTGCACGAAGAGCATTAACACTGGACAATGCAATATCAAGATCACTTATTGCCGCAGTTGCATCGGTCTGAGAAGTAAGTGTCAGATTGTTTCCATCAATACTCAGAGATGCAGTATCCATTGGGTCAATTCTGTACTGGATCACATCAGCATCATCATCACTGTTTGGTCCTATATGAAGGATTCCACCGTCACCGGCTCCCCATGGAGCACTGCCATCAAGCAAGCTTTGTGTATTGTATTGTGTTCCCGAAACGATTCTGTCCATTTCTTCTTTGAGCTGATCAATTTCAATCTGTATGTATGAACGTTCGGCTGATGTCAAAGTGTCGTTTGCCGATTGGATAGAGAGTTCCCTCATTCTCTGAAGCATGGCTTCAACTTCATTGAGCGCACCTTCAGCAATATTAAGCAATGCAATACCATCCTGAATGTTTCTGTTACCCATGTTCAACCCTTTTACCTGGGTTCGAAGCTGTTCGGATACACTCAGCCCGGCTGCATCATCTGATGCACGGTTGATTCTTAATCCGGTAGACAACCGCTCGAGTGACTTTTGAAGATTCCTGTCAACACTGCGGATAGCACTTCCTGTTACCATTGCCGGGATATTGTGGTTGATGCGTGGCATAGAGCCCTCCTTTTAAAATTGCGTCCTTGCAGCCGGTCTGTTTCCAACTGCCTCCATGGGTCTTCCTGACCATACCCGCTTCCTTGCGTTGTGCATTGTATACGCAACAGATATGCCAAAATGAAAACCGCATAATTGTACCTTATTTACCATTTTTTTAATCACCTTTTCGATGTTCGGGAAATTATTACCTGGTCCACTAGAGAAAATTTACCAGTGATGGCTGTATGATTTTTGCAGCAGATTGCAATGCTGCTGTGTAAATATTCTGTGTCAGCATAAACTGTGTAATGGTTTCTGCATACTCTGCATCTTCAAGCTCTGATCTCAATGATTCTATATCAATGTACTGACCTTCATTGCGGTCCAGAGTAGTTTCAAACCGGTTAATCCTTGCTCCGTTTTTGCTCTGTGATGAAAGGATATTGTTGAAAACCGTATCAATCTGTTCAATTGCAGACTGTATTCCTGAACGATTATTCTGAAGGAGATTCTGGCCAAACCGGATCATTGTCCCAATGAGATCGTTTCCGCTTACAGAATCTGTAATCAGTTCGTCGCCGGAGATATTGATCTGCATGCTGATACCAAATTCGATTTCCCGGTAAACCTCACCACGGTTGGAGGCTACTTCACCATAAATATTTTTTCCTTTAGTTACATAATCGAATTCCATTTGTACCTGGTTGATATCGTAATTTACACTGCCTGGTGTAACATCAAGTGCCAGATCGGTATTTAGTATGGTAATGGTCCCTGCTTCATAATCGATACTGTAATCCCGGTTTTCTACATATTCAGTTCCTGCAACAAAGAGTTTGAAAGACCCGGGGATTATGTTTGTAATTGCGGTATTATCAAACCCGTTAAAGATTTGTGCAGTTGATCCTGTGGGCATCCCGTCTGTATTGAAATAAGCCATTTTCAGGTTGTTGTAATCATCAACTGAATCAGCAGAGGAATCCTCAATCAAAAAAGGGGGCATTTTTGTCTGTGCTCCGCTGAAAATGTAATCTCCCTTGTACTGAGTAGATAAAAGCGAGAGCATCTGACGAAACAACTGTTCTGTTTCTTTGTTGATAAATATTCGTTCCGACTCATTAAGAGTATCGGATGAGCCCTGAATTGCAAGTTCACGGGATTTCTGCAGTAATGTATTCATACTTTCCATTGCAGAATCGGTGACAGCCATAAACCCAAGACCATCATTGATATTATTTTTAAACTGAAGCAGTTCTTTTTGTTTTGAGGTTAATTTCAGTGCATTGGCAACATCCACCGGATGATCTGAGGGCCGCAAAAGACGCTTGCCTGTTGATAACCTTTCCTGAATACGGGCCATATCATCAAAACGGTTATGAATAACATGGAGCATGCTGCGATTAAGTGCTTTTGTTGTAATTCGCATAATCCCTCCACATTTACATATTCAATAAAACATCAAGCATCGAATTGGTTGTGGTAATCAGACGTGCAGCTGCCTGATACGTATGTTGATACTTGATCAGATTAGCCATCTCTTCATCCAGAGAAACACCGGAAATTGAATCCTGCTGTGCTTCATACTGATCAACAAGAAAAGTTCTTGTTTCCAGATTCGATGAGGCTTCATTGCGGCTAAGTCCAAGTTCACCGATCATTGCACCATAATATTCAGCAAATGTTGAACTTCCATTACCCAGCACATCCGGATTCATTATTAACTTGTCACGAAGTTTTGCGATCTCTAATGCATTGCTGTTATCTCCTGGTCCGGCAAATCCGCCTGTACGGTACTGGAAATTGACGGTTAGATCTTCACTGTCATACCCATCATGAAGCATCTGTATTGTACCATTAGCGTAATCGACGTGGTAGTCAACACCTTCAATCAATGCATTTGATGTAGTAGAAACCAGTACTGTTCCCTGAACTATGTTTTTGGCATTTACAAGAGGCGTAGCCGACGGATCTGTATACAACTGAATCGGATCTATTCCGAAATCATGGGAAGAGGCTGGCAGTGAATTCTGGGCTGCAGGATGTATCTGGTTTCCGGATGCAGTTGCTATGTTCTGAATATCAGTTCTTATTGCTGCACTTAAATTGATATCTGATGCTCCGGTAACAAGTTCATCAAAAAATGCAATACCGCTGAAACCATTCAGATTGTAGCCTTCCTTGTGTTGATCGTTTACAGTTTCAACAATGGATATGGCTAAAGTATCCAGTTGTGTCTGGTAATGTGGAATTATCTTGTCGCGGCTTTCTATCAAGCCTCTTAATTGTCCACCTGAAGGTGTGTAAACCCGTTTGGAACTGGAAAAACGGATTCCGATATCCATCTGTGTTGTACCGTCAGCCAACTTGAAAGTAGTAGTTGTGGTCTCGAGCTCCTGATAATTTACAGGAGAAACAAGTATGTTACCTCCGGTCGTAACTGTTATCTGACCCAGTTCATTTTCGATAGTTTCAATCCCGATTATCTGGGAAAGATCCTTCAATAGCTGATCCCTTTTGTCCCGGCTGTCATTGGCATTCTGATTACCAATTTCTACCGAACCAATTTCTGTATTAAGATTGTGAATTTCCTTGATGATCTGATTTACAGAATTAACCCGGTTATGGATTTCATCATTTCTTGTCTGACGAAGATCCTGAAGCTGATAGGCGGCATTATGAAAAACATCCAGAAGTATTTCACCGTTGGTTTTTACCATGGTACGTGCAGATGGATCTGAAGGATTGTTCGCCAGATTTTGCCAACTGTCGAAAAACTGGTCAACAAAATGAAGAATACCGGTTTCTGATGGCTCCACAAAGATGTTTTCAATCGACTGAAGCGTGTAGTCTGTTTCCTCGTACATTCCAAGCATCTGATTCTGCTTTCGGATCTGTTGATCGATGTACTCGTTGCGGTAACGTTCAATATTGATCACTTCAACACCAGTTCCAATCTGTCCATGAAACGGATCATACCTGTAATCCGCAGACAGATTCAGGCGTTTACGGGAGTAACCTTCCACATCAGCGTTGGAAATATTCTGACCGACAATATTCATTGCCAATTGTGATGCAGAGAGTCCACGTGTGCCTGTGCTTAAAACTGAGAAAAGACTCATAACCGCTACCTGCCTATGCTATCTGGTTTATTATACACTGTGTTGACATATTAGCTGATTCTTTACCTTTCCCGTTATAGGGAGAAAGTCTGTTACCTGCATTACTGATTATTGTGAATGTTGAAGATATCAAGTCGATTGCTTCCTGAATCAATATCTGATTTGAAATATTTATTCGGGACAGAAGTTTGATTTTTTCCTTGAGGCTGGTACGCAGCTCACGGATACGCTTCTGCAGATTCAAAGGTGCGTTGTCTAATACTTTATCGAGTTTTACAGGTTTGGCAGTCAAAGTGTTGTTTTCGGAAAGATCGTTACACAACTGTACACGCTTTTCTTCAAGCCTTTCAATCTGGCACACATGTTCATCATAAACTCTGGTATACTTTTCAATAGCGTCAAGATCATCAGCTTTTATTGCAGCATTAAAAGAATGCGCAGCAGCCAGAAGTGAGTCGTGAATTTTTAGTTCCTGAGCGAGATTCTTTTCAAGTTCTTCATAAATTCTTTCCATAATTACTCTCCCCGGGCAAATAAATCTTTTAATCTGAGTACTGTTTTTACGTAGTTTTGAGTTTCTGTATATGGTGGGACACCTTTATACTTGTCCACAGCGGAGGGACCGGCGTTGTAAGAAGCCAGCGCCAGTTCTTCATTACCATTTTGCCGGTCTAACATCATGCGTAAATACCGGGTTCCACCCTTTATATTAGACCATGGGGAAAATACCTGAGAAACCCCCATCTCCATTGCAGTTGAATCTATAAGCTGCATCAAACCCTTTGCGCCGGCATGTGATACTGCATACGGGTTCCCACCAGATTCTGCGGCTATTACAGCGGAAACAAGATTTTTGTCGACTCCGAAAATGTCGGCTGCTTTTTCGATATAATTATCCCACTTCCTGACCCGTTTCATAAGTGGTTCTGAATTTTCAAAATTGTTCCTGAATGAATTATCAGAGGAGTTTCGGATAAACCTGTTATCAATCATCCAGTTTGAAGTAAGATAATCTTTATTGAGAATATTATTGGCTGCATCCGGACTTGATAAAGAACTGTTTTGTTCCAGTTCTTTCACAATAAGATCCGACAATCCCAGTGAAGCATGGTTACTTATCATGGAAGCATATTTGTCGTCTAATAGATCTGTATAGACTTTTTCGCCGAAACTTTGGGGTAAAAGAGGATTATTGCCTACAGTTTTTCGCATTGCCCGAAGCATCATTGAGGTAAAGATTGATTCAAATTCATGGGCTACCTGCTGAATTCTGGTCTGGCTTTGCGACCTGTCGGGTGCTGTTGGCATTATTTGTGATGTTTGCATTGTAACTGAATCCTTTCGTCGCTTGGTTATGCAAAATGAATGCCAGAAGATAACTGCCAATAAAATCAGAGGTTTATGATATCAGCTTAAATTGTAATGGGGCAAATATTTATGCATAAAGGAAAAATCTGCCGTATGAATGCACACGTATTCAGGATTGATAATTCTGTTTTTGATAATAATAAAGCACTGGGATATGAGATGGAAATGAGAAAATGTGCATTTGATATCAGGATAAGATTTTAGTCAGTATCAGATGAAACAGGGATCGCAGCGGAATCAGAAATATAGGATGGTTTCAGGTCCAGGGCAGCAGAATCTATTGAGGGATGAACTGTGCCGGTTAAGGAAAAATAATCTGAATCGCTGATAGTTTTATGAAGATAAAGGTTGTTGGCTATAACGATGAGCCTTTTGTTCATAAAAGAAGATTTGTAATTATGGGGAGAGAGTTTAGACGGCATTGCAAGGATGGCTGCGAGTCGGGCAGCTTCATTTAATGTAAGTTTACTGCAACTTTTATTATAGTAGTGTTCTGCAGCCGCTTCACATCCAAAAATATTTTTCCCCCATTGCGCATAATTTAGATACAACTCGAATATGCGGTCTTTTCCAAGATAATGTTCCATTAAAAGCGCATAACCCAGTTCTTTAATCTTGCGGTTATAATTTCGTTTTTTACTTAAAAACAGATTTTTGGCAAGTTGTTGAGTGATTGTGCTTCCACCTCTTTTGATTGTACCCTGGCTTCGATTATGTTTTATTGCTTCTATTATGGATTCCAGATCTATTCCCGGATGAATGTAAAAACCATCATCTTCTGCTGCCAGAACACTGGTTTTGAGATTTTCCGAAACAGAATCCAGAGGAATAAACTTGTAAATCAGTGTATCAGGAAGGTTTTCTTCGGAGAGAGTTTTTCTGTAATTTTTCATGTATTCGGTTTGGGGCGGGTTAATTTCTTTGAGGGTAATTACTTCCTGAAGATGGGCGTTAACAAGTTTATACCCTTTAAAAATCAGTATTGTGGAGCCAATGGAGAAAAGAATAGAGTAGGTAATCAATATGGTGATAAGGAGTATAAAAGTGACTTTAACTAAATTTAATATCAGGAACAACCCTTTTTTTAATATCCAGGGGAAGGAAAGTTTTAATTTCAGAGGAAAAACTTTTTTTAACATAAAATGAGAAATCCCTTACACATACTTAAGAAAGAAAAAATAGGTTTATGGGCAATAGTATGCAAATGCAAAAGAGTGAGATGTGGTTTTGGCAGAGTTTGCTATATAATAGTATTAAAGAGTATATGGGGCTGAAGGTCTCTGTTTTCCCGCGAACGGGATCCCGCGGGCATCCATTTAATGTTTAATTTGGAATTAAAATCAGATCATAATGTCCGCCGAGCGCACACGACCCACGCGATAACGCATTGCAGCACTGCAACTCCCTCTTATGGGCGTGTGGAAAACTGTATATATCTCAAAATTAAAATCAATATTGATTTATGTAAATCTCTTATGGCATCTCTTACAAAGATCCGGACTGCCGTCTCAACCAGAAATTTTTGATACATCTAAAGGCTATAATATTCAAATCCCGACTTGTCGGGGGGGGGAGATGTGCTCGGCGGGATAAAAATAAGTATATTTTTATATTAGATTGTGTGCTCGATGTAACATATTGTCTTTATCATGGGTTGAAAGAAAATGGTAAATTTCAAAGAAATTGAACTATTTTTTACTAAAATACGAAACAATGTATACTCCATTGCTTTTTTAAAAAACTTAAAAGAAGATGAAAAATGAAAGAAAGTCAAAATATAATTACAATTATAGGCTGCAGTGGCTTTATCGGCTCCCATCTGCTTGAGCGTATTCTGAACACAACTAAAGCTTTTGTATATGGAATAGACCTGAATTCAAAAAAGATTCAGCCGTTTATCAGTAATAGCCGCTTCGAATTCCTCAAAACCGATATAAGCGATATAAAAAGTATCAAGCCGGTATTGCAAAAGAGTTCAATCGTTGTCTCTTTGACAGCTCTCTGCAATCCTTCTCTTTATAATACAGTTACACTGAAAGTAATTGAGAGCAATTATAACAAACCTGTTGAAATAGTTAAACTGTGTTGTGAGTACGGATGCAGGTTTATACATTTTTCAACCTGCGAAGTATACGGAAGAACAGTTGAAAGTTATTGCCGGGAATCGACTTTGGAATCGGTTTTGAAAGAGGATGAAACTCCCTTTGTTACTGGTCCTATACATATGCAGCGATGGAGTTATTCTTCTGCAAAGCAGTTGCTGGAGAGAACGATATTTGCATACGGGGTTGAGCATGCTCTGAAATATACAATTGTCCGCCCGTTTAATTTTATAGGTCCGAGAATGGATTTTATTCCTGGTATTGATGGCGAGGGAATTCCAAGGGTACTTGCCTGTTTTATGGATGCTCTTATTTTTAATAAACCATTATTTCTTGTGGATGGCGGAAAAAACAGGAGGTGCTTTACGTACATAGATGATGCTGTTGATGCAGTTATGGCTATTATAAAAAATAAAAAAATTGCAGACAAACAGGTGTTTAATATTGGTAATCCGGATAATGAGATTACAATTGAACAGCTTGCATATAAAATGATCGGCCTGTACAAAGAGCTTCAGCCACAAAAAACATCTTCATTGTATGATGTAAAGCCGATTTCATCACTGCGTTTCTATGGTGAAGGTTATCAGGATTGTGACAGAAGAGTCCCGGATATTTCCAAAGCACAATCTCTTCTGGGCTGGGTTCCCCACACAGATCTTGACACAGCTCTCAAAAAAACAATGAGTGCATATATCGAACATTACAATGGATAGTATGAAAAAAAGATATCTCTCGGTTTTTATTCCTGCTTACAATGCTGAATTGCAAATTGAAAAAGTTGTAAAAAGGATTCCCGATGATCTGTGGCAGTCTGTTAACAGGTTGTATATAATAAATGATGGTTCCACCGACAGGACACAGGATAAAGTTGACATGTTGTCATCAGCAAACAAGCTTATAGTGCCGGTAAAATTTGACAGGAACAGGGGATATGGCAGTGCTGTTAAAGCCGGGGTTGAGTTATGTAAAAAAGACGGCTGTCAATATGCTGCATGTGTGCATGCTGACGGGCAATATCCACCGGAATATATTCAGAGGTTTATTGAATGCATGAGAAAAGATGGATATGACCTTATTCAGGGGTCAAGAATAGCATCTGGAACTGCAATATCCGGAGGAATGCCTCTGTATAAATATGTTGCTGGCAAATGTTTGACATTTCTGGAGAATACTGTTTTCAAACTGAAACTGACTGACTATCACAGTGGGTTTCTTGTATACAGCAGAAATGTATTAAACAGGATAGATTTT
>Ga0123335_1007320_pt1 | contig 12382 bp, 7 predicted proteins | sample BiotimSIPDNA_2_FD_89707 | JGI IMG/M metagenome (GOLD analysis project Ga0123335, IMG submission 89707) | Anaerobic biogas reactor microbial communites from Washington, USA - Biogas_R2 time_0 SIP DNA | ecosystem: Engineered > Bioreactor > Anaerobic > Unclassified | place: Washington, USA... | reverse complement strand
TTCCAGACTCCGGCAATGCAGCTGAGTTCCAGGGGTTTCATAGGTTTTCCCTTTCTTCAATGCCAGTTAGTTTTACTACTTTTCAGACAAGTCAGTATAACAGATTCACTCTCAAGGTAAAACCTTGGTAAAAACCTTTAATTTTGCTTTTCTTGACAGAGGAATCGGCCTGAGACTATACTTTGGCAAATTATCTCCAAACGGGAGTGTCTTTAAAATGAGTACAAACTACGAGAACAGGATTGCGCTGAACCCGGCTCTTATCGTTGGCCTGGGTGGGACAGGCAAAAAATCGCTGATCAACTTCAAAGAAACCTTTCTCAGCAGCCCGCAGATAAAGAAGGCCTTTCATCAGGCCGGCGGCAAAGAACCTGCGCTCCCGGATTTCATCGACCTTATGTGTATAGATACTGACATTTTCGATGCCAGTCAGTCAGAAGAAGAGGCAAAAACAGCCGCCAAACTGACCGAAAGCGAATATCATCAGATCAATATTCAGAATGCCGGGCAGATCACCGGCAATCTTGATTCAGACACCTACAACTATCTTTACGAATGGTTCCCGCAGAAGCTGAAGAATCACATCGGCCAGATCAGTCAAGGCGCCCATCAGTTCAGATTTACCGGTCGTTTTGGCATCTTTGTCGATGTTCAGAAGATCTTTCAGCAGATCAAGACAAAAATGAGCCGAATCATGGCCCGCAGCAACGTCAATCAGGATGACATCATAGTCCCGCTGACCAACAAGCAGGGGCAGATACTCACGCCTGAATTCTATATAGTCGGCTCGCTTTGCGGTGGTTCGGGGGCCGGCATGTTCATCGACATCGCCTATCTCATGAAAATGGCCTATTATCAGCTTTCTGGCGGGCGCGGCAAGCCCAGCATCGTCGGCATTATGCTGACCCCCGAAGCTTTCACCCAGATCGCCATCGACCCCAACGTCAATTCAACTGGTCGCCTCGAAGGCAACGGCTACGCTTCTCTTGTCGAAACCTTCTATTTCATGAACAAGGAACATTTTCCGCCTGGTCGCAGCGCAAAAGATATTATCAATCAGGATCGCCGCAACAAATTCATGGTTAATTTCGGCCCGGTCGGCAAAAGCAATGATGCAACGACATTTGGCGCTGTCTGCGAAGAAACACCTTTCGATCAGTGTTATCTTCTCGGCACCAGCAACCAGGACGACATTCCGACCTATTACGCTATCGCTTCTGAATTCATCTTCACCAAGCTGGCGACACAACTGCGCCAGGCACAGAATTCAATGCTCGACAACGCTTCGCAGATATTGGGGCAGCTGAGTTCAGATCTCGAAGGCAAGCAGCTCAAATGCTTCAGCTCAGCCGGTTTCAAGAGCTTCTATTACCCACTCGACGTCATCAGAGATCTTTACACTTTCAAACTGTCAATGGATCTGACTTACTGGCTGCGCCTGTCGGTCGATCGCATTCTCATCGATTCGATGGTGCAGGAATTCGCCGAGAACAACCCAGGCAAGGTCGATCTGACACCAGAAGCACTGTTTCTAATGACCAAAGAAGTCATCGATCGCAAACAGTACTGGGACAACCCGATGTTCCATACCATGCGCACCACCAGCAAGCAGCGCGAAGGCGAATCAGCATCGGCATTCATTCTGCGCCAGATCGATGAAATGAACCAGAATCGCGTCAAAAAAGACGAGATCAGGTCAAAGGTCAAGGTCAGCTTTGAGCAGGCCGCGATAAAGACTGGCGAGCACCTGCTCGAAAAAGTCATCGAAATCATCAACAATCCCGATCTTGGCGCGCATATCGCAGTCGATTTCCTGACTGCCTTCGAAAAGTATCTGTCACGTTATCCACGCGAGATCCTTAATCGCAAGGTTCAGGAGATCAAAGTCAGACTTGACAAAGAACAGCGCGAATACCGGGAGATCAGCAACCGCCTCAAAGAAAAACTCAGCGGCTTTGCCGGTCTGGGCGGCAAGCTCATGGAACTCGGCACGGTTCTGCGCATGACCGACCTCAACGATGAGCGCGACAAGCTGCTTAAAGAGGCCAAAGAAGCAGTCGATATGGAATACGAAATGTTCTGCATCAACTGTGCCGAAGATTACCTGAGATTCCTCAGCGTTCAGAGTCAGTCGATCAAAAAGCAGGTCGAAGTATTCTCGGCCAAGCTCACACGAATTTCGAAAGACGGCATGATCGAGCGCCAGTATGAGCAGTGCCTCGACCGCATCAAGCCTTATTCAAAAGTTCAAAATTTCATCAGAACCTTTATCTTTGAAGATCGCGATATCGAGCCATTTTATAAATATCTGCTCGGCGACCTCTCGAATAACGATATCGAGGGTGACTTTCTGGTTAACATCAACCTCAAGGAAAACTGGGATAAATACACCAACCCAGAGAGCAACTCGCTCGAAAAGGATATTGTCAAATACTGCCGGGGCATCATCGAGCGCCGGTTGTTTGGTGGCATCGAAGACTTCATACACTGGAAGGATTCAGTGCGCAAAGGCTTTAAAAAGAGCCTGGTCGAAAGTCTGATGAACCAGGCTACTCCGCTCATGACCCTCAATGACCGCGGGAACAACAGTCCGCAGCGCATGAATATTGTTACGCTCGGCATCGCCAATGAAAACAGCAAGCTGTCAGAAGAAATCAAAGACGCACTGCGCAAGGGCGATATTGGCGTCACCGTGGCTCCGACCCGTAATCCTTATGAGATCAGCCTGTTGCAGACCCTGCATGGCATCGCACCTTACAACATCAGCGCCATTACGCAATGGCATAACCTGTACCGTCAGAACAACGCCAAGATTAACTGTCACGCAATTCTTACCAATGACGCCTACCCGGTTCTCTGGTCAAGTTATGGCCTGATACCCGCCAAGAAGCTGGAAGAGCATTACATGGTCTATCTGCTGCTGCGCTACGAAATGTTTGCTGACGACAGCAATACCCGCCATGGCATCGAATACAACGATGAGCTTGTGCAGTTCGAGCTCTGGTATCAGCAGGATAAACCACAGCCGATCGGACGCACCATTACTCAGATGTTCGATTATCTCAAGAACAATACCATGGGCATTTACCTTATCAGAAGCGTCTACAGCGAATACTGGAAGACACTGCCCTTCCCGAAACAGCGCGAGATAGTAAGCAAATACCTGCCGGTCATGACCGAAAAGGTGAAAAAGCTTGAAGATGCAATCGAAGATGAAATCAAGAAAAATCATGAAGTAAGTGCGTCAAGCGATGAACTGCTGTCGATAAAACGCGGCATACTCAAGATTTTGCAGGATTACAACGACCAGTTCGAACACATACTCAGTCAGCGCCCCGGCGGCGCTCTCGAAACTGACACTGCTGCTCAGTAATCACACAATCCCAATCGAATACGAGGCAAACTGATGGTCGAAGTTGCACCCGGAGGCGAAAGACTCAAAATTCCGGTCTGGAAGTATCTGCTTTTCATGTTTCTCATCGCCCTTCTGACCCTGGGCATTCTCTGGTATCTGCTCTCTTCAAATTACGGTGCCAGCAACAGTTATCTCGAAACTCTGCGGCGATACTTTTCATTTCTAAGCACCTACCACCCTAAGATGCAGCCGGAAGACGACTTCGAGAATTCTCTGCGCATTCATTGCTTTGAGCGTGACGATGCGAAGAAATTCAGACTGTTTGTATCGGTCACTGACAAGGACGGCAGTCCGATGAAAGTGATCAATCCGAATGAAATCAGCATCAAGGTTACTGACAGCAGTGGCCAGAATCTCAGTGCAAGCATAATCAGAGTGAGACCACTGCACATGTATACCGAATGGGCGGCCCCGATAAGCTTCTCATCAGTCATGGACAATTCGGCCAGCATGTTCAAAAAAGATCTGACCGCAATAGAAACCAACTATTCGGAGCTTATCAACCAGATCAGCCTGCCGGTCACTGCGGCGGTAGTAAAGTTCAATACCAGCGTACATGACATTCTTGAACTATCGACTGATCGTCAGGAAATCATCGATGCCCTGCAGAAACGCGTCACCCTTGCGAACACGGCGCTTTTCGACGGCATCGACCGTGGTATAGAAAAGATCCAGTCACGGCCGCACCTGCGTTTTATAATTCTGACAACTGACGGAAATGACAACTCGTCGATGGCCACGCTTGATAGCGTAATCAAGCGCTGTCAGATGCACAATGTTCCGATTTTCGTGTTTGGTTTCGGCTGGCTCGATGTCACCAAGCTCAAGCAGCTTTCTGAAAGCACCGATGGATTTTACTCTTATGTGCCCGACAGCTCGAACCTTGACGACTGGTTCATAAAACTTGGGCAGATCATCAACAACGTACAGGTTGTCGAATTTACGGCAAGCAGCGACATGAACCAGCCGGGAACGGTCGAACTTGAGGTTCAGTCGGGCGGGCAGACTTTTAAAAGAATCCGAACCTGGAATTGATTTAGAGCGGCGGAGGCAACAAAGTGCGCAAGCAGTTTCTTAGTGCAGTTTTTCTGGTAATTTTACTATCAGCGACCTTATCAGGCGCGGCATCTGGTGAAGCAAATTTCGACTTCGGCCTTCCCCTCTTTGGATTTGAAGAAATTCGCTTCGAAAAAAGCAAACCAGCTGATTTCAACATTCACCTGCTCAAGAAGTACATCATGGAAAATGAAGGTTCGATGTTGCAGCAGCTGCACGGAATAAACCGCTGGTTCAGCCTGCTACGGCTTTCAGACGCTCCGCGCCGTGAAGAGCTGATCAAAAGCAGCAGCAACTTTTTTGCAAACGCCGGCAAAAAGACGGTAAGTGACAGCGAGAGACTGCGTGAGATCTTCTTTGCCGGGCTGCTGCTAAGCCAGGACAAAGATCCCGACCCCGCCAACAAAAAGGATCAAAAATTTGAAGATCTGCTGATAGAAGCCGAAGAACAGCTGGCCGAAAACGGCGATTACTGGCTGATAAAGGGTATAATCTTTCATCTCCTGCGCAACCGACCCAATGACTATTTCATGCCGATGAAACCCGAGGAAGATCTGAAAAGAGCGCTTGGGCTGATTCCGCGCACAGCCCACTATTACTACGTTCTCGGCCAGGCATTTCGCTTTCTCGGCAATATGGATACGGCGATGTTTTTATCGATCGCTTCATATGAACGAGCTGCCAGCCTAGATCCGCGCAATCATAAACTTCAGAACGCGCTGCTCGGCATCTATATGGGGCTGCACGAAAATTACCAGAGCTCGGGCAAACAGGAACCGTTCTGGCTCGAAGAAGCTGTTTACAAGAAAATACTTGCGATATCGCCGCATAACCCGCACGCACTCAACAATCTCGGATTTCTCTACGCCGAATATGGCGTTAACACGAAGCAGGCTCAGGAATTGTGTCAGAAAGCCGTCGACATCAACCCCGACAACCCTGGTTTTCGCGACAGTCTTGGCTGGGCAGCCTTTAAAAATCGTGATTACGAAAAGGCTGAAGAAGAGCTGAAAAAGTCTCTGTCGATCAAGAGAAACGTATACGAGCCGCATTATCATCTGGGAACCCTGTATTACGCTACCGGTCAACTTGAAAAAGCGGCTGAGCATTACGAACAGGCGATTGCCATCAAGCCAGATGCGGTCGAAGCGTTGAATAATCTCGCCTATCTCTATACCGAACAGGGAAAAAAATTGCCTGAAGCGCTGGCAATGGCGAAGACAGCTGTCCGCATGGAGCCGCAAAACGCCTCTTACATAGATACCCTTGGCTGGGCTCATTACCGCATGGGAGAGCTTGACACCGCGCTGACTCTGCTGCTCAAAGCAGCACAGATAGCACCGGGACAGGGCGAGATATTGCTGCATATAGGTCGAGTATATCTCGATATGAACGAATTCGACCGGGCACTGACTTATTTAAAAGAAGCTTATAAGGCCGATCCAGGCTTGAACGATCCTGACAATTCGCTTTATGTCGCCATCAGACTGAAGTCATATCACCGGGCTCTTGCTGACTACCACGGTCTGTTCAAGGAAAACGCCGACAGAAACAAGATCAACAATATTCTCATGGGCATTGCCAGAATGTACCAGGAAGAAAAGCTCTACGACAAGGCAATTGAGGTGACAAAGCTCTGCTCTGAAATCAAGAGCGGCGAAAAATCTATCAAAGAACCTCTTTTCAGCAGCTATAAGTTTGAAGAACAGGAAAAGCCCAGAATAACAGTTGAGGCAACTGAAGAAGAACAGCTTATTCCTCAACAGGAAGAACAAAAAGCCAACGAAACATCGACCGAAGCCAGCCCGGCAACAGAGAGCCCGGCACAACCAGAAGAACAGCCGGCCACAGATACAGCCAAAATCTCGCCCTTTATGGGCTTGCCGAGAGCCAGCGGACACCCGCTGTCGTTCTCTTTCGGGCCAGCGTTTTTTGTTTTCCTGCAGCAGTATGTACCGGCCATGTCTGCATTTGCCGATAAGTCGGTTACTGTTTTCATAGAAAAGTTCAGACGACCGCGCCGCAATTCTGTTATCCGCATAGATTCTCAGAATACAAACGGACAAATCATGCTGACTTTGGCCTGCGATTTTGTCGAGCAGCTCAACGGAACCATAGAAACAGAAAAGGATAGCGTCACCGTAAAGGTTTCATTTGCCGGCAAGCCACGCATGTTCATGTGTGCAGTAGACAATTCGCTTTATATAAGCAGTCGACGTTTTACCGGCAAATCAGCCATAGATAACCTGAAACAGGTTTTGCCACTCGACAGGAACTGTTTTGCCGCCATTATGTATGACTGGCAAGCCATGCAGGCAATGCTGCCACAGATTCTGCGACCATTCATCGCTAATCCGTTCCGGCCATTTACACGCATTCAAACAAGATACACCTACGAAAACGGTGATCTCAATGAATTTTCCACTGTCACGACCGGCAAGGAAGAGGATGAAGCTTTTATGCGCCGGTTTGCCCGCAAACTCTTCGAATTCAAGATTTTTACCAAAGAAATCGGCATAGAAAGCACAATCAGAGTGCGACATGACAAAGACATCATCTATATTTCAACTGATTTCGAAGAAGTAGACAAATTCATCACCAACCGATTGAGCAGAATCAACCCGATACTGATGCGCTTTCTTATGAGGTATCTTAACCACACCAGATGCTTTTTGAACCGCATGTTTTTCAGCGTCGACCAGAAAGAGACATGCCCTGATGGCGGAATTATTGATTTTGACGCGCAAACTGGTATTGTCAGATGTTCATCTCATGTTCTTGCGCCAGCGATTCCTTTGTTTCTCGACGATGCAGATGCTTGTCGTTACAGTCGACAACGCCTGAGCAGGATTCTCGAAAAAAGCGAAGTAACAGACCTGACATCAGATGATCTGGTCAAGCTGGCCGGTGAACTGGGCATACCTGTATGTCCGGCCAAGGGAAACTGGACGCGCAAAAATGGCGAACCGATTAAGTGTTCGCATCATGAAAATTGATTGCTTTTTTCTCTAAAATGTTCTATTAACAATAAGAATCCATTCGGAGGTAAGAAAAATGCCTGCTATAAATATCCAGGATAATATTCTTCAGTATTTGAAAGACAAAAGGGAAGTCGTTAAGATTTTTTTGATGAAAGGCTTCCAGATTCAGGGTACCATTCTTGATTTTGATACCTTTGTGGTTCTGCTTGAGTCCGAAGGTAAAAAACAGTTGATTTACAAGCACGCAGTATCGACCATTCAGTTGCCAGATAATTTTAATCTGCCCGGCTGATCGTAATTATCCAGGATAAGAAGGCCACCCCTCTGCGGGTGGCCTTTTTTCTTTGCCGTGCACAAAGATTACGCAGGCCAAATGTTCATTTTTTAAACAGCTGCGTGCACGCAACTGTATAATTATTTATCAACAGAGGGTTTGCAAAGACGAAAATGAACAGATTTTGGTAAATAAGGGCGTTTAAAAGTTGGCACGACAATTGCGTTATAAATATTAACACTGCACGACTTATTCGTCAGTTGTCTTCAATCATTCCTTTCCTTGATCAAGGCTACAGTAAGTGGCCTTTTTTTTTGCCCGTTTTATGATAATATCTCAGGGTCACCTTACCAATGTCGAACCATCGAAAAGGCTTAAAATGTATAAAATCAAAACATTGTCAGTCCTGCTGCTTCTGGCTATTTCTACTAGCGCAATCTACGCACGATCTGACATACCAGTATTCTGCTACCATCAGGTAGAGCCTTTCACCAGCAACAAGTTCTCATTATCAGCCGAGAAGTTTACGGCGCAACTGGAATATCTTCATCAGAGAGGTTACAAAAGCCTCAATTCTGACGAACTGCTGTCTGCTCTGGCTCCTGATGCGCTGCCAACCGACAAAGCAATGGTAATCACCTTTGATGATGGCTATCGGACCGTTTTCGATCACGCCTTTCCCATAATGCAGAAGTTCGGTTTCCGCGGCATAGTTTGTATTTATCCGGCGTTTATCGGTTCACGTCTGGCCATGAGCTGGGAACAACTGAAAAAACTTATAGATGCCGGCTGGAGCGTCGAATGCCACTCAATGACACATGCCAACCTGGCCAGCAAGTATGCCGACCCAGAACAGGAAACACTTTTTCTCAAACGCGAGATTCTGGATTCCCGCAGTATTATCGAAAAGCAGCTGGGCAATAAGGTCAGATTCATGGTCTGGCCTTACGGCGTTTACACTGACCGCACCCTCAAGCGGATCAAAGAATCCGGTTTCGCCGGCGCGATGACAGTTGACGGTGGCGCCAGCTACCGGGGTCTCTCGCCTTATCTGGTCAAACGTCAGGTTATTTATAACACTGACGATATGAACAAGTTTCTGATCAGATTCGGCATGCGCGCACTACCGCTTTCACAGCAGTATCCCGAACCAGGTCAGGTGGTCGAACAGCTGGCCACGTTCAGCTGCCGCCTTGATGAACTTGGAGACTACAGCCCTGACAAGTATGTTCTCAACGCCAAGATTACCGGCAAAAAAGCAGATTTCAGTTTTAACCCGGAAACTCGCGAGTTGAGAGCTTCGGTATCTTCGGCTTTCGCGCCCGGCAACTACTTTATCGATATATATCTGCGTGATAAAGCCACAGGGATAACAGCTCAAAACGGCTGGCTCTTCTCAATAGCGGGAAAAGGCGGGAAAAGCAGCTATTAAAGCTCTCAAAACTTGTCGTATTCCTTTTCCGAAATCATTTCTTCGGTAAAAGTAAGCAGATTGTGTACAGCCGGTGATTCAAAGGGTCTGAAGGGGTTGCTGGAAAGGTTGGTGCGATCCCAGAGACGGCGGCGCAGAATGTTGGCGCCAGTATGTGCCCCTGATATGAAATACTTAGGTTCTTTGCTGGCCAGGCGTATCACACCGCCATAAACCCTCTGAATAATAAATCCGGGCGGACGCATGTATTGAGTGCTGCCGGCATTGCCGATTTCGTCATCGACCTTTTCTGGCGAGTTTCCGATGCTGAAGCGCGAGGCGCGGCGGGTAGAACTTACCAGCACAGCATTGATGGTAATCTCTGGCATGAAAAGGCCATCACTGGGATCTTTTCGCGCTTCTTCAAACAAACCCATCATCAACCCCATTGCACCGTTATAAGGATTAGGGGCGACCTCCTCTTCTATTATGGCCTGATTCCAGGCCATTTCGAAAATGCGGTCCTGCTCTGGCATAGTGAGATCGCCGCCGTAGCGCACAGCGGCTTTAAAATACTCGATAATTTCATTGCGAACGTTCTCGTCATTGATGCCGAATCTCGGTCGGTCACCGCCGCCTGGGGTAAAGAACGCCAGAAGGTCTTCCATGTTGGCATCATACTGCCCGCCGCTGTTGACTTCTTTGTTGTTATAGAGCCAGGCTATCGTACCGTAGCGCGGAATAAAATTGCCATCGGTTCCAAGTTCACCCAGCCCTACAAGCGCTTTGCGGTTATCAGGGTTGAGCGGACAGAGAATATACTTGATCTCAGCCTCAATCTCAGGGGTTGATGGATGAAGGCTCCTGGCCAGGGCATAGAGGAAATAGGGTTTGATTTCGTTGCGGGCAAAAAGAGTTGGTCGCGACATATCGATCAGGACACGTCCTTCTGACATCAGCAGGGCGCCAATCTTGTGGCGATCTTTGCCGTTTTCGAGAGGGAATCTGTAATTGATGTAATCGTCGTTTTCATAAAGCTGCGGTACCCGGGGATTCTGATTGAAATCACCACCAACAACAATATCTTCAGTGCAATATATCGTTAGCGTTCGATCGGGGCAGCCCCAGACCCGCAGCGGAACTTCTGAATAAATCAGTATTCTATCGCCGCGCAATTTGCGAATTATCTCAGGGTCATCGGAAGCCGTTGAGTAGTCGGCACCTTCACCGGTCTCGTCTTCTCCCTCTTCTTCAGCGGAGCCTGTCTCTTCTTCATCGTCATCATCAGGGCGTCCAGTTCTCTTGCTGGCCCCTTTCAAAACCCTGTAATCACCAAAATCAAGATCGACATACTGAGTGCCACTGTCATAGGGATTGCGGTATTTGCCGAATTCAAGCATGCCTTTGGTTAGAGTCAGGCCGTAACTTTTTCGATAACGTTCAGCCGTAGCCTTTATGCGCTCACGCGGCAATCGAGAGAGTTTGATCGGATGTGCTCCGTTGGCACCGTCAAGAATAAAACCTTCGTGCGGATCGAATTTATCCATCTTGATCGAGTCGTTAGCCGATGACAGGTTCATAGTGCTGCCATCAGCGAACTCGATGCGGGTATCTTTAAGAGCTCTGATGAAGCCTGGAGATTCGATCTTCTCCATCTCGTAGAGCTGTGAGCCACGGCAGGCACCTCCGGCTGTGGTCATGGTTATCCAGTTATAGCCATAAAGTCGACCACGCCGCAGCTGGTTTTCGCGACCGGCAAAAGGTCCGAGAGCACCGATATCAAGCAGCTCACCATCGTAAAGGATGTTTTCGGTCGCAGGATAACGACGTTCGAGCAAGGCAGTGATCTTGCGACAGGTCTCTTCCTGAATGCCCCAGCCAGCGCCAACTTTAACGACAATTTCAGCGCGGGTGTACATTTCGGCTTCCAGCAACGTTTTTGTTTTTGAGTTCTCGCGCGCGCTGAACATGGGCGCAACTTTGGCCTTGAATTCACCAAAATCAGAACCACCGTGATAAATGCCGGCTTTAACACCCTTCACATAAATTTTGCCGATATCACCGATAAGAGTCTCGCGGTTCTTTACTGGAGTATTCCAGAATTCATCACCCTTTTCGCGATAATAACGGTGCGTACTGAAACCACGGTTTGCATTAAGCTCAGCGATAATACAGTTAAGAGCGGCTTCGCCGAGGGTAGAAGTTACGAAGCGGCGCACATCTTTCGACTGCAACTGCTGCTGGCCACTCTTGAAGGTGCCAAAAATCATGAAGAAGATCAGCAATATTCCGGCAAAAGCCAGAACAATAAGGTATCCAGAACCGCTGCGGCTGTTGTGAAGTGTTTTCATGGGTGCTTGAAAATCTCTTTTCCGCGCTTATAGAAGCTCGTATTCATGCTGATCGAATAGACGTCTCCAGCCTCATCACCTCTTCTGGTGCGCTCAAGCACCATGTTGAGATGCACCAGGCTGTTCCCGGTACCAGATTGGCTTATCGGCATCGGCAACACCAGAAAGTCTTCTTTGCCGCCGACATTTGCCGGCTTGAACGGCCGCCTGATCGTGCGATAAACGATGAGATCTCTGATGTTATCAACGATGGTCTGGCGCTGCGTCGTTTTTTCGCCAGACTTTTCTTCGATAGTTGCAGTCCGAATCAGGCGATAACGTGGAATCGTCTGCGATTCGGGATTTTTTATCTTCTCGAGCTCATAGGTGATATCGCGTCTGAGTGAAACCTGACCGCCCAGCGGACTGTCAAAGGGAATGTAAGGGTCGAGATCGGAGCTCTGCAGATGCAGTATCACTCCCGGCCTGGTAGCCAGTTCGACAACCTTGTCAGAAAGAACCGGCGCCGGTTTAAGAATGTTTGTCGCCTCACGAATGTCATCACCCATGAAAGATATGATCTTGCGAAAACCTTCATTGACCTGTAAAAACTCGATAGACTGTGTCACCATTCGCGTCTGTGAGAAAAACAGGCGATAGGCAAACACCAGGATCAGCGCTGTAATAAAAACCACTATCAGCGCTTCGATGATGGTAAATCCACATCGATGCGAAGGTCTGCCTGATTCAGCTCGGTTAATGTGCTTACTCATTAGTCTCAATTCATGTCAGCTATGGTAGTGGTAACGACGAATGGGTCGTGGCGGCCGCCATCGAGAGGCTGCCAGTTAACCGTTACCTTGACCAGCTTGAGGCCAATCGGCCTGGTCTTGTCTTCGAGAGCCATGACATCGG
>Ga0123335_1007318_pt1 | contig 12387 bp, 12 predicted proteins | sample BiotimSIPDNA_2_FD_89707 | JGI IMG/M metagenome (GOLD analysis project Ga0123335, IMG submission 89707) | Anaerobic biogas reactor microbial communites from Washington, USA - Biogas_R2 time_0 SIP DNA | ecosystem: Engineered > Bioreactor > Anaerobic > Unclassified | place: Washington, USA... | reverse complement strand
TTATCTCCTCCCTTTCAGTGCTGCCATGCAAAAGGATAACTTCTTCGCCACACAGTTTCACCCGGAGAAGTCGGGCAGCGTGGGAGAACAACTGCTGTACAACTTCCTGAAAATGTAACAACCAATTCAATCAGGCTTATAATGAGAATCATTCCCGCCATAGACATCATCAACGGCAAGTGTGTCCGTCTCACAAAAGGCGATTATGCAACACAAAAGACCTATCGTGACAACCCGCTCGACGTGGCCCGAGAGTTTGAAGATCACGGCATTCGCTATCTTCACCTTGTAGACCTTGATGGTGCACGCTCCAAACATATTGTCAATCATGGCGTGCTAAGGCAGATCACCGAAGGCACCTCACTGCAGGTCGATTTTGGCGGTGGCATCAAAAGTGATGATGATCTACGCATCGCCTTCGAGAGCGGCGCTGCCCAAATTACCGGCGGCAGCGTGGCACAGCAGCAGCCGGAACTCTTCCTGCAATGGTTGGAGCACTACGGTGCGGAACGGATCATCCTCGGTGCCGACAGTCATCACAGGAAGATTGCCACACAGGGATGGCAGAAACAGTCAGAGGAGGATGTGGTGGATTTCATTGCCTCCTTTGCAACAAAAGGAGTAGCGTATGTCATCTGCACCGACATTTCCAAGGATGGCATGTTGCAAGGCCCTTCGCTGGAGCTCTACCATGAGATCCTTTCCGGAAGCGATGTACGACTGATTGCCAGTGGTGGTATCACCTCCATGGCCGATCTGGAGAAATTGCAGGCCATCGGCTGCGAGGGAGCCATCATCGGCAAGGCGATTTATGAAGGACATATCCAATTGAAAGAGCTGCAGTCGTTCATAACTCATGGTTCTTAGTTTATGTTTTGAGGTTCATTGTTCATTGTTGAAAATCGATAGCCGATTACTGTTTGCTGATAATTGAATACGAAAAAAAATGCTAAAAAAAAGAATCATTCCCTGCCTGGACATCAAGGAGGGACGTACGGTAAAAGGAGTCAACTTCGTAGGACTCCGTGATGCGGGCGATGCTGTAGAACTGGCCCGCCGCTATGTGGAAGAGGGTGCCGACGAGCTTGTCTTCCTCGACATCACCGCCACGGTGGAGCAGAGAAAGACACTCACCTCGCTGGTGCGACGTGTGGCGGAGGAGATCAATATCCCATTCACGGTGGGTGGCGGCATTCGCACACTTGAAGATGCACAGGCGATCATTCGTGCAGGTGCCGACAAGGTGAGCCTTAACTCTTCGGCTGTTGATCGTCCCGAGCTACTGACTGAGATTGCAGAACAGTTCGGCAGCCAATGCGTAGTGCTGGCCATTGACACGAAACAGGAGGAGAATGGCGAGTGGATGGTCTATGTACATGGAGGGAGAACCCCTACCCCGCTGCATACGGTCGACTGGGCTATTGAGGGTGTAAGGCGTGGTGCCGGTGAGATACTGCTCACCTCGATGAATCACGACGGCATGAAACAGGGATTTGCCCTGGAGATCACAGAAGCAGTCTGCAATGCGGTTTCCGTACCGGTCATCGCTTCCGGTGGTGCCGGCAGCATGACACACTTTGCGGAGGTATTTACCAAGACAAAAGTAAGTGCGGCACTGGCTGCCAGCATCTTCCACTTTGGAGAGATACCCATACCCGAACTGAAGTCATATTTAAAAGAGATAGATATTCCAATACGATAATCAGTCGGTAGTAAGAGCCAATGGGCTGTTCTACCAACACAATGAGATAGATACAATGATTAATTTTGAAAAGTCCGCCGGACTGGTGCCGGTTATCATCCAGCATGCAGGTACCTTGCAGGTGCTGATGCTGGGCTACATGAATGAAGAGGCACTTGAGAAGACCAAAAACGAAGGGAAAGTCACCTTTTACAGCCGCAGCAAGCAACGGTTATGGACCAAGGGCGAGAGCTCAGGCAACTACCTTATCGTTGAGGAGATACTGACCGACTGCGACGACGACACCCTCCTGATCAAAGCCTACCCGGTAGGACCTACATGCCACACCGGCAGCACCTCCTGCTTTCGCGAGGAGACAGCCAAAGGGTTTGTCTACGACCTGGAAAAGGTGATCGAGCAGCGAATCACAGAGAATCCGGAAGGCTCCTATACCGCACGACTCTTTAGTCGCGGTGTCAACAAGGTGGCGCAGAAAGTTGGTGAAGAGGCTGTGGAGCTGGTGATAGAGTCGAAAGATGATAATATCGACCTGTTCCAAAATGAAGCGGCCGACCTGCTCTATCACTATCTTATCCTGCTCAAGACCAAGAACCTAAAGCTAGAGGATATCGAAGCAGTCCTGAAGGAGAGACACAAGTAATCCGGAAAGTTTGAGGTTTGAAGTTCTTGGTTTAAGGTTCGATATTTGTTGGTTGCCTGGTTTGTTGGTTGCCTGGTTTTTGGTCTTAGCTTATAGTTTACTACAGCTGATCCACACTTTCTGACCATCGTTTAGGGTGGTGGCAAAGAGATAATTGTCCCCACCCTCAGTGATACCCCATCTTTTACGTATCTCAGCCACTGAGTGCGGGTAGTTGCGTACTGTGATGTTCGTCTTCGGCACTGCGGCAGCAAAACGCCTGATTTCCTTCCTATTGGCACCGAACCACTCTTCCACCTGAAAGATACGACCAGGAAAGTCATCCACCAGCCGGTCACCGGTATAGAGATGGCTGTGTTTATGAAGCTTCTGTAGATTATAGCGATGTGCCGTCACATTAAAGCCGCCTGCTTTCAGGATCGAGGCATTGGGTTCATAGAGATAGCGACCGGTAACCTTACTGTAAAGGGCCTCCTGCTGCTCCTCTCCGGGAGTAAAGGTGAACAGTTCCCTTTCCCCTCCCCTATGTATGTTCACCGCATGGTAGAGCGGCTCAACCGTTTCTTTTCCAAGCAGGAAGAGCAACTCCTTGCACTCATTCTCCACAGAGACTACGTGCAGCTCCTTCACATGGCGTAGTGTTTTTACTGCCAGTGAGATATCGAGCATCGGTGAATATTTAATCATCACCCGCTCAGCCTTCTCCAACAACACTCCGGCAAGTAGTGATAAATCGGGTGAACACTCTTCAATCCTGAACACTTTTCTTCCCCCCGCATCACGGCGCGCCGGATCGAGGTAGATCAGATCGGCTATTGATAACTGCTGAAGAAAAGCCTCACCTTCCAACTGATGCACCTCCACCTGCTGCATACCCAGCACGGCAAAGTTATGCCTTGCCAGGTGGCAGAGCTGTTCATCCTTCTCCACATAATGTGCCCGCCTGAAATGTGGCGCCAGGAAAGAGAAGTCAATCCCCATCCCACCGGTCAGGTCGACAAAAAGATCCCCTCCATCCACGAGCGAAGCCTTGTAGCGTGCCGTCAGCTCAGACGAAGCCTGCTCCAGTGAGAGCTGTTGCGGATAGAGTAGATCCCTGTTCCGGTACCAGGAGGGTATCTTCTTCTCTGCCGCTTGCCGTCCGGCAATCTGCGCCAATAGAAAAGAGATTTCCTCCCCCTTGTAGCGGAGTGCCAACTCAAGCACATCCTCCTTCTCGTGGGACTGAATAAATGCCTGTTGACTGTCGGTCAGTTTCATGCCGGTGCATATAAAAAAACAACCTGCTTCTGAAAAGCAGGTTGTCCTTATTCACTAATAATCACTTTATGGTTTTATCTCCCTATCCTCATGACAGGGATATAGTGCATTATGCTTCGGCTTTTGCCTGTGGCTGTACCGAAACGAATGAGCGATTGTCCCTTCTCTTGCGGAAAACCACCACACCATCGGTCAAAGCAAAGAGGGTGTGATCCTTACCGATCCCTACATTCTCTCCCGGATGATGCACAGTACCACGCTGACGCACGAGGATGTTGCCTGCTTTGGCAGCTTCTCCACCGAATATTTTGACGCCCAATCGTTTACTTTCCGATTCACGGCCGTTCTTCGAACTACCTACACCTTTTTTATGTGCCATTTTCTTCTGATTTTAACTGATTAAGCAACTATTGATTTTACAAGTACCTCTGAAAACTGCTGACGGTGACCGTTCAGCTTTTGGTAACCTTTCCTTCTTTTCTTCTTGAAGACGAGAACCTTGTCTCCCTTCACATGCGAAAGAACTTCAACCACCACCTTGGCTCCTTCAACCAACGGGGCACCTACGGTGATCACTCCGTCGTTATCCACGAGCATCACTTTCTCAAATTCCACCTCTGCGCCCTGTTCGGCGTTGATGCGGTGAACAAATAATTTCTGGTCCTGCTCTACCTTAAACTGCTGACCCTGAATGTCTACAATGACGTACATATCTGTAATAACTTATCGTTATGTGCCTGAGGCGAGTCACAAAGCGCGACTGCTTGTTGAGCCTATTGGCAAAATGAGGTGCAAAAATACATAAAAGTTTGGGAAACTGCAAATAGTTTATTCCTTTTTTTCAATCGATTGGTAAGCAGCACCAATATGTGAGATGATGTCACCAGCCATGAAACTACGGGGATCAATTGTTTTTTGTGACAAATCAGCAGTCAGTCCGTGCAGATAGACACCTACACGAGCAGCATCCATGTGTTTGTACCCCTGTGCCAGCAGCGAGGCAATCATTCCGGTCAGCACGTCGCCACTACCGGCAGTAGCCAGTGCCGGTGTACCGCTGCTGTTCACATAAAGATGATCGGAATCGATGATCAGTGAATAGGCTCCTTTCACCACGATCACGACTCCATATCTCCTTGCGAAGAGTCTTGCCTTCTCTATTTTCTCAAAATCGTCGCGCCAGCTACCAATCATTCGTTCCAGCTCTTTCGGATGAGGTGTAAGGATGGTACCCGGAACCAACAGAGAGAACCATTCAGGGTGTCGTGAAAGAATGTTCAGTCCGTCGGCATCAATCACCAGCGCCCCTCGGTAGCCGGTCAGAAAGGCTGCCAAAGCCTGCGCTGTCTCCTCATGCTGCCCCATTCCCGGCCCGATGCCCACGGCATCTGGTTCAATAGCATAACTGATCTCTGTGATATGCTCGACATCCGGGTCTTCGAGGACCATCGCCTCGGGCACGACCGACTGCATCACAGTGGTCCCGCAGCGTGGCAGAAAGGAGGTAACCAAGCCACAGCCAGTGCGGAGGGCCGCCTTTGCAGCCAAGCAGAGCGATCCGCATTTACCGAGGCTTCCACCCACAAGAAGGGTGTGCCCCTGGGTACCTTTATGTGCAAAACGGTGCAGTGGCTTCAGCAGTGGGGCCACCGTCTCCTTCACGGCATACTCCATATGACTCCCTGCTTCGGCAATGGCACCGGCATTCAGCCCAATATCCACGATCTGCAGCTCACCCGTATAATCACCGTTCTCCGGCAGAAAGAGTGCCAGCTTTGGAATCTGGAAGGTAACCGTCACTGTCGCCCGCACGGCAAGCCTTGTGCTACGGTCCATGAAGAGACCGCTGGGTATGTCAATGCTGTACACCGGTTTACCACTCTTGTTGATTGCCTCAATCACTTCTGCTGTCACACCCTCCACCTCCCGCGAAAGACCTGTCCCAAAGATCCCGTCAATAAGCAGATCGAACCGCTCCATCGAAGGGATATCCTGCTCTCCGGTGATGATTTTGCAGGGAATATGCTCTCCCTTCGCGCGGCGCAGGTTGTGTGCACAGTCTTCCGAGTAACGGCTACCCTGATCCACGACGCAGACCTTAACCCTGTATCCCGACTGATGCAGCAGACGCGCTACCACCAAGGCATCCCCTCCGTTATTGCCCGTACCGGCAAAAATCAGTATTTCCTGTTTCTTATCCGGACATCGCGTCATGAGAAAGTTGGTGAAGGCTGTCGCTGCCCTTTTCATCAATGTGAGAGATGAGATACCCTCCCGTTCGATGGTCTCAGAATCTATTTTCCGGATCTGTTCAGCTGTCAGGATTTTCATTGTATCAAACGTTTCTAATTACATTCACACTTTGTCATCCGGCAATTCAATCCGGCGGTACATCTTGTAGAGTCTGAGCATCAGAGTGCCAAACAGTACGGCCATCACCACCAGCAGATGGCTGGCAACACCCTCCACATTGAAAGACAGTTTGATCAGCGTGGTGGAAACCACGAAGCCGGAGTTGCGCATAACCTTCGGGAAATCATCGTTGATTGCAAAAGAGAAGAGCAGCACCAGCACATCTGTCAGGATCAGTACCATGAAAAAATCGGAGAAGAATGTCTCAGTAGCCATCTTAGTCTGCTGAAAGAACCCAAGCAGTGAGTGATCGATGAAAAGCCATTCCACCATGTTGAACAGCACCATTACCACAAAAAGAATTGTCAACAGTAGGGCCAGCACCCTTTTGGCCGTCACATACCTCTTCTTCTTCTTTGGCAGACCGGGAGGCAGACCGGGAGAATTTTTATCCACCCGGATCGACTTCTGGTTGCGGAGATAAAAAAGGTAAATCAACAGGAAGAGGATCAGGATGGTGACCATTGAATATAGAAAATCGGGCGATGCGAAGATATCCTCCAGATCGGAAGTGTGGGAGAGCTTTGAGAGCTCGTCGAAGATACCACGAATGGTGATCAGAGCAATGATTTCGAACTGCTTCCCGATATAGATTGTAATTGATTTGGGCAGATAGTAAATCAGACAGTAGACCTCATAAAAGAGGATGATGGAGAAGGGAGTATACAATGCATCAATGGGACTCTCAAATCCGGTGACAGAACCACTGACACCAAACCAGCCGAGATGCTGCATGCCGATTCCAAGAAGATGTAAAAAAAAGCCTGCCAGAGCCGTTACAAACACCAGTTTCTCAATCAACCGCTTGCTATTTTCTGAGAGGACCTTTTCGTAGAGTGTTGTGACGATGCTTTTCATTTTTCTCTTTATGCACTTCTTTTTGGTAAAGATAGATCATTTCATAAAAAAAACGAAATCACCCTGCCTGAAATAGCATGATGTTTAGAAAGAAAATGATTGGAGTTGATTTTGAAAGAAGGAAAGAAAAAGTGCGCAGGATGAGACTCGAACTCACACGCCGTAACCGGCACTACCCCCTCAAAGTAGCGTGTATACCAATTTCACCACCTGCGCATGGAAGGTGCCCGGAACAGGACTCGAACCTGCACGTTGTAACCAACACTAGTCCCTGAAACTAGCGCGTCTACCAATTTCGCCATCCGGGCATTCTTATCATGTATCGTATTGTGAGGGAACAGGCCGCTGCCTGTCTGCAAAACGGCGAAGAGCCAGGAGTATTCTTTCCGAATTGCGGATGCAAAGATACACGTTTTTTTGAAACAGAAACAATAATTGCCATTTTATTTTCACAGTTACCAATCTAATGATCTCCTGATACTGGCTACTGAACACAACATAAACCAATTGAATCACCATGTCATCTTTAAAAAAAGGGCTATCCCTCACGGACAGTCCCTTGTAAACACAATGAAATAATTGAAGTAGAGTTTAAATCTGTTCGACAACCTCACTGCCCACTTCACTCTCCTCATCTTCATTGTGAGGAGGTTCCATGGTCATGTAGGTTTGTGTATAGTTCCTGATGCGTCTCCGCACCACCGAAGGAGGTTCCTGATTCCTGTAGTTGTTCAGCACATCGCTCACTTCAACCGTTTTACCTGCCGGCACCGAGATCTCAATCGTGATGCTCTGTTTGCGAAAGCCCTGCTCTATCGGCACCATCAGAAACTCTGGCAGGAGGAGTAGCGAGTCATGTTGTGTGATATCAAAACTGAACTCTTCAAGATCAGCCTTCGCACCGCGCAGCTCGTGACAGCTGCTTGCGGCAACCGTTCGCACATGAAAGAGCGAGTCACTGCTGTTGCGAATGTGCAGATAGATGTCCCGAAAAAGGAGTGAATCCTCGTTGACGTTTGTATATGGGAGATGATCGATATCAGTATCCATTCCCCAACCGATACGGAACTCCGAATAATCATCCTGATAAGGCTTCATATCCACATAGAGGCTTTTCCCTTCGACGGGCATCAATTCTACACTCCTCTCCAGGGTACTCTCCTCGCTGAACTTGTCAGCCACCTGAGCTGCCAGGATACCGGCCGTCACCAGTCCACCGAACCAAAGGATCGTGGAGACGAGACCAATCGTCGGACGTGATTTGGCTTTCATCACCCTGCGCACAATCCAAATCAGGATTGAAATTATCGGTACCCCTACTAAAAGGATAAGCGAAGCGTACAACAGGGTGGTCTCCTGCCCCGGGTCAATGAACAAGGATTTCAGTGGCATCATCTGTGCCCCGGCAAAGAGAAAGGCTACAAAAGCACTCACGGCCACCAGTGCAAGAAATCCGACGAAGGTGAAGAAGATGATCTTCAGCAGCAGGATAAACCCATTCAAACATCCCGAGCGCTCGGATGAGGGAGCAACCTGAGGCCTGTTTGTGGAGGCCATATTACTGGAAGCGTTATACGCATCAGTAGGCAGTGGCGGCATCTCGTCAATAGACACTTTTTCAATTGATTCCTCCTTCGCGGCAGCCATATTAGCGGGAGTTGCAGGCGGCACTTCTCTCCCGTCACTGCGACTCCTGTTACTGGCCACGTTGCTGCTCACCCTTTCACGAATGGAACGGATATACTCCTCTTCACCCATCATCTCAAGCTTCTGCTTCACGCTCCTTGCTTCGGGAATGATGATCCAGAAAACGATGTAAACAACCACCACACTCATGTTGATGTTCCAGCTGAAGTCCACGTCATCGAACAGGAAATTGAGCGGGAAGAAAGAGATCATTCCAATCAGGTTGAACAACAACGGCAGCAGGAAGATCAGTCGGGGAATCCAGCTGTCAATCTTGAAATATGCTGCAATACCGCCGCAGACACCACCCAGAAAACGATCATTCGGATTTCGGTAGAGTCTTTTCGATACATTTGTTTCCAACTCCTTCGGTTTCAATACGATCCAAAGCACGATGTAGACCCAGAAAAGGAGACCGAAGAAGAGTACGAAGATCATGCGGAGCCAAACCGGATCGGTTTTGAAATAATGTGCCAGACCGCTGCAGACACCACCGAGAATGCGGTCGCCTGAATTGCGATAGAGCGAACGGCGCACCTCATCATCCGGAGCGGAGGCGGAGGCCTGTTCACGGCTTTCAGAGGATGCTGCGGCTCCCGGCTGTGATGCAGTCTCCTCATAATCGCTGTCAAAATCTTCCGGCTGTCCGATACTGGAGATGATCGATGCCACATCCTCGTCGGTAATGCAGTTGAGTCCATGCTTCAAACGGTTCCCGAAGAGCTCTGCTATGCGACACTCAATGTCGTTCACTATTTCATCTCCCCCCTCCTCACGCGCAAAGAAACGGGTAAGACGATCAATGTACTGTTTCAGCATTTCGTAGGCGGTCTCCTCAATTGCGATCACCTGTCCCTGAAAATTGATATTGATTACTTTCTTCATATGGTGTTGTTGTTCATATCAGACTCTTCACTCGGTTTGCGGGTTACCAGTTCAACCCCTGTAGCCAGTTCATTCCAGGTAGTGGCCAGCAGCGCCTGAAACGCCTCTCCTTTCTCGGTGAGGTGAAAATATTTACGAGGTGGCCCCGATGTGCTTTCCACCCACCGGTAAGTTAAGATCTCTGCATTCTTCAAACGATTCAGCAGAGGGTAAAGCGTACCCTCCAACAATTGAAGACCTGCACTCTTCATCTCATCGATGATGTCGCCCGGATAGGCCTCCCCTCGTTTGATAATAGATAGGATGCAGTATTCAAGCACACCTTTCCGCATCTGACTCTGTGTATTCTCTATATTCATAGCTTTTTATCTCTTTTCAGACTTTCGCTGAGATCTGATCATTCATCATCACACCACAAAATTAATCATAACAAAGTATTATGCAATACATAGTACCAATTATTTTCATGTTTTTAATACTATTTAACTATAAAGCCGTTTTTAAGGGTAGCATCTTCAAGTCGAAAAAAAAGGTTATATTTGTGACCACAAACCATTTTATATGTCGTTACAGGGAAAACATATTGTATTGGGAATCAGCGGTAGCATTGCTGCCTACAAATCGGCCATGCTCACCCGGCTGCTGATCAGGAAGGGTGCGGAGGTACAGATCGTCATTACTCCGGCCGGAAAGCAGTTCATCACGCCGGTAACTCTCTCAGCCCTCTCCGGTAAGCCGGTGATCAGTGAGTTCTTTGCCTCCGGCGACGGCTCCTGGCACAGCCATGTGGAGCTGGGATTATGGGCCGACATGATGGTGGTGGCACCCGCTACCGCTTCCACACTGGGCAAGATGGCTCATGGCATTGCCGACAACATGCTGATCACCACCTACCTCTCCATGAAGGCACCAGTATTCGTGGCGCCTGCAATGGACCTGGATATGTTTCGTCATGTCACCACACAACGCAACCTGGAGATCCTGCAGCGGGATGGCGTACAGATCATCGACCCGACAGAAGGGGAGCTGGCAAGTCACCTCGAAGGGAAAGGACGCATGGAGGAGCCGGAAAAGATAGTTGCCATCCTGGAAGAATGCTTCGCAACAAAAAAAGAGCTCGCAGGTAAAAAAATACTGATCACTGCCGGTCCCACATATGAACGGATAGATCCTGTTCGCTTCATCGGCAACTTTTCTTCCGGAAAGATGGGTTTTGCCCTGGCGGAAGAGTGCGCCCAGCGCGGCGCCGAGGTGTTGCTGATTACAGGCCCCACCGCCTTGTCCCTCTCCCACTCCGCTATCCGCAGGATCGACGTGGAGTCGGCAGACGAGATGCATGATGCAGCCCTGAAGGCTTTTCCGGAAATGGATGCGGCCATCCTCTCGGCGGCAGTCGCAGACTACCGGCCGGTGCAGAGGGCAGAACGCAAGATCAAGAGGAAGGAGGGTGAAGGGCTCACGTTAACCCTCACCCCCAACCCCGACATTGCGGCAGCACTGGGAAGCATCAAAAGGAAGGAACAGCTGCTGGTAGGTTTTGCATTGGAGACCGACAATGAGGAGTCAAACGCTCTCGGGAAGATGGAGAAGAAGCAACTCGACCACATCGTGGTCAACTCCCTGCGCGACGAGGGGGCCGGCTTCGGGCACGACACCAACAAGATTACGATCCTCTCCCGCAGCGGCGGTAAAAGAGCGTTCGAGTTACAAACAAAAAAGGCAACTGCAAAGGATATCATTGACACCCTTTTTGCCTCTACTTAGAACTGACGTTAATTGATGAGATATTTTTTTCAATACGGATTACTTTCTTTCCTGCTTTTCGTTTTTACCTCAACGGTTCTCTCCCAAACATACAGATACCCGATCACCATCGCGCCGGCTCTCAGCGGCAACTTTGGCGAACTGAGGAGCAACCATTTCCACTCGGGTATCGACTTCAAGACACAGCAAGCAGTCAACAAGCCGATTGTCGCCATTGAAGATGGATATGTCTCCCGCATCAGTGTCTCACCGGGTGGCTATGGGTTGGCTCTCTACATCGATCATCCCAAAACAGGCCATACAAGTGTCTACGGCCATCTAAACAGCTTCTCCGATAAGATCGCACAATATGTGGAGGAGAAACAGTATGAACTGGAACGTTTCCAGGTCGACCTCCACCTCGAAGAGGGACTCCTGCCTGTGAAGCGGGGTGAACAGATTGCCCTCAGCGGCAACACGGGAAGTTCGGGAGGGCCACATCTTCACTTTGAGATACGCGATCAACCCTCACAGGAACCGCTCGACGTGCTGGAATATATTGCCAGCATACCCGATACACAAAAGCCGGACCTGCGGGGTATCGCCCTTTACCCGATTGAAGGCCGAGGAGTGGTCAACAGCAGCAGCAACCCGCTACGGATCACTCTCGCCAAAGACAAGGCCGGCAATCCGCTACCACCGGGCAGTAACCTTACCGCCTGGGGCCGCATTGGCATTGGGCTGAAAGCCTATGACCGGATGAATGGCCAGTCCAATATCTACGGTGTAAAACATGTCCGTCTCTACCTGGATGATGAGCAGATTTTCAGCAGCTCCATCCGTCGCTTCTCATTCAGTCAGACCCGCATGCTCAATGCCTTCATCGATTTCGCCGACTGGCGTGAACGACGTTCCCTCTACATGAAATCGTTTCTCGAACCGGGCAACAGGCTCCCCTTCATTCAGACTAGAAACAGGGGTTTTGTGGAAATCAACGAGGAGCGGGAATACCGATTCCGGTATGAGTTGGAGGATCACCACGGCAACAGGCTCACCTATCCCTTCACGGTGAAGGGCGTACCGGGTGAGATTCCACAACGCCTTCCCTGCGGTCATTACATGTCGTGGCAATTCGATAACAGTTACAGGGACCCTGATCTCTCGCTTACCATCCCCAATGGGAACCTTTATCACGACATCT
>Ga0123335_1007315_pt1 | contig 12389 bp, 11 predicted proteins | sample BiotimSIPDNA_2_FD_89707 | JGI IMG/M metagenome (GOLD analysis project Ga0123335, IMG submission 89707) | Anaerobic biogas reactor microbial communites from Washington, USA - Biogas_R2 time_0 SIP DNA | ecosystem: Engineered > Bioreactor > Anaerobic > Unclassified | place: Washington, USA... | reverse complement strand
TCTTTCATCAAGGGCCAATTTGGCAACACAGTAAAAATGAAAGAGACCAGCGAATTCTATGAATTAATCATTAATTGTCAAGGAAAATCAACAAGTGACTTTGAATTTACAGCAGAATTTTTAACCCAATCAGAAATGCTAACACAGGCTTTAACTTTTTTTGATTACAAAAAGGCAATAAACGAATGGAACATTTCCTACATCGTTGTAGCAGACGAGAAAACCTTTGATAGATTTGCAGGGCACCAATCATTTGAATTAGCCTACAAAAATGCAGAAATGGCAATATTCAAAGTGCAAATTTAGCCGTTTTTAGCTAGGAAATATCAACTTATCAAACGGATAAGTATTAAAGAAAAGTTCCAGATGGCTGGAGAAAAACTAAATCACCAATCCAGCTCACATAGCCGCCTTGTTCTCTGAGGAAAAAACTGAATTCTTCTAACAACAAAAATGTACACTATAAGAACTATTTGAGTGAGAAACGGTGTAAAATTAGGATTGCCCTCTACTAAACCAAGCAATCCTGTTCCAACCATTGTAGTGGCTAAATCGGCCGCGCCAGCTAAAGACAAAAGCAAATAAGGCCAGTAACCACTCAACAACGAAAACTGCATTGTTTTCACTACTTTCGCCTTCCCGTTTTCTCCAAAAAGTGCTTTGTTGCTGTAGCCTATTTAGCCTTCTGGAACAATCTTCTAGAACAATCAGAAAGCAGTATTGCGCAAGTTTTTTATTAGAAACGCCAAATGTGTTTCATGAATAGTTATGCGGTAATGGCGTTAGGCTTTTCTGCCCTTGCGATTTGCTCGTTAATCCTTTTAGGTGGAGGATTGCTGGGGTGGGTTGGATTAGTCTTTTTTAGTGTTTGCGCTTTTATTATGGTGTGGCTTGACGAGAAAGAAGAGAAAAAACAAGCGGTTAAGGATCAAAAGGTTGAAGATTTAGAGAAACGTGTGGCAGAACTGGAAAAGAAAATAGGTTAATGTCACTCAATCGTTATTTTACTATCAGCACTGAACGTCCAGCATGCATACTTACGTCTTCGCTAACGCTGCCCAGCAAATACCTCTTGACACTGCTTAAACCTCGGCTGCCTACAGCAACAATGTCATAATTGTCCTGCTTTACGATTCTATTAATGACTTCTGAGGGACTGCCGTATTCTATTTGCTTGTTAATTATGATTCCTTCCGCGTTTTTTGCTACGTCAGCAAGCATGTTTTCGCTAATTCGCTTTATGGCTTCAGGCTCCAGCTTAGCTAGTTTTGTCTCTACAGCATGCAGCAAAGTTACTTCAGCGTTAAATTTCATTGCAAGAGGCAATACATAATGGAACGCTTTGGTTGCCTGCTTTGACCCGTCAATAGCCACTAAAAACCTGCCAATTTTGGTTTTCCGTTTTACGATAAGCACTGGAGTCTTTGAGTAGAGAGCAATTTTCTCCGTGGTGCTGCCCAATTCAAACCGTTCTGATTGAGTCTCCGCCCTATTCCCAATTACTATTAAATCAAAAGACCGTTCCTTAGCTAAATTCAGAATCGTATCAGCAGGATCTTCTGATTTCTTTATAAGGATTGGCTCAACTTCTAACCCTTCATCTTTCAACGCTTCCTCTGCTGCATTTAGGATTTTTTCTCCAGCCTGAGTATAAACAGCATCAATCTTGTTTCGAATAAAGGAAGGAAGTTGATAATTAGCTGCAAGCTCGGGATGCATAAACTCGTGAGATATAACATGAACTACAGTTATCTTTGAATTAAACTTTTCAGCTATCAGGGCAGCCGTTTCTCGGGCACGTAGACACGAAATTGAGCCATCAATAGGCACCAGAATATTTTTAAACGAACTTTTAGCCATATTTCCGCCTTCTACAAATACAGGTTAATTATTATTTAGTTTTTTGGAATTTCTCTATTAAAACGTACATTTACGGGCTTAGCAGAGCTTCACGTATATACCTGCATGTTAGCAAGCATTAAGTACCTAAGCGCTGCATCACAACTCAGAGGATATTAACATGTCTGAAGGTTTCTCTAAAAAATGGGAACAGAGCAGAGGACAAGACAGCTTTGTCAGTTCAATACGTCAAACAATTCAGCCGCCTCAACCATTAAAGCCACGCTTAGACTTCGCAGTAAAAAAACTCGACCTGCAAATTAACAAACTAGACCAAGCAAACGAACGGTTCACGCAAAAAGACAAAACCTTATTCGCTAAACTAGTTGATGCATATGGACAACATGATATGGCACACGCCAACATTTACGCCACTGAACTCGCGGAAATACGTAAAATGTCAAGGCTAATAATGAATGCACGACTTGCACTTGACCAAGTTTCGCTTAGAATAAAAACTGTTTCTGAGCTTGGAGATGTCGTTTCCATGCTGGGACCATGCATAGGTGTACTTCGCAGTGTCAACTCGGGAATGGGCGGTCTTTTACCTGCAGCTGAAAACGAGCTTGGCGAAATCGGTGATATGCTTAGTGGTTTAATGTTTGAAGCTGGAACAAGCAGTGGAATGTCACTTAACTTCAACAACGTAAACGAGGATGCCTCAAAGATTCTCTCTGAAGCCGCTGTAGTTGCTGAACAAAAGATTAACGATAGCTTCCCTGATTTGCCTCCTGGAATGCCAAGTTCGACAGATAAAACAAGAACTTAAGGCAACTGCTTTTTCTTTATTTACCTTTTTTCTATTTTTATCATTTTCAAACGCTATTGAAATAGTTTAAACGACCGATGGTGTCTCCATACCTATTGGGTTAACCGTTGCTAATTGCCCATTTTGAGGCTTACCGTTGTCTTTTTTTCTCCGTTGGACGCTTTAGTTAATGCATGTTTAGCTTCGGTGTATTGATACGCTGCAAAGCCAACGGCAAACCTGAGCCACAGCGTGATTAACCTGCTAAGAATAGTTGAAGTGGCAGCGATGTCTGCTGGAACGCCAAGTGACACGTACAGTGTAGTCATCGTTATTTCTGGAAGCCCCACTTCGAAAGGTATGCCAACCGGAATTGACTTGATAGCCGTCACAAGCGAGGTTGTAATCAAGATGACGCCCCAAGAAACGTTCAAGCCTAACGAAACAAAAACCAAGTAGGCAATGCACATGCTAGCTGCCCAGTTGAGAGCCAGATAGATTGATGGAACCGCCAGATGCCGTGGGTTACGCAGCAAATCCTTCATTGAACAGTGAAAGCTCTGGGAGGCATTCAACGCGTCCTCTCGAAACTTGTCAAGATTCCATTTGCCGCGACCAAAAAACTCGCCGATGCGAATTACAAAGTTAATGACTCTATGGGTTAAGCTTTCTTTCCAGCAAAACCCTAAAAACAGCGCCATAAGCCCCACAGTGACTGCAATAAAAAGCTGAATTACAAAGGCTATTAACGGGTTGATTTGTACTACGCCAAACAGCAGCACCGCGCCTAGCACTAGGAAAACTGCGTTCATCACCATGCTGAGCAGTCGGTAAGTCATTAGGCTTGCAACCACTTTGCCGGTTACGCCATGTTGCTCTCGGTTAACAAGGTATACTCGGCAGATTTCTCCGCTTAAAGACTCGGCGGGAATCAGTATGTCCATGAATAGCCCGCAGCAAACGTAAATGTAGGCTTTAAATTTTGACAAATTCACGTTTAAACCTGAAAGTATGGACCGCCAAGATAGGGCGTAGAAGAGTATTTCTATGAAGCTGATTAGCACAGCAGCGGCGTATGGCAGGGGTTGAGCTTTTTGGGCTGTCTGGATTATCAGTGGGATGTCCACGTTGAAAATGTAAATGTACAGCAGGAAAGCAACAACGCCTATTATCGGCAGAATGACTGTTTTTGGTGTAAACTTAAACTGTACCTGCTGCATCCATTGAGACATCCAAGAGGGTTACCGTTAGAATGATGCTTTAGAATTAAAGGTTTATCCAACTCTCTCGATAGTTAAACGTTGCCAAGAAAAAAATTAGTTTTGATGACCCAATCGATAAAATTCGCCTCCAAAAGGCAATATTTCAGCTGAAACAGTGTTATGCAAATGTTGTCCTACTTCGCCCGTGAGAATTCCTGATAATTATCACATATGCACTAAGCGGGTTGGGATGGTTCCTAAGACAGTAGATTTAGCGCTAAGCAAACGTTTAACGTACAAACGCTTAAGAGATGAAGCAAAAGATAAACATCAAAAACAAATCTACGATAACGTCAAACAGCGTTGAAATGGATACTTGTCACCTGCTTTGGCTACTTAGGCTTTAGTAACTCAAAATTTGGAACGGTAGATGGCCACATTGGCGTTTGCGCTTTTGCTCGAGAAACGTTTCTTAAAGCGGCGCATCTTGCGGAAGATCAAGGTTTTGAAGTTATTCACGGCATAGTGGATTCTTTATGGCTAAAAAAACAAGATGTTACCATCGAAGATTACTGTAAACTCTGCAAAGTGATTACAGCAGAAATTGGAATCCCTATTAATTTTGAGGGACATTATAAATGGATAATGTTTTTGCCCTCAAGGTTACATCCACAGGTCAGTGCAGTGTATTGAATCGTTATCTTGGTGTTTTGAATAACGGCAAAATTAAGGTTCGCGGCTTAGAGGTTCGCCGTAGTGACACGCCACCATTTATTTTTAATGCACAAACTGAAATGATAAACGTTTTAGCTAAAGCCAACAATTCCACTGAGCTCTATCAGCAAATTCCTGAGGTGTTGAAAGTGCTGCGGCAGTACAGGAGACGTTTATTGGATAATGAAGTGCCTATGTCTGATTTGATTGTTACCAAACACATGTCCAAGCATTTCAAGCAGTACAAGCAACAGGTAAGTCAAGTTATTGCAGCGCAACAATTAGTTAAACAGGGAGTGGATTTGCATGCAGGCACCAACGTAAAGTTCCTTTTTACAGACGCCAACAATAAACGTTATGAACGCAGAGTTAAAGCTGCCCAGTTAATCGAGAAGAGCATAAACCCGGACATAAAAAAGTACCTGCTACTTCTCTACTCATCAACTGCAAACTTGCTTAGCTTTGCTGGATATACTACTCAGAAAGTGTACGATGCAATCAAGCGCCAGCAACAGAACTGCCTCATGTAACCCTTGATAAGCGTTTTGTATCATTGTTTAAATATTTCTTGTTCCTCAAGGTTCATTATGAGTTATCGTGCATCAGGTCCCAGACGTAATTCAGGCGCTAAATTTCAAAAAAGCAGCCATGAAAAAAAGTCAAAAGCCAAAAAGAACCGTTCAGGCGCTAAGTACCTGCAGGAAGAACAAACTGAGCAGAGCTTGAAAGGGATAACTGAAAAAACCCTTGCGAGCATAAACAGGCTGGGCAATCAAACGTTTGCGCTCTCACCGTTTAGCCAGTACTATGATGATTGGCTCATTAACCTGCGACGTGTCGTTTCAGAGTTTGAGTCTAACCCAAACGTGAAAGTCGACGAACTTTTCGTTAAAGAGCGGGCACAAATTTTTCTCGACCTTGAAGCAGCGTTAGCTGAGCGACGGCTTGCTGAATCCAACCTTTCTGGCGGGGCAAAAGAGTTACAGGACATAAATCACAAGTTAACTGATTCCGACCGAGACTACGCCCGTCAGAACCGCGCTTTAAGTGACAAGCGAAATGCTGACGTGCAGAGGCTCTCCAACAAAATCCACGCGTTAGAAGACAATGTTGCAAATCAGGAAGCGGTTAAGATTGGCTATTTCAAGTTCAAAGCTCGCCGAGAAGCCACTGAGAAGCTGGAGCAGACCAAAAAGGAGTTGGTTTCTGCCAAAAACGAGTTAGAAGTTGTGCTACAAAACTTTAAGGCTGAACAGGAAAAACTGCATGACAACTATCAGAGTCTACGGCAGGAGCTTACCGTGCAGATTGAACGGTTACACAGCGAACTAGAGAAGCTTGAAACTGATACTTCAGCTGATGTGAGGCAAACATACTGCAACGCCTTGGCATGTGCAGTAAATGCGTTATTTCAAAGAATACCAGCATCATCCATTTAAAACAAAATTCAATTTTTCAATAAATGCATAAGGCGCGTTTTACTGGCTGACGATTTAGTTTTCTAGTTAAAACAAGCACTAAAAAAGGAGAGGGAAAATTGTGAATATTTCACCGTACTGTTACTGTTCGAGTTATGGGGTATGTGGCGGCTTTATTTCCCGCAAGGTCCTCTACGTATAAGCGTATGCTGTATGTGCCTCTTGGAGCTATGCTGCCTGAATCGGCGCGTCCATTCCAGACGATTCTTTGAGTGCCAGCGGCTTGTTGCTCATCTTCCACTATCGTTCTGACTAGCGCTCCTGAGCGACTGTAGACTCTGACTGTCACTTGGCATTCTTCAGATATGCTGTAGCTTAAGCGTGTGGTTTGCCCAAACCTTGGCCTGAAAGACGTGGGGTATACTGATACTGATGAAACTGTGGGTCTTGTCGTATCTGCCACAACTTCAGTCCCAACATAGCAATCTGCTACTTTTATGCAGTCACCATACACAATTGTTGATCTGCACCTGTATATTTCAGCCAATCCTACCCTTAGCTGCGTTGCATCGCCAAAAGCATCTGTATTGGGGTTTACTTGGCAAACAAGGTTTCCGTCAACCCACATTTCAGCCAAACCATCCACGCCTCGTTTCCAATGAAGCTCGACGCAGTACCATCTACCAGTTGATGGGGCATTGGAAGAAAACACGTCTACATAGCTTGTTTCGTCTCTTGCTGTTAGACACCATCGTAAGCCGTTGCTTGTTTGTCTCCAGCCAGCATAAGCTAGTCCGTTAGCACCTGAGTTTAAGATTAAACAGAAGAAACGGTCGTTGCGTTCGCGGATTCCTGATTGAGAAACAAAGAAGTAGCCTCGGGCATAAACTTCTGAGCTGTCAATTGCCTGATAGCAGTAGGCTCTTTCGTAGCCTCCGCCTCCATTTGAAGTGAACCTTGCACTGTAGGCGCCATGGTGACGTCTAAATGTGTTGATGGAAACGGTTTCGCCTGAGGTGCCAGCGGTGCCAACCCAATTGCTAAAGCTTCCCGTTTCAAAGCCGTCACTGAAACTTGGGGCGACGCTGTCAACGAGAGGGTACCTGTCTTGGTTGGTCTGGTCTATAATGTAGGGCGTATCGCCTATACCGTCGCCATTGCTGTCAACACCTGTGTAGTCGCTCCAACCGTTGCCGCCTGACGGGTAACCGTTATCCCATATATTGGTGGAGTTTATTGAGTAAACCTGCTGCCCGTTGTTATTGAAGCTGTTATGGTATAAGCTGTTATTAGTGGCGTTAAGTAATTGCACACCATACCGCTGGTTATTTGCGATGTTATTCTCTACAATCAGGTTATTATTAGGGTAGTTGGAATAATAGATTTCATCGGGAACATAGTGGTAGTTTGTTGTAATGCCATCCATGTTACCTGTGATATTGTTTCCTTTAATGATATTTTCATCTGCTCCATTGAGATGAACCCCATAAGCTAGATTGTCTTTGATACTGTTTCCGGTAATTTCGTTAAATGAACAGTGCACTTCAAACCCTATTCCTTCAACCGGATTAAGCAGAATGCCAGCTCCGTTGTTTTCAATGCGATTGCCAGAGATTAAGTTGTGCTGAGCATCGCCAGCGAAGTATATAGCGTGGTTTGTATTGTCGATAAAACTGTTATTTGAAATGACATGGTCTTCTCCACCGTTAGAGACTATGCCCTCATTGTTGCCAGTTATTTCATTTTGAAGTATTTTTATGCCCCGAGCGGATGCATGATAACCGAGAAACATAATTCCACAGTTATTGCTTGATATGTTATTTCTGCTTATTTCGTCATTGAAGAAAAAGCCGCCCTCAAAGTTATAGAAGCCATTGCCATTCTGGGTTATCTGATTATCGCAGATTGCGCTATCGGTTAAAGTACCAAACCACGGTTCGATTCCTGCATCGTTGCGGGTAAGGAGATTTTCAGTTATTACAATTTCAGAATTGTCGTTAACGCATTGTATGGCAATAGAGCATTGGTATATGTTGCATTGGGAGATTTTGCCCTGTGATGTTTCATCAAGGGTTATGCCGCAGAAAAGGTTTGATATTACGAAGTTTCTTATAGTGAAATTGGTTGAGCCTTGAACGTAGATGCCGCTGTTAGGATATGCAATGTTCCCCTCAATAGAGTAGCCGGCGCCATCAAGAATTATGTTGCTTCTATAGATGGTTAATGCTTCTTCACTATCGCTAAGTACGTTGCTGATTAAAGTATATTCGTCGCCACTGCGCTGTAGAGGTGCATCCGCTGGAGTTACTGAACCATCAGCGTTGACTACTATGCTTCCAATCCACTTGTTACCTGCAGCGTTTATTGTTGAAGCACTCGTGAAAGTTAATGCAATTGCAATAATAGCGGCCATTAAAAATGTTAAAACTTTCCTCATTCCTTTATCCTTCAAAAATGTCGATACCAAATGATAGAACGCTTGACAGAGAAAAAGGTGTGTGGTTGTATGTCTACAGCAACAACAAAATCTGTAAGCGTTCGTTTTTGGTAAAATTTTATACGTACGGGTTGTAAAAGTTATTTTTTGAGAACGTATCACAAGATTTTTTCAAAACGCCTTCTTTTCGATTCGCATTTACGGTTGGTTGCGGTAAAGAAGACGGTTCTTGTAATTCAGCGCTTTATGGTTTAATGTTTTCCACTAAAAAACGTATTTAGCTGTGCTTTTTGAGGTTTATTGACTAAAAAATGTCAAAGTTACATTTAGGCTGAGGACACAACTGGTCTTTGCTCCAAGACGTTCTTGAGGTTTTCCAGCATTCTAACATGCATATATTCCATGTCCCTGCTAATCTTGACCTTATCAATCAATTTTCCAAACACAGAATAGGGCACCTTATAGTCTGTAATGTATGTCGCTTTTGTCCCTGTAGCGGTGGGTTCAAAAATTAACGAATCTGTCGTATCCATTTTACCCTTAGCATCTTTAGTGTGCATAGTCATCTTTTTATTTTCTTCAAACTCCACAACCTCACCATTTAATCTTCCAAAACTTGCCAGCGTCCCTTTAGTATCAAAATGACCTTTTGTCCCTACTCCAACAGGCCCTTCAGAGTCCCATTTGCCCTTCATCCATTCTCCCCATACCTCATTCATCCTCTCGCTAGTGACGAAAGCGAAAAACTGTTCTGGAGATGCTTGGATTTCCCTACTAACCGTTAATTTGGTCAAAAATAATCACCTCCGTAAAACGTAAAAATCTCTCAACAACCATTTATTCTAAGCTTAAATCTTTTTTGCTATCGACTTGACGCTAAGAAAGAAAAACAAGAAAAAGACACCAATTTTACGTGAAGGCGAGATGGCTAGGTGCAAGTTTTTCTGCAATAGCTTTTTTAGTCTTTCATCTCCTTTTAATCGCGGTGCATCAAAACGGCAGACAAGAAATGGATTCCAATGGACGGAGACACGTTTGTCACCAAAGACGGTTTCATCATGAACACCTTCGGGTACGAGCACCCTGACGACCGCGTCTTCGCCTTTCTAAAGTATATTCCAGCCAAGTACAGAGACCTCTTCAATGTCGAAATGCTCGAACGCACTTGGAGATACGGCGAAGTCGAGCTTTTCAGAGCAGAAAAATTGTACACAGCTAAAAATTACAAATCATTTATTGAAACATTCCGCAAGAACTTCCCAGATTACCTCTTCTTTGACCAAACCCGCGGTAAAGAATTAATCACTGCACCACTAAACCGCATCGAGGAAGTTTTTGTTCCCAGAGAAAAACTTGTTTGGCTGCAAAACCTGCCCAGACGAGACCAGCTGCAGCAAATGGCGTTAGAATTAATCACTTTAATTGCTAAGGAAGCAAACGTGCCCTTGCAGGATATGGGCATGCATGGTTCAATCGCGCTTAACATGCACGCGCCCCATTCAGACATCGACTTTGTAGTGTACGGCACCGATAACTACCGCAAAGTCGAATCAGCCATTGAGCGCTTGGTTAACTCTGCTAAATTAACCTACATTGTAGGCAACAGGTTGGATGCAGCAAGAAAATTCCAAGGACGCTATCAAGGCAAGATTTTCATGTACAACGCCACTCGCCAATTCAGCGAAGTCAACACCAAGTACGGCCAATACAAGTTCACACCGCTTGATTCTGTGCGGTTCCAAGCAACCATCTGTAGCGACCGCGAAACCATGTATCGACCAGCAACCTACAAGATTTCAGGCTACAAGCCGCTTGACCCCGAATCTGAACTGCCCCTTGAAAAGGTTCCTGTTCAGGTGGTTTCAAACATTGGCTGCTACCGAAACATAGCCAAGCAAGGCAGCGAAATAAAAGTGGCAGGAAAACTTGAACGTGTCGAATCAACCACAACTGACGAGGTTTTCTATCAGGTGGTTGTGGGCACGGCAACGTCTGAGGAGGAATACATTTGGCCAGCAACAAGCTGAACCTGCGAGACCGCGATGGCATACTCACAAAAGAAGGACTGGTTTTCCGCGTGTTCGGCTACTCTCACCCGCCAAACGCTTACCTGTGCGATGCCGAGTATGCTTCAGCTAAAATTTTTCAATCCACTGACCCGCGAGCACCACGCGAGGGCAAGGATGGGCTTTTCTACAAGTTCTATAATGACGAGGGCATGAAGCTTGTCGCCAAAAAGTACCCTCAATACCTGCTTTTTCATGAAATGCTTGGACTGCAACTTGTCGGTGTAAACGAGAAAGACCTCTTTAAGGTACGCAAGCCTGAAGAGCGATTGACAGAGCTCCTCAAAGATGAACCAACCGACGAGTTACTAGCCGCAATGCAACGCGTCCTAAACATATCCCTTGATAACTCGGGACTGAAAACAGCGGATTTCGGCGTCTTCGGCTCCATGCTGCACAACTTCCACCACCCAAAATACTCGGACATCGACTTCGTCATTTACGGCAAGGAACAAAACGCCAAAATGCGTCAAACCCTCGCTGAACTCTACAGCAAGAGCGATTCAGGTTTAAGCAACGAGTTCGAATCTGACGATGTCATGAAGGGCAAGCGGTGGCTGTTTAAGAATTTTGAGGTTGAAGATTTTGTTTGGCATCAACGTCGCAAAATGATTTACGGACTCTATGACGACCGAGAGCATAGCGGCAGAGTCATCAAAGCCGAGTTTGAACCTGTTAAGGCTTGGAGCGAAATCCAATCAGAGTACAACCCAAGAGCCTGCATCACCAAGAGGGGCTGGGCTAAGATTAAAGCCCGCGTCTTGGAAGATGATGATGGACCATTCATTCCCTCGGTTTACAAGATTGAACCGTTGGAGGTTTTGGAGGGCCCACGAGCTGCCGACGAGGTGGTACGGGTGTATTCTTACATGGAAGAGTTCCGCCAGCAAGTGCAAAAAGACGAAACCATCATTGTTGAGGGCAACCTTGAAGAAGTTCAATCCCCTGAACCGGCCGAAAGCTTCTACCAAATCACCCTAACCTACTGCCCACGCTATTATGACCAAGTCCTAAAAGCCATACATTGACCAACTAAAGCCCTGAAAAAACTCGCAAGGCTAAGACGGAGAAAATACGCTGAAGTGGAAAGGGTCATTACTTCAACTATCGGGTTTTCGATGCCTTCTAAAAAGCAAAACAGCCAAAACACTTACCACCAAAACTATAACAACTGCACAAATAGTCATAACGCCATCTATAGTGGGTGTGTCTTCAAATTTCTTCCGACGAGATTGTAAGGTTGCCATTTTCGTTATACACGTTCTTGCCCTCTTTGGCTGTGTTGCCTAAAACTTTACCACCTATCAATGTGGTATCTCCATTTCCAACATAGACTCCACCACCAATGTAAGCAGAATTATCCAAAATCTTGCCTTCAACCAGCGTAAAAGTGCCATCAGTACATATACCTCCTCCAAAAGTGGTGGCATTATTGTTAGAAATCAACCCCGTACCCAAAAGACTAGCGGTACTATTAAAAAAATTATACAAACCTCCACCTTTTTCAGCAGTATTACCTAGAATTTTTCCACCAGACATTTCAAAATTAGCTCGAGCAAGAAGTTGACCATTAGTTACGCCTCCGCCATTCACAGTGGCTATGTTGTTTGAAATCTCGCCGCCGCTCATAACAAAAATTCCATGATTGCCAACACCTCCACCTCGCCATGCGGTATTGCCTGAAATCAGTCCACCTGATAAAGTAAAACTGCCCCAATTGTAGATGCCTCCACCTATAGCACCACTGTTTCCTGAGATTTCCCCCCCAGACATTTCAAAAGTACCCTCGTTGTGTACGCCACCGCCATTGTTTCCTGCGCTGTTTCCAGAGATTTCTCCACCTGACATTCTAAAGATGCCTCTGTTACGTACGCCCCCACCATTTACTGCAAAATTGTTAGAGAT
>Ga0123335_1007306_pt1 | contig 12405 bp, 10 predicted proteins | sample BiotimSIPDNA_2_FD_89707 | JGI IMG/M metagenome (GOLD analysis project Ga0123335, IMG submission 89707) | Anaerobic biogas reactor microbial communites from Washington, USA - Biogas_R2 time_0 SIP DNA | ecosystem: Engineered > Bioreactor > Anaerobic > Unclassified | place: Washington, USA... | reverse complement strand
AATAATAGTGCGGAATCATAATTTTTTGTTAACGTTAAATACAATATTTTCTTAATTTTATAAATCGCTATTTACATTTTTGGGGTGGGGAATACTTCTGGACCCCATGGGGAATATTTTTGGTCCGCGACACTTAGATTAAGAAAAAACCAAAACCCCTAATTACCAGATAGCCTGAAATCCTGTTATTACTAATAACTGAAAACTTATAACTGATTTCGCTGTTTTTGAATAAAAAAAGTCCTGCGATTTTTTGCAGGACTGACTATAATTAAGAATTAAAAATTAATAATTAAAAATTGCCTTTAAAAGAAGCTTTTAATCTCGCCGAAATATTTATCGATATACTTGTTTGCCAAATCTTCGGTTGCAGCTTCGGCAATGCAGCGGATAATCGGTTCGGTGTTCGATTTCCTGAAATGAACCCAATGGTCGTCAAAATCAATCCGCAAACCGTCATCGGTGTTTATCTTAGCAACTTTATATTTTTCAGTCAGTTTGGCAACAATATCATCGGGATTTACATCGCCGCGTACGATTTTCTTTTTAACAATTATATACTGCGGAAGCGCTTCCTTCATTTCGCTTAAAGTTCCGCCGAATTCAAGCAGATGCTGGAGAATGATTGCGGTTCCAACCAGCGCGTCTCTTCCGTAATGCAAAGCGGGATAAATAACTCCGCCGCTGCCTTCGCCGCCGATAATCGCTCCGGTTTCTTTCATTTTTGCAACAACGTTTGCTTCTCCCACGGGCGAGCGGAAAACTTCGCATCCGAATTTTTTAGCGACATCTTCAACCGCGCGGGTTGTGGATAGATTTACAACCGCGCTGCCTTTTTCCTTTGAAAGAACAAAACGCACGGCTTGCGTAATTGTATTCTCCTCGCTGAAAGGTTCGCCTTTATCAGTGATTAAAACAAGACGGTCAACATCGGGGTCAACTACAATACCTAAATCGACTTTATGTTTTTTGACTGCTTCCATTGTTTCAGTTAAATTTTCGGGCAAAGGTTCTGGCAATCTTGGGAAAATACCTGTCTTTTCGCAATTTAATTCAATAACTTCGCAGCCGAATTCTTTAAGCAAATCGGACATAACCCAGCTTCCGGCTCCGTTCACGCAATCCAAAAGAACTTTAAATTTGCGGGCTTTTATTGCATCCAGGTTTATATGTTTCATTTTCAGCACATCTTTCAAATGATTTGCAAGTCCATCCGGGTAAATTGTAAGTTTGCCTATTTTATCCCAAGGCTTAAAATTGGAAATGCTTGTTTCCAGCGCGGCAAGCATTTCGGCGTTTTCTTCTTTTGTCATAAATTCGCCCTTGTTATTTAAAAGCTTCAGGGCATTCCATTCATTCGGGTTATGACTTGCCGAAACCGCAATTCCGCCGGCTGCGTTAAACTTTTTAACATTATATAAAACTGTCGGGGTAGGGCAGATTCCAATATCAATCACGTCAAATCCTTTTGCCAAAAGCGTCCCGATTATTAATTCACCAACCATTGTGCCTGTAATTCTGCCATCGCGCCCTATTACTATTTTACCGCTTTTACAAAACTCGGCGTAAGCCGAAGTATATTTTACAATCGTATTCGGGTCCAGTCCATCGCCTACAATACCGCGTATTCCCGAAACACTAACCATAAGAGTTGGCATAATTTCTCCTCTGTAATTTTATTTTGAAAGGTTAAAAATAATGAAACTAAAACTTAATCCCAAAATAGTCATCTGGAGAGTGATTATCTTTTAGAACTATTGTTAATTATATGTGCACTTATGTTTGCAATAGAAATTAGACAGAAATATTATTATAATTCGCCTTAGAATTAAAGGAGTATTTATGCAGGAAAAAACGATAGCAAAGAATCTTTTAGATTCACTTCCGGAGGAAGTAACTATTGATGAAATTATTCACGCACTTTATATACGTTCAAAAATAAATAAAGCAGAAAACAGTTTGAATAACGGGAAAGGCGTAAATAACACGGAAGCCAAGAAGAGACTTTCCAAATGGTTGAAATAATTTGGGCTGAAGAAGCTTTAAATGATATTGATGATATTGCAGCATTTATAGCAAAGGATTCTCCTGAACGGGCGGACTGACTGAAGCAACAGACAGATTAATCGAGTTTCCGGCTTCGGGATGGGAAATACCGGAAATAGGAAAAGACAATTATCGTGAAATAATATATGGTTCGTATCGCATAATGTATAAAACAGAAGATTTGAAAATTTACATTCTTGCTGTTGCACATGCTGCAAGAAATTGGCAGTTTGACTTCGAGTAATAAAAATAAATTAGTATTGCATAAAATTCATATTCTGTAAGTAATTATTTCTGACCGTTATTGTAAATATTTATTCGTTTGTCTTTAAGGCAATCTTTTTCTACCCGGAAACCGGAACAAAACAATTCAAAATTAAAACAGAGTATGATTAGGATTATGAGCAAGAAAAGACCTAATAACCTGATTTCCTGAAAACCTAAAAATCTGTTCTCAAAAACACTGTTGCATAAATTTAGAAATAAGTTTATCTTTCCCAAAAAAATAAATAAATGACAGCATAATATGGCTTCAGTATGGCGAGAGGATGGATTCAGATTTTATTTTTTACTGTCACGAAACAACAGAGCCGCCGCATATTCATATAGATAAAGATGGCAGTTCTGCAAAATTTTGGTTGGAAGATATATCACTTGCAAGAAATATTGGATTTAGCGCAAAAGAATTAAGTAAAATACGTTACATAATACTGGAAAATCAAAAAATGTTTTTGGAGAAATGGAATGGGTATTTTAAGTAGTCAGGCAGATGAAAGAATAAAACAAGTTCAGGTATCCGAAGAAATGCTTACAGTAAGTCTGATGGACGGAAGAATAATATCAGTTCCGCTGCATTGGTATCCGGCTTTAATAAATTCGAGCAGAGAACAACTTGAAGATTATCAAGTATCCGGCGGCGGTTATGGAATACATTGGTCTCAATTAGATGAAGACTTGAGCGTTGAAGGACTATTGAAGGGGTTGCCTGCGCCAAAATCTTTTAATAAAACTGCCTGAAATATTCCCTGTTCCATAGGATTTTTATAGGATTCATCTGAATAAAATTTAAAAGCAACTTTACCCGACCTGAGCGCAAACAAAAACAATTCAAAATTAAGCCTGTCCTGTGTCCTTTACGGGGAATTCAACATTTAAAATTGAAACAGAGCAGGATTATGATTAGGATTATGATCAAGAAAACTCTAATTCCCTAAAATTCTGTTTATATTTCGAACAAGAAATTAACCTCTGTGAAAATATTAAAATAATGTCGAAATCAAAACTAAGCAGATCAATTGCAGAAATAAATATACTTTTGGCAGAAAAATTCGGAATTCCCGAACGAAGCAAAAATCTGCCCGACCCGCTTGATTTGCTGATTGCCACGATTCTTTCGCAAAATACAAACGATAACAATTCGTACAAAGCATTTGAAAATTTGAAATTGAACTATCCCGATTGGGAAATGCTAAAAAGTGTTTCGGAAGAAGAATTGGAAGCAGTTATTAAAACTGCCGGACTTGCAAAACAAAAATCTGCCGCTATAAAAAATGTTATAAATACTTTATCGGAAACTAACGGCAAACTTTCGCTGGATTTTTTGCGCGAAAGAAGTGATGAAAAAATAATTGAGTATTTAACAAATTTTAACGGAATCGGGGTAAAAACCGCGAGCTGTGTTTTAATGTTCGCGCTCGAAAGAAATGTTTGTCCCGTTGATACGCACGTTCACAGAACTTTAAACAGAATCGGGCTAGTTAAAACATCATCGCCGGATAAAACATTCTTAAAAATTAACAAAGATTTTCCCGATGGAATTGCACATCAATTTCACACAAATTTGATAAAACTTGGAAGAAAATTCTGCAAAGGGCAGAAACCTTATTGCGGTATTTGTCCGGTAAAAGAACTTTGCAAGTTTAAAGAGAAATCATTTTTGGAAAGCAGCGCTGCAGAAAAAGAAAGTATCCTTTTGCTCGATAAAATAGGGGATTTAATTCCGGAAGGAAACAACTAAATGTGGGTTCTATTCGCGTCTATTAACCCTGTAATGGAAGCTTTGCGAAGCCTTTTTGTAAAAAAAGCAAGCCGCATTACGGAACCGGTAATTATTTCGTGGTGCAACAATGTTATTCCTCTTTTAATATTCAGTCCGTTACTTTTTTTTATAGATTTAAAATTTAACGGCTGGTTTTTCTTCGGAGTAATCGGTTCAGCGATTTTGAATCTTGTTGCTACAATTCTTTATATGAACTCTATCAAGCACGGGCAAATTTCTAAAGTAATGCCCATGATGAGTTTTTCGCCGATGTTTTTGCTTTTTACATCACCCCTGATGGTTGGCGAGTTTCCGCATTTTTGGGGAATAGTGGGAATTATTTTAATTGTAGCGGGCTCTTATCTTCTCAACATTACATCATCTTCAGGCGGATTATTTGCACCGTTCAAGTCGCTTTTAAAAGAAAAGGGAACGCGCTATATGTTTTTTGTTTCTGTTATTTGGGGTTTTTCTGCCAATTTTGATAAGATTTCCATCAACAATTCTTCTAACTTACAGCATATTACATTTGTAAATCTGTTCATTTTTATCGGAATGACAATAATAAATCTGTATTTAGGAAATTTTAAAAAGAAGAATTTTGCTGGAAATTATAAAAATTTAGCGATAATAAGCACCTTTACATCAGGCGCGTTTTTCTTCCATATGACGGCTTTATCGATGACTCTTGTTGCCTATGTTGTGGCAATGAAACGTCTTTCCGGAATAATGTCGGTAATTCTCGGCCATTTTATTCTTAAGGAACCAGGTATCGAAAAAAGATTTTTGGGCGCATCAATTATGTTTGCTGGTGTTCTTTTAATTCTGTTTTCTTAAATCGGACATAATGTTTTATTTTAATTGAATCTTAATTATATTTATTCTGTTTGTAATTTTATTTAAGGAAACAAATGCAGAACAAATTAATTGATGAATTGAATTTAAATATTAATGCCGTAAAAAAAGAATCTTTAGGAGGACATAGGAAAGATGAATTGATAAATGCTTTACGAATTATGCAGATTTCGCGGGCAATTGACGATAGAGCAATGAAATTGCTAAAACAGGGCAGAACCTTTTTCCATATGGAAAGCGGAGGTCACGAAGCCGTTCAAACCGCATTCGGGTTAAATCTAAAAAAGGGATTCGACTGGGCTTTTCCGTATTACCGTGATTTATCTTTTATGCTTTCACTCGGGATAAAACCCGAAAATATTTTTCTGCATTTACTTGCCCGTAAAGATGACCAAATGTCGGGCGGCAGACAAATGCCATGCCATTGGGGAGTAAAAGAATTAAATATTCCATCGCAATCTTCTCCGACAGGCACACAATTTTTACAGGCTGTTGGAACTGCAATGGCAAATAAGAAAAACGGTATTAATGCGGTAACATATGTCAGCAGCGGCGAAGGTACAACAAGCGAAGGTGAGTTTTTTGAAGCTGTAAACTGGGCTTCCCGCGAAAAACTTCCTGTCGTGTTTCTTATCCAAAATAATAAATGGGCAATTTCAGTTCCGGTGGAAAACCAGAATGCGGGAAAAAATGCATCTGTTGCAGAGTTATTAAAAGGGTTTGAAAATCTTTACAGGCAGAATATTGACGGAACCGATTTTCTTGCATCAAATGCGGCGGCAATTTCAGCGTATAAATATGCGCGTTCAGGAAGAGGTCCGGCGCTTGTTGAAGCCGATGTTGTAAGATTAGGTTCACATTCTTCATCGGATGATCAAAAGAAATACAGACCGGCAGAGCATTTAGAAGATGAACAGGAAAGATGCCCGTTGAAGCAATTATCGGAGCTGTTAATAAAAAACAACATTCTAACAGAACTTGAATATTCAGGATTTATCAAGGAAATAGAAAAAGAGGTTAAAGAAGCTGCCGAATGGGCATTGATGCAGGCGCCGCCTGATAAAAAAAATGCTGCAAGATTTGTAATTGATGAAAGCGGAATGCGGAATAAACTTGATTACAATAAACCGGGAGAAGCATCTAAACCAATAGTAATGGTAGATGCAATAAATCACGCACTTCACGAAGAAATGAAAAGAAATGATAAAATTTATATTTACGGTGAGGACGTTGCCGATTCAAAGGGCGGAGTTTTTACAGCAACAAAAGGATTATCTACAAGATTTGGGAATGAAAGGGTTTTTAATTCGCCTTTAGCAGAAGCAAGTATTGCGGGCACTGCAATCGGAATGGCGTTAGCAGGATTAAAACCCTGCATAGAAATACAATTTGGCGATTACATCTGGCCGGCATTTATGCAGTACAGAAATGAAATGGCAGCAATGCGTTATCGTTCGAATAATCAATTTGATTGTTCCATTGTAACCCGAGTGCCCATCGGCGGCTACATTCACGGAGGGTTATATCACAGCCAAAACATTGAAGGTTTTTTTGCTCATATTCCCGGAATTTTCATTGCATATCCATCAAACGCTGAGGATGCAAAAGGGCTGCTGAAAACTGCATTGCGGATTAACGATCCCGTTTTGTTTTTAGAGCACAAGGGACTTTACAGGCAAAGTTACGCAATGTCGCCCGAACCTGATGCGGATTATCTTCTCCCGTTTGGAAAAGCAAATATTGTTACAAAGGGTGATGATATGACTGTAATAACTTACGGTGCAATGGTTCACGAATCTAATTTCGCTATAAAAAAACTTGTCGAAGAAGGTTATTCGATTGAATTGATTGACCTTCGTACAATTGCCCCGCTTGATGAAGAAACAATATTTGCGTCGGTAAGAAAAACAGGAAAGGCGGTTGTAATTCACGAAGACTCGCTTACCGCCGGATTCGGAGCAGAAATTGCTTCGCAGATAGCAGAAAATTGTTTCGAATACCTTGACTGTCCGGTTAAAAGAATTGCAGCGGCAGATACCCCCATTCCGTATTCTCCGGATTTAGAGAATGAAATACTGCCGAACCGCGAAAAGTTATATTCCGAAATATTGAAAATATTAAATTATTAACTGTACGGAGAGTGAAATGAAAGTGAACGTTATTATGCCTAAAATGGGAGAGAGCATTACGGAAGGCACAGTAATTAAATGGCATAAAAAACCAGGTGATAAAATCAGCAAAGACGAAATATTATTTGAAATAAGTACTGATAAAGTTGATACTGAAATTCCTTCTCCGGAAGACGGCATCTTACTTGAAATTATTGTTCAAGAGCAGGAAACTGTTGCAGTTGATTCTGTTGTTGCTGTTATTGAAACTGAATCCGAAAATACTTCAAATAAGGAAAACACAAGCGAAGTGATAGAAATTGTAATGCCGAAAATGGGCGAATCTGTTACGGAAGGGACAATTATAAAATGGCATAAAAAAGCCGGAGAAGAAGTTAAGGCAGATGAAATATTATTCGAAATAAGCACGGATAAAGTAGATACAGAAATACCTGCTCCTGCTGACGGTGTTATAAACGAAATTATTGTGCAAGAGCAGCAAACTGTGTTGGTAGGAACAGTTTTAGCAAAACTTTCTACAAAAAATGGTATAAAGCAAATTGTTATAAAAAAAGCAAAAGGTATTGAAACAGAAGAAACTAAAAAAACAGAAACAGATAATACTTTGGAAAAGTTCTTTTCACCACTTGTGCTGAATATTGCAGCTAAAGAAAAAATACCACTTGCTGAATTAGAAAAGATAAACGGCACAGGGGAAAACGGAAGAATTTCTAAAAAAGATGTTTTAAATTATTTGGAAAAAAGGAAAGCCGGAAATGTTTTAAATACCCCTGAAATTGATGAAAGCAAATCAAATTATTCATCAGAAAATAAAGAAACCTATCCGGTACAAGCTGAAAAAGAAATAGAAATTATTCCTATGGATAACACCCGCAAACGTATAATGCAGAACATGATTATTACCCGCGATACATCTGTACACGTTACTTCTGTTGTTGAAGTTGATATGACAAAAATTTATAACATCATCAAAGAGACAAAAGAAGCGTTCCTGAAGAAGGAAGGGATAAAACTTACATATATGCCGTTTATTTCGTATGCAGTTATAAAGGCTCTGTTGGATTTTCCGCTGATGAATTCAACAATTAAAGATGAAAAAATTTACATTAAAAAATTTGTTAATCTGGGGATTGCGGTTGCAGTGGAGCCGAACGGATTAATTGTTCCTAACATGAAAAATGCAGAAGAAAAAAGCCTGACAGGTCTGGCTAAAGAAATTGCAGATTTAGGAGCGAGAGCTAGGAATAAAACGCTTTTGCCGGAAGAAGTAATTGACGGTACCTTTACCGTTACAAATTACGGAGTTTTCGGTTCGCTTTTCGGTACTCCTGTAATTAACCAGCCGGAGGTTGGAATTATCGGCATCGGGACAGTAACAAAAAAAGCAGTGGTTCTTGAAATAGAAGGAATTGATACAATTGCAATCAAACCGATGATGTATCTCTCGCTCAGTCACGACCACAGACTTATTGACGGGATGCTAGGAGGAAAATTCCTTAAAAAAATAAAAGAATATTTAGAAAACTTTGAAAGCAAACTTTTTTAATTGTTCTATTTTATATTATTTTTGTTGTGGGCTATTTTAATAATAACCTATTCTTAAACCTTAATCTTGATCTTGTATGATAAATAAGCATCAGCAGCAGCATCGCGATAAAACAGAAAAAACACGAGAAGAACTCGGGAAACGGCCTGATTGGCTTAAAATTAAAGTCCCGATAGGTAAATCTTTTTCGGAAGTAAATAACATAATACATAAATCTAAATTAAACACTGTATGTGAAGAAGCCCGCTGCCCTAATCAGGCTGAATGCTGGAATAACAGGACAGCCACATTTATGATACTTGGCGATACCTGTACGCGAAGCTGCGGGTTTTGCAAAGTTAAAGTAGGTATACCTAACGAATTAGACCTTGATGAACCACGCCGCGTTACAGAAGCAGTTTTAGAATTGGGGCTTAAACACGTTGTAATTACTTCAGTAAACCGCGATGAACTTAATGACGGCGGAGCTTCAGTTTTTGCCGAAACAATCAGACTGATACGTGAGAAAGCTCCTTTATGCAGTATCGAAACACTCATCCCCGATTTCAAAGGCGAGAAACATGCATTTGAAATATTGATGAAAAATCCGCCCGATATTCTTAATCATAATCTTGAAACAATTGAAAGATTATATCACGCAGTCCGTCCTCAAGCTAAATACCAGAGAAGTCTTGAACTTATAAAATGGTTTAGCGGGAAGGGACTGAAAACAAAAAGCGGAATTATGGTTGGAATAGGTGAAAAACCTTCGGAAGTAATTGAGCTGATGCACGACCTGATAAAACATAAATGCGATATTCTGACAATTGGTCAATATCTCCGTCCTTCTTTAATACATCTTCCAGTGGACAGATATGTGCCGCTTGAAGAATTCCAAATGTATAAAAAAGCCGGACTTGAAATGGGTTTCAAGATTATTGAATCCGGTCCTCTTGTAAGAAGTTCTTATCATGCTGATAAACACATATAATTTAAATCACAAATTATTAATTATATTGTTGCTTTATTTTATTGGTTAATTTATTTAGTAATAACAACATAAATATAAATAAGGATTAAGTTATGGTACGAATTATACAAAAATGCATCATCTTAACAGTATTATTATATTTTGTAACATCAATAAATTCGCAGACAATTGATGAGGAATATAATCCGGATTATCTGAAATGGCTAGAAAAAACAAGTCAGGAAGTTTCTGCTTACGGATTTGTTCTTGGAGAAATTCCTGCTCCATATAAAATACATACTGAGCTGCCTGAATATTTAAAAGAACAAATTCCTGCCAGAGATTTTCTTGCACGCAAATACGATTTAAGAGATGTTACCGGAGCTTTAACATCAGTTAAAAATCAGGGAGGTTGTGGTTCCTGCTGGACATTTGCAACGATGGGAGCGCTTGAAGCCCGCTGGCAGATAACAGGAAAAGGCACGTACGATCTTTCGGAAGATAACTTAAATACCTGCCATACGCCTTTTTTATGGGCACCTTGCGAAGGAGGTAACCGCGAACTGGCTTTAGCATATCTTTCGCGCGGTTCAGGTCCTAAATCGGAGACTGATGATCCTTACAGCCAGTATCATACATCTGTCGATTGTCCAGACAGCCTGTTACCACAAGGGATTGTAACTTCAGGCTGGTTTTTGCCTTCAACAGATGCAGATCTTTTAAAAAATATGATTTTGGATTATGGTGCATTATATACAAATATGCGATGGGAAGATGCATCATTTAATTCTGCTAACAAAACTTACTATTATTCAGGAACAGGAAGTACAAATCATGCTGTTTTGCTTGTAGGCTGGGATGATGATAAAGTAACAGCCGGCGGAACAGGTGCTTGGATAATAAAGAACAGCTGGGGAGCAAGCTGGGGAGAATCCGGCTATTTCTATATAGCTTACCAGGATTCAAAGGTTAATTCTACAGTTGCTTTGTTTAAGGATTATAAAGATTATAATCCTTATGAAACAATTTCAACATATTCGGAAGCAGGGTGGGTTGGCAGCCTTGGATATACTTCAAATTCGGCTGACGCTTTAGTTAAATTTGCTTCATCGGGAAATATACATCTTACAAAAATAGGAACATATACAAATTATCCCGGAGCTGTTGTAACCATTGATATTTACGACAGTTTTAACGGAACAAACTCACTGACAGGCTTATTAGGTTCTGTGAGTGCCCAGACTTGTACTTATTCGGGTTATCATTCTTTTGATTTAGATGAACCAATTTCAATTGGAGATGGAGATGACTATTATATAAAAATAAGATACCAAACAACAGGATATAATTATCCTATTCCAGTAGAAATGAGTAGCGGAGGTTATGTTACAGCAGAATTAGAAACAGGTGTCTTCTGGATTAAAAGCACTTCCGGATCAACTTGGTCAGCAATAGACAGCACTTATAATCCTTGCGTTTATGTATATTCTAATACAAATGATATTACGCTGACCGACGGTTCTGCTTATGAACCGCAGCCGGTTATCCCGAATTCAAATAATAATCCTATCGGTCGTTTCAAACTGAATGCACAGACTTCGGGAGCTGTATTGAACTCGATTACTTTTACTTTTTCCGGTACTCCTTCCGGAATTAATAATATTAAGTTTTGGAGTTCTTCAGATTCGGTTTTTGGCGGGGATACACAAATAGGAGCATCCCAGCCGTATAGTTCATCAATTACTTTCAGCGGATTAACATCTGATATTACTGAAGATGGAAATTATTATTTTCTTACTGTTGATTTGGGAGAATCAAGCGGAGAAATAAGCGCTTTTATTTCAGATAATTCAGCAATCGAAATTTCGGGAGGTACTGTTGCCGGTACAATACTAAATGCCAAATTGAGCAAAGACGGAAATGAACTTCCTGTAGAATTGATATCATTTAATTCAACAATTTCTTACGGGAAAGTGTTAGTAAATTGGCAGACAGCAACAGAAGTTAACAATTATGGATTTGAAGTTGAAAGGTCAACGGTTAAGGGTGAATGGTTAAGTATTGGTTTCGTTGAAGGAGCAGGGAATTCAAACTCGCCGAAATATTATTCATATACAGATTTCAATGTAAACTCTATATCAGCTTACAAATCCGATGATATCATTAGATACAGACTTAAACAAATTGATACTGACGGACAAATAGCATATTCAGAAATAATTTCTATTAACATTTCCGAATTAAAATTTTTGCCGAAAGACTTCTCTTTGGAACAGAATTATCCAAATCCATTTAATCCTGTTACAACAATTGGGTTTAATCTGCCAGAAAAATGCAATGTTAAAATCAACGTATTTAATATTTTAGGGAAACATATAGCAAAAATTACTGATAAAGAATATCAAGCCGGTTTTCATAAAGCTGAATTTAATGCAGCATATTTACCTTCGGGAGTTTATTATTATAAAATAGAAACTTCAAACGGTAACTCAGCCGTAAAGAAAATGTTACTGCTAAAATAACTTGTTGTTTTAGCAGGAATCCCGATGTTGTTTATCGGGACTGCTGAAATAATTAAGAAGTAATAATTAAAAATTAAGAATTATTGTTTGCCCGGCAAACGCCGGGTTTTTTTTGTTTTAAAAAATCCTTCATTTTTTATTATTATTTGCTTGACATTTGCCCCCCCCACTTTTTATATTTGTAAACCTAAACAGCACAAAGTTTTGGCGGTACAGAGGAAAAATTACCTGCCTGCTGTTTACAAACAAAAAAATACATAAGTAAAAATTTACGAGGGATTTTAATGCGAAAAACATTAATTTGTTTTATTGTTATTTTT